>Ga0315536_1000909_pt1 | contig 14956 bp, 14 predicted proteins | sample SalMarSW160230MG_FD_203093 | JGI IMG/M metagenome (GOLD analysis project Ga0315536, IMG submission 203093) | Salt marsh sediment microbial communities from the Plum Island Ecosystem LTER, Massachusetts, United States - Salt Marsh Sediment SW1602-30 ... | reverse complement strand
CGAAGAGGGCGATGCCTAACCCCACGGCGACGGCGTCTGTGGGCTTCAGCGTCTGGAGGAACAGGGCCTTGCAGGCGAAGACGGCGAGGACGGCTCCGACAAAACAAGCGACAAAGCCCTCGATCGTCTTGTTCGGGCTGATCTGGGGGCTGAGTTTATGTCTGCCCCACCAGGAGCCGAAGAACAGGGCAAAGGTATCCCCTACCCATACCGCCGCCAAGAGTAAGAGGACCCAGAAGACCCCCTGGGGTACTTTGTTGATTAAGATAACGTGGGAAAGCAGGAAGGGGACATAGATGATGCCGAGAAAGGTGATCCCCAGGTGATTCGGGACCAGGGAAAGCTCTCGTGACGCAAACGCATGGCCGAGGAAGAAGGCGAGGAGGATCACCCCCAGAAACAAGATGATCGCTCCCAAGGGAGCCCACTGGAATAACCCGCAGAGGATGATACCGAGGGTGATCCCGCCGATTTTCCCCAGCCCTCCGCCCTTCGGCAGGGTCATGTGATAAAACTCATAGAGCCCCATGGCGGCTGCCACCGACACCATAACCAAGAGGGTGTAAGGAGGCCCAAAACGGATCAACAATAAAAAGGGCGGGATGATAATTAGTGCTGTTAACCATCTCTTGAGCATAGCAAGACCTCTCAATCCATAGGACTGATAATGACCGGGTTTCTCCTCATCGAGGTGCAGCACCCTCCTGCATTTGAGTTGTGGTGAGACCGTAGCGCCTCTCCCTGTTCTGATATGCGATGCAGGCCTGAATCAGTTCTTCCTTGCCGAAATCGGGCCACAGAGTAGAAGTGAAGTAGAGCTCTGTGTAGGCGATCTGCCACAGGAGAAAGTTGCTGATGCGCAGTTCCCCGCTGGTGCGGATTAACAGATCCGGGTCCGGGAGGTCCCGGGTGAAGAGATATCTGGAGAATGTTTCGGGGGTGATATCATCCTTGGCGATCCTCCCTGCCGCCACTTCGTCAATGATCTTTCTGACGCCGGCGACGATTTCCGAACGCCCCCCATAGCTGAGGGCAAGGTTGACGATGAGGCCGTCCTTGTGTTGAGTCATTTCTTCTGTCTCCACGAGGAGATCACGGATGGGGGCGGGGAGGTCCGCTAGGTCTCCGATGATATTGATGCGGATATTTCTTTCCTGCAACTCTCGTTGACGCTTCCGCACATGGTTTTGCAGAAATCGCATCAGGGCATTCACCTCTTTTCGCGGGCGACGCCAATTCTCTTTGGAAAAGGCGTAGAGGGTGAGGATACGGACCCCAAGCTCTTCACATGCATCCACCACCCTTTGGGCTGCATCGAGTCCCCTCTGGTGCCCTTGTATCCTCGAGAGGCCTTGCCTCTGAGCCCACCGACCATTTCCATCCATGATAATGGCTATATGGCGGGGCATCCGTTCTGGATTGAGCCTCTCCATATCCTTTTCCTGAGAGGTCATGATAGTCTGTTAAGAGTAGTTGTTCTCGGAAGACATCACAAGCCGCGCACTCTGATGTAGTCGCATTTCACGATAACTGTAACACAAGTGCTGGGGCTTTGCAATGGAGAGACCAGGAAGGCCTCAAGGGGGACGGGCTATCATTGAAAAGGGGTGAGGGAGCAGAAATCCTTCTGCTCCCTCATGACCTATACTTCGACAACTGCATCGACAGGGCAGACCTCCATACAGGTCCCACATTCTGTGCATTCATCTTGATTGATTGTATATTTTTCTTCGCCTTCTTCGATGGCGTCTGCAGGGCATTCCTCGGCACAGGTTCCACACGCCACACACTCATCGGTGATCTCATACGGCACTGCTCTCACCTCCTTACTGTTTAAATCTCCATTATTTCCTTCTCTTTTGCCTCAAGCACCTCGTCGATCTGTTCGACGAAGGTGTCCGTTGTCTTTTGTACCTCATTCTGCATTTGATGTAGCTTATCCTCGGAAATCTCCTTGTTCTTTTCCATTGTTCTCAGGTTTTCGATGGTCTCTCTCCTGATATTGCGCACCCCTATCTTGCTGTTTTCACCCATCTTTTTGACCAGTTTCACCAGTTCTTTTCTTCGCTCCTCCGTCAGCCTGGGGATAGTGATGCGAATGACTTTTCCATCATTTGTAGGGGTCATACCCAACTCAGACTTCAGGATCGCCTTTTCTATATCACCAAGCAAAGAATTATCCCAGGGTTGAATAACAATAAGTCTGCTCTCAGGTATGGAGAGAGAGGCTACTTGGCTGAGAGGGGTGGGGGTCCCATAGTAATCCACGCGGATATCATCCACGAGGGCCAACGATGCCCTACCGGTACGCACCTTCCCCAGGTCCTTTTCCAAAGCGGAGATGGCCTTCTTCATCTTTGTTTCGCATTCTTTGATGACCGGTGACTCCATGGGATCTCCTAGTTAATCAACGTCCCTTCTTTTTCACCTAAGAGTATCTTCCGCATCTTCCCCTTGATCCCAATATTAAAGACGACCACGGGGAGGTGATGCTCCATGCAGAGGGAGATGGCTGTTGCATCCATCACCTGCAAATTCCTCTGCAACACATCGTGATATGAGATACGATCAAATTTCACCGCCGCAGGGTTCTTGAGGGGATCGGCGTCATACACGCCGTCGACCTTCGTGGCCTTCAGGACAATCTCCGCTCCGATCTCCAAGGCCCGGAGGACAGCCGCTGTGTCGGTAGTGAAATAAGGGTTTCCCGTTCCACCCACGAAGATGACCACCTTTCCTTCCTGTAAGGTCCTCAGGGCATGGCTTCGCACAATGGGCATTACTATCTCGCCTACGGGAAGGGCAGATTGGATTATAGCCGGGATCCCCCGTTTTTCCAATATGTCCCGCAAGGCCAGGCCATTGATGATGGTGGCCAACATTCCTACGTGATCCGCCGTTACCCTCTCGAGGTCATAAGCAGCGGACTGCGCCCCTCTGATGAGATTGCCTCCTCCGATCACCACGGCGATTTCAACCCCGAGACCCCTCAGTTCATTTAGTTCCTCAGTCAACCCCTGTAAGGCCGCAGGCTCTATGCCCCCCCCCTCGTCGCCTGCCATTACCTCACCACTGAGCTTTATCACTATCCGTTTATATATGGGTTTCTTGTTCATTGATGACGGCCACTGTCAGGCCGTGGAATCAGTCGTCATGTTCACCAAAGACCTCGCCCAGCTGGTATCTGGTGAAACGTCGCACCGTAATATTTTCCCCCACCTTGGCTATGGTATCGTGTATGAGATCTTTCACCGAGATATCAGGATTCTTAATATAGGCCTGCTCCAGCAGACACTGCTCGGTGAAAAATTTCTCCAGCCTTCCTTCCACGATCTTATCCATCACCTTCGCTGGCTTGCCGGATGCCGCAGCTTCGGCTCGGAGAATGTCTCTTTCTTTCTCTATAACAGCTGGAGGGATTTCTTCCCGATCGATGGCGATGGGATTCATGGCGGCAATGTGCATGGCGATATCTTTCGCCAGGTTCTGGAAGTCCTCTGTCCTGGCCACAAAATCCGTTTCGCAGTTTATATCCACTAAAACCCCTATCTTGCCCCCCGGATGTATATACGAGGTGATCAGACCCTCCGTCGTTTCCCGCCCCGCTCTCTTTGCCGCTTTGGCCAGCCCCTTTTTGCGGAGAACGTCAATGGCTTCATCGACATTCCCCCCGCACTCCACGAGGGCCTTCTTACAATCCATAACGCCGACCCCCGTTCTCTGTCGCAATTCCTTAATTGCACCTGCGGCTATCTCCATCGTTCCGTGGCCTCCTCATCCTCCTCTGCCGGGATTACTCCTCTTCCTTGCTGGAATCGTCCTCTTCGTATGCATCCGCGTCCTCGCGCCCTTCTCCTTCACCTTCCTCTGCACTCCCCGCATCGGGAGCGGTCTCCGTCGGGGTCTCTCCCCCTAGGGCTTGTTGGAGTTCTTCCTCACGGAGCCTCTTTCCCTCGATCACTGCGTCGGCGATTTTGGTGGCGAAAAGACGGATGGCTCGTATGGCATCATCATTTCCCGGAATGACATAGTCTATCTCATCAGGATCACAATTGCTGTCCACGATGGCAACCGTTGGCACCCCTAATTTCCTCGCCTCACTCACCGCTATCCTCTCACGTTTGGGGTCAACGATGAAGAGGGCACCCGGGAATCGATCCAGATCCTTTATTCCCCCCAGATACTTATTCAGTTTGGCCCCCTTTTTTTGCAGTTGTAGCACCTCTTTTTTGGGAAGTTTCTGAAACTCCTCTTTCTGCTCCATTGTTTCCAGTTCTTTGAGCTTATCGATACTTTTCTTTATGGTTTGAAAGTTGGTGAGGGTACCCCCTAACCATCGATGATTGACATACAGCATGCCGCAGCGCTCAGCCTCCTCATAGATGGCCTCCTGTGCCTGTCTCTTCGTTCCGACAAAGAGGATCTTCTCCCCCTTGGAAACGGTCTCCCGAATAAATGCATATGCTACGTCTAAGAGCTTAACAGTTTGCTGCAAGTCGAGTATATAGATGCCGTTTCTGGCCCCAAAGATGTACGGTTTCATCTTGGGGTTCCAGCGCTTTGTCTGGTGACCGAAATGGACCCCAGCCTCCAATAGTTCTTTCATCATAACAACGGACATATAACCTCCTTATGGTTTTTCTTCCGCCCCCTTCATCTCGTTTGGAACCCTTACGGGCACCCCCAAATCGATCACGAGGCGTGTTTGTTGAAAACGACCTTTAGCACACCACCCCTCGTTTTGCAAGAGAAAAGTTGCCTGGTAGATCACAGGCGAACCCCCATACATTTCTTGTTGCTGACTTATTGCAAAGGCGAGTGTATGTGACAACAGCTATTATTATCTCATAAAGGGGGGCAAGAAAACAACATTGATTGCACCACAGGAGAGGAACCAATGTTCCCTTTCTCGTAATGACATGCAAGGGTCGCTGTGAGCCTCAAAAAGGGAAGGCAAAAAATGCTGCCGTGTCTTATTCACCTTCCTTGAAAAAATCCTTTCCTTTTGTTATATTGAATGCCAATACACTTTCTTGCCAGAGAACTTTTATTGCCGGAGGTGAATAATCAGGAAGCTTATAGTTTCCACGATCATTGATCGCTATCTCTTAAAGGAGATCCTGGTGCCCACCGGGATTGGGCTGGGGGTCTTTACCTTCTTCTTCTTGGTGAGCAAGCTGTTTCGTGTCACCGAAATGGTTGTAGAAAAAGGGGTCCCCCTCGGGTATGCGATAGAGATCTTTTTGTGTCTCATCCCTGCCTTTCTTGTCTTCGTCGTCCCTATGGCCTTCTTGCTCGGGATCCTCGCGGCCCTGGCGAGATTATCTGCAGACAACGAGGTCATCGCCCTCAAGACATCTGGGGTGGGGCTCTACCGGCTGAGCCCGCCGGTGATCATCCTCTCGGTGATCACCTTTCTCTTCACCTCCTTCCTCGTGTTTTATGCCGTGCCCTGGGGGAGCAGGCACTTCCAGGAGACCCTCTTTCGGGTTGCCGGGTCCACGGCGAAGCTGGATGTGAAGGAACGTGTCTTTAACGCTACCTTCGGCGACTTAGTTATCTATGTGAACAAGGTCTCCCCCGGCGGAAAGGTGTTAGAGGGGGTTATGATTTACGATGATAGGGATCCCCGGATAGACAACACCATCGTCGCCCGCAGGGGATATCTCGTGCCGGATCCCAAGGCCCACAAATTGGTGTTGCAACTCTTCGACGGGAGCATTCATTCTCAAGAGATAAAGGAGGAGACCTATCGCACCATCGACTTCAACGCCTACCAGTTCACTATATTCCTGCAAGAGGAGATAGAGAAGGCGCGCAAGCGGGCACGTGTGGGGATGCTGGAGAAGGAGATGTCCATCGGTGACTTGCGCAAAAAGATCAACAGCATGAGGAAAGAGGGGAAAAACATACGCCCTCAACTGGTCGAACTTCATTTCAAATTTGCCATCCCTTTTGGCGTTTTCATCTTCGGTCTTGTAGGGCTTCCCCTCGGTGTGCAGCGCACGCAATCAGGGAGGTCGTGGGGTTTTGTCTTATGTGCCTTTATCTTCCTTTTCTATTACGTCCTCTATTGTTTCGGAAAGAATCTGGGCACAAGCGGGATCATATCCCCTCCTCTGGCCGCGTGGTTTCCCAATATCATCTTGGGGACCTTGGGGGTCTACCTGTTGGTAAAGACGGCACGTGAATCCCCCCTGCGCATCCTCGTCTGGGGGGACAAGGGGATGGAATTTCTGAGGGAGAAATGGAAAAAATTTACCCGCGAGGTGTAGGCCGATCATCGTCTCGGCGCCCATTACGCGTTGGCGAGATGAAGGATATGAGACCAAGGAGGGGGTGAAGCGGTATGCGGATTCTCAGCCGGTACATCGCCAGAGAATTCTTGAAGTTCCTCTCCCTCTGGGTCGTTTCCTTCTTTCTCGTTTTTTTTGTGGTGGAGCTCCTGGAGAGGATCAACGCCATCATCGTCCATAAGGCCCCCGTCTACCTGATCCTGGAGTACTTTCTCTATACCTTCCCCCTCTTTCTCTCTCAGACTCTCCCCTTCGCCACCCTTCTGGCCGCCCTGATCACTCTGGGGGTCCTCGCGCGAAACAACGAGGTCGTGGCCATGAAGGCCCATGGAGTCAGCACGTATCGAATCATGCTCCCCTTGGTGGTCCTTGCTGCCGTGGCCACCGCCTTTATCTTTCTGTGTAATGAGACCATTGTCCCCTACGCCGCCCGCAAGGCCCACTACATCTGGTCGGTCAAGGTAAAAAAGGAGGAGGAACGGGCCTTTTTTGAGCTCAACAAGATATGGTACCGGGGCGATGAAGCCATCTATAACATCCAACTTCTTAAGCCGAAGCAAGATCTCCTCAAGGGGGTGACCATCTACCGTTTCGACGAGGCATTCAACCTCCGCCAGCGTATAGACGCCCATGAGGCCCGATGGAACGGCAAGGGGTGGACCTTCTATCAGGTGGTCGTCAGGGACTTTCTCCCCGGAGGGGAGATTTCGACGGAGATCTATGAGCAGAGGCATATCCCTCTCCCCGAGAGACCGGAGGATTTTAAAAAGGGGATGAAGGACCCGGATCAGATGACCTACCGGGAACTCAGGGGATATGTGGCAAAACTCAGGGATAAAGGGTATGATCCTACCCGCTATGTCGTTGACCTCCACACAAAGTTGGCCTTCCCTTTTTTGACGCTGATCATGGTCTTGATGGGGAGCCCCCTGGCACTGGCGGCGGGCCACGGCCGCGGCGGGGGGATCGCGCAGGGGGTGGGGATCAGCATCGTCATCGGATTCGTCTATTGGATGGCCTTTGCCATCTCCGTCGCCATGGGGCACGCAGGCACCTTCCCCCCCCTCGTCGCCGCCTGGGCGCCCAACCTCTTCTTCGGCCTCATTGGGGGGTTCATCCTCGAGAGCATCCACCAATAATCAATAAGGAGTCACGGCAATGGCCATCATGGAGATCAGTGTGATACCGATAGGCACGCAGGGCCCCAGCGTGAGCCAGTTCGTCGCGGAGTGCGCGGAGATATTAAATCAGCAGGGGGTGCGGTACGAAATCACCTCCATGGGAACAGAGGTGGAGGGTCACGTGGAGGAGTTGCTGAGACTGGCCGAGCAGATGCACCGCGCACCGTTTAACAAAGGAGTGCAACGGGTGGTCACCACCATCCGGATCGACGAGCGCCGGGATAAGGAATTAAGCATCGCGGGCAAGAAGAAGGCCGTCCTCAGGCGGCTCAAGGGGAGGGAGGCCGGACAATGACCACGGCATAGGAATCGAGATCGATATATTTCCGAGCCACCCGCAGGACGTCCTCAAGCGTCACCTCCTCTATTTCACGGGGATACCTGCGATAGAAGTCCCCGCCCAGGCCATATCGCTCATCGAAGGCCATGGTAGCTGCCATGGCGAGGGGGCCCTGGAGCCCGATCGCATAATTCCCGATGAGGTAGGTCTTGGCCCGCTCCAGCTCCTCCTGAGTGATCCCTTTATCCCGTACTGCCCGCAGTATCCCCTCGATCCCCTGGATGGCCTGTTGTACTTTGGGAGGGCTGGTGGCCAGATAAACTCCCAGATAGCCGGGATCGAGATCGGATCGGACAAAGAAGGCGGTCACGTAGGCCAGCCCTTCTTTGTCCCGCAATTGGGTGAAGAACCGTCCCCCCTGACCGGCTAGGGCGGCCTCCAAGACCTCTAAGGGGAAGCGATCCTCATCCTGTAAGGTAGTGCCCATAAAACCGAGGGCGATATGGGCCTGCTCTTTCGCGCGCACTACCTCTTCCCTCTTCCTGATACCCTGGTGCTCGGGCTCTTGGGGGACTGCTGGAGGCGAAAAGGACGCCCTGCGCATCACTTCGAAGGCATCGTGTGTGGCAGCGGATGCCTCCTCCCACCTGATATCACCCGCGATGGCCAGTACCATGTTCGGGGGGAGGGCGTATTTTTTATAGTAGCTGATGAGATCCTTTCTGCCGACGCCTTGTACGGTCTCTTCCTCACCCAAGACGTTCAGGCGATAAGGATGCCGTTCATAGAGGGTTTCCCTCAAGAGTTGCATGGTTAGCGGGATCATTTGATCCCGCTCTTTTCTCAGGGCAGCCAGGACCTCCTTCTTCACCCGCCCCATTTCCTCAGGGGGGAAAGATGGCTTGCATATCACCTCGGCCACCAGCCTCATCAGCTGAGGAAAGTCTTTACTGAGGCCCTTCGCCCGTACGCCGAAGCTGTTGCGCCCGGAAAAGGCCTCCAGGGTTGCCCCGAGGGAATCCACCTCCCGGGCCAACTGGATGGCGGTGTGCGACTCGGTACCCCTGGTCATCATCTCGGAGAGGAAGTGGGTGATGCCCGCCTCTTTCTCCGTTTCAAACCGCACCCCTCCCAAGAACACACCATATATCCCCACTACAGGTACTGCATGGTCCTCTTGAACAAGGAGAGTGATCCCGTTCTCCAGCACGACCCGCTTTATTTCCGCCGTGGTCTCGTGCGTAGCAGGGACCCCTTTCAGTCCCTTCACCCATCCCCCCAGTGCACGAGGATTTACACCTTCCTCTTCCCCCTCGGGCACGAGAAGGCACACGGTGAGGTTTTCAGGGCGCAGGTATCGCCTTGCCACCTCCTCAACGTCGTGCGCCCCCACCCGGAAGATCCCTTGCAGATACGCTCCCTCCTTGGTCGCATCACCCCAGGCCGTCTCAAAGTAGCCGAGCTTCCCCGCTTCACCCTGTACCGTCTCCCGGTCATAGGTAAAATCCGTCTCCACCATGACTTTAGCCTTATGCAGCTCTTCCGCATCGACGCCTGTAACCTTCACCCGGGAGATCTCCGTGATAATCCCTTCGAGCCCCTCCTGGATAACACCCGGCTGAAATGTCCCCCCGATCACGAAGAGCCCCGGATCCTTAGGGGTGTAGGCGTAGGCATAGATGGAGCTGACCAGCCCTCGCCTGAGTCGCAGCTCCTGCTGCAGGCGTGATGAGTCCCCCTGGCCGAGGATGGCGGCCAAGACATCGAAGGTATAGGTGTCCTCATCCGTGATATCGGGGATGTGGAAGCCCAGGGCAAAATATCTCTCCTTGATCGCCTGCTGCATCACCAGGGGGCGGAAGGCCTTTTGGGTGGGCTCCTCGGGTCTCCGCCGGGCAGGGAGGGAACGGGAAGGCGCGGCAAAGAGCCCCTTCAGTCTGGCTAGCAACTCCGGCGCCTTGAAATCTCCCACCCCCACAAAGACCATGTTTTCAGGGCAATACCACTTTTTATAATAGCTAAGGACTTCATGTCTGTTGAACCCTTTTACCTGATCCGCATATCCTATGATGGGCCTCCCGTAGGGGTGGCGCTGAAAGCTTGTTCTGAAGAGGGCCTTATGGAGCGTGCGTCCCGGATCATCCTCGCCCATTCGAATCTCCTCGATCACCACCTCCTTTTCCCGCGCCAGCTCCTGCGGGTCGAAGGTGGGGTGTTGGACGGCGTCGGCCAAGACCTCCAGCCCTTTGTGCTGGTAGCGGCTGGCGATCACCACGTGGTAGACGGTGTGGTCATAGCTGGTATAGGCATTGATACGCCCCCCGTATCGTTCTATGGTCCTCGCGATTTCCCCTGCCCTTCTATCATTCGTCCCCTTGAAGACCATGTGCTCGATGAGGTGCGACATCCCCGCCTCAGCGGGGCGCTCGTCGGCGCTTCCCACCTCCACCCATACCTGAAAGGCGGCGACGGGGGCGGAGTGGTCCTCCGACAGGACCACTCGCATCCCATTCTCCAGCGTTGCCCTGATGATCTCCTCTGCTCCGCCCTGAACGGGAAAAAGGAGAGAAAGGGCCGCTATGATCATTACCAGGGTATTCCTCTTCATGGATCTCATCCTCCAACAAACCTTCTTGGTAAAGCTAAACCCCATCCTCCACCTTGTCAAGGAGCCGGATGGGATGTTTTGCTATCTATAACAAGAGCTTTCATGAATCGTGAACTTTTACGATTCATATATATATCTGCATGTTAGGAATAGAATCATTTATGCATGGCTCGTGTTTAAATCCGTCCCCTCATTTGTTATCATTGAAATAGCAATGAACCAGCGCATACTCCCAAACATCATAGAACGAGCCGACCTTCGTGAACGATCGTACGTCTTTCGCGACCGGGCGCATGCCGGAGAGGTCTTGGCCGAGATGCTCGATGCTTATCGCCGAACGGACGTCGTCGTGCTGGCTGTCCCGGCAGGGGGGAGCAAAAGAGAACACTTATCACGCAGCTTTCGCTCTTAGGTAGACATTACAGGTAAAACGCAGATGTTATCTGTGTACTATATCTAATATTTCATCGTCAATCTTTTTAAAATATTGTTCGTTATTTCGCCTTCTCCTCTCCGATTTTTTCAGGTAAAATATCTTAAGCAAAAGAAGAAATACACTATCCCCGGCCGCTACGAGGACGTGTTGATGTATCATCAGAGCGGAGTACAAGCCCTAATATAGGGCTCATGCGTGATCAAATCATCCCTGTTCTTTGAAAGGAGGTATATATGGGCAAAGATAATGTCGTTTTCTTGGAGGTCATCGAGTGGTTTGATGAGACCGGGCAGGAACTGGTGCACCGGATACCGGAGAAGGGGTCAGGTGAGATCAAATTAGGGGCGCAGCTCATCGTCAGAGAGAGTCAGGCCGCCGTCCTGTTTTATAAAGGGAAGGCCGGCGGTGCCTTTCCTTCCGGCCGCCACACCCTGACGACGGCCAACATCCCGGTCTTGACCAAGATTCTAGCCATTCCGTGGGCCATGACCAGTCCCCTGCGCGCCGAGGTATATATCGTCAACATGAAAGTCTTCCCCAACCTCAAGTGGGGCACGAGGGACCCGGTGGCCTTCAAGGATGCGGATCTTGGCCTCATCCGCCTCCGGGCCCACGGCGTATTCAACATTCAGGTGGTCCAGCCGGTGCTGTTTATCAACACCCTGGTGGGGACCATGGGGATATTCACGACGGAGGAAATCGAGGAATATCTCAAGCGGGTCATAGTTTCGCGCTTTAACGATCACTTGGGCGAACACCTGGACAGCCTCTTCAACCTGCCGGGACGATACGATGAGCTCTCGGAAGGCCTACAAAAGCGTCTGCAAGCGGATTTCAGCCGCTTCGGCATCGGCTTGGAACACCTCTACATTACCTCCATCACCCCGCCGCCCGAGGTGCAAAAGGCCATTGATGATAAGAGCCGCCTCAGTGTGCTGCAGGACCTGGACAAGTTGGTCAAGATGAAGGCCGCCATGGCCATGGAAAAGGCTGCGGAGTCGACCGCCGCAGCCGGCTCTGGTATGGGTATGGGTATGGGGCTCATGATGCCGGCCATGTTTACCGAGGCATTGAGACCTCAGGCCGGGGTGCCTCCGCAAACAGCCACCTGCCCGGACTGCAACAACCCGATCCCCATGGATGCCGCATTCTGTCCCTACTGCGGCCACCAGCAGGTGGTGTTCCATCAATGTGCCACCTGCGGCAAAAATATACCGCCGAACGCCAAGTTCTGCCCCCGGTGCGGAAACCCGACGGATACAAAGCCGGCACCCAAGGTTTGTCACCACTGCAAGGCCGAAAACCTGCCCGACGCCATCTTCTGCAACCAGTGCGGGGAAAAATTGGGATAGATGGGCTATACCGTTGAACAAGAATGTCCCCAGTGCGGCGCCCCCATCGAGCTGGAAGAAACCGACCACCTGATCCTTTGCCCCTATTGCCATGTCAAAAACTATCTCTTTGCCCGGGACTATTTCCGCTTCCTCTTGCCCCACAAGACGCCCGATCAAGCCATTATCTATGCACCGTATATGCGCTTAAAAGGAGAAGTGTATCTCTGCAAGGGCGCCTCTATCGGCCACAGCATTGTGGACATCACCTATCAGGGTGCGGTCTACGAACAGTTACCCATTTCGCTGGGGCTCAGGCCCCAAGCCATGAAGATGCACTTTGTCACCCCGAAGGTATCCGGGACCTTTCTCCAATGCACGCTCAGCCCTTCCGATGTACTGGCCACGATGAACAAGCGCACCTCTGTTTTTTCGCCGGGCAAGCTCTTCCACCGTGCCTATATCGGGGAGACCTTCAGTCTTATCTACCTGCCCCTCTTTGTGCACGACAATAAGATTTGTGACGCGGTGATCAAGAAGCCCCTTGCCACGTTGCCCCCTGGCGAAGATATCTTCACTCCGGCCAGAGAGGCAAAGCCCACCTGGCAGATCACCTTTATGGCCACCATATGCCCTCAGTGCGGTTGGGACCTTGATGGCGAACGGGATAGCGTTGTCTTGACCTGCAGCAATTGTGACACGGCCTGGGAGGCATCGGAGGCTCGTTTTACCCCCGTGGCATTCGGTGTGGTGCCCGGTAAGGGGGAGGATATACGCTATCTGCCCTTTTGGAAGATAACCGCCCGGGATGAAGGGCTGGGTATTAACTCTTATGCCGATTTTATCCAGATCACAAAGCGACCCCGGGTACAGCAGAAAGGTTGGGAAAACCGTGAATTGTCTTTCTGGATACCGGCCTTCAAAATTCGTCCCAAAGTCTTTTTGCACCTGGCCAGGCAGATGACTATCTTGCAGCAAGAATGGCAAACAAACGAGCACATCCCCAAAAAGAACCTCTATCCGGTGACACTGCCTCGAAGCGAGGCCGCCCAGTGCTTGAAGGTCACCCTGGCCAGTGCTGTGATGACCAAACGAAAATTCTTCCCCCTGCTCCCAGACGTCAATTTTACCGTCACAAGATCCCACCTGGTCTACCTCCCCTTTAGGGCCATGGGCAACGATATGATTGAGGAACACCTGAATATCTGTGTCAACAAAAATACCCTCAAGTACGGCCGCTATCTCTAAAGAACGATATAGTGGTACTGTTTGTTGAGCATTGTGCAGGCTGGACCTTAAATTTTGCCATAATTATAATATTCTTAGTGACGGGCCTTCCTTTTCCTTTTTCCCCTCTAAAACTGAGCGATCTTTATCGCAGAGAGAGACACCCCGTGTACCGGTATGACCGTTTGTGTCCCCTTTTATATTAATCAGTTACCTCATTCCAGAAAAAGGGCAAAAAAAACCTGTTTTGCAAAAAAAGATCTTGACATATGTTTTTGGGGGGGCTAAATTTAGTTTTGGATGCTACCGATCGATCGGTAGAGTGCTGTAGTACTAAGAAAGTAAAGGTAGTCGAGGATTACCATGACAAAGAAAGAGTCGATCTTAAAGGCTGCAACCAAGTTGTTTGCGGCCCAGGGGTTTGAGAGGGCCCCTGTGCGGAAGATCGCTGAAAAGGTCGACCTCAGCGTGCCCGGGATGTTCCACTATTTTTCCTCCAAGGAAGATATCCTTAACGAGATCATGATCGGATTTATTGATGAGGGGTATGAAAAGCTCAAGAAGATCAATAATGAAGATATGGGCCCCGTCGAAAAAGTAGAGGGGTTCTGTAAATTCTACGTTGACCACTATGCAGGGAATCAGGAGTTGTTGAACATCCTGGTATCCGAGTGGAAATACCTTTCCCGTGAACACCGACAGGAATTTTTCGATAAACAACGGGTCTATGTAGAGACCCTCAAAAAACTCTTCGGCGACTTGGCCAAAGAAGGTCGACTCAAATCCATAGACCCCTCGATCCTTACCCTCATGTTCTTCGGCATGGTCCTCTGGACGTATAACTGGTATGATCCCAAAGGGAAGCTGGGGCTGGAGGAATTGGCGGGAATATTCAGCGAGGTCTTTCTTCGCGGGGTGCTCAAAGGGAGCTGAGCCACAGGAGATTGAGAAGATTGTTATTGCCACAAAACCATTAGGAAGGTACTAAACGATGGATTTCTTGGAAAAACATGAATTGTATGCATGTCTCCAGTGCGGCAAGTGTACGGGTGGGTGTCCTGTTTCTCTGAGGGCACCCCTCAATATTCGCTCTCTCATGCGCGAAGTCCTGATGGGGGGTTCGCCAGAGGTGGCGCTTGAGTGTCCGGGGCTGTGGGATTGTACGACATGCGCGACCTGTACCCTTCGGTGCCCCCGGGGGCTGAAACCCTCGGAGGTCATCGTGGGCCTCAGGGGTGAGCTGGTAGAGCAGGGCAATGTGCCGAAGACGGTCATCGATGCCCTTGAAGGCACCTTTAAACACGGCAATCCCTGGGGAAAGCCGAGGCAGAAGAGGACCGAATGGAAGGGAGACATGGCGGTCAAGGTCCTCCCCGAAGAGGGTGAGGCCGAATGGCTTTATTATATAGGGTGTGCCGCCTCCTATGATCCCAGACTGCAGGGCATTCCCCGGATCCTCTGCCGCGTCCTCGAGACAGCGGGCGTGAGCTTCGGCATCCTGGGGACGAAGGAAAGCTGCTGCGGCAATGAGATCAGGAGGATGGGAGAAACAGGACTCTTTGAGGAATTGAGGGAGGAAAACACCAAGAATTTTAAG
>Ga0315536_1000907_pt1 | contig 14985 bp, 13 predicted proteins | sample SalMarSW160230MG_FD_203093 | JGI IMG/M metagenome (GOLD analysis project Ga0315536, IMG submission 203093) | Salt marsh sediment microbial communities from the Plum Island Ecosystem LTER, Massachusetts, United States - Salt Marsh Sediment SW1602-30 ... | reverse complement strand
ATCCGACAAAGGATAGAGGTCAGGAGTTTTAGAACGCGCACCACAATCCAATGCGACATGATCAGCCACCCTCTCGTGGGACGAGCACCTGCAGCGCGGCCGGCAAGATCTCAACTTCCAGTTCCGTCCCCTCAATACAAATAATCTCGCCGTCGGTCTGTGCCGGGAGAACCCCCTGGACAGCTTCGATCAACAGCTTTGCAGCACGTGCTGTCTTCACTTCGGGCTGAGATCCCTGTGTCCCGCGCATGAAATGCGGGATCAGTGATAGGATCCGACCGCGCGAGACCTGGCGGACAATACACAGATCAAAGCATCCATCATCGATTTGAGAATCGGGCGCCATCCAGAACCCGCCGCCCAGGCGCTGCCCATTCATGATCGAGACCATCAGCACCGGCAGGGTCAGTTCTTCACCGTCAAAGACCAGGCGCACCTGGGGCCCACGATGATATACAACGATAGTCTTCAGGACTGCAAGGAAGAAGCTCAGAAAGCCCCCCAGGCGGGGAAGCCTGGCGGCTTCGATCGTTCCAACCGCATCAAACCCGACCCCGACGCAGTTGCCAAAATATCGTCCGCTTGGAAAGAGCCCGCCTTTCACCTGGCCGAGATCGATCGTGCGAATGGTGGTGGACAGCAGCGTATGCAGTGCCTGTTCGAAATCACCAGGAATGCCGACAGCGTGACAGAAATCGTTCCCGCGTCCGACAGGAATTACGCCTAACACTGGAGAGGATCCGGCAGTCTGGCTGGCGTCCATCAAACCGTTGATGACCTCATTCACAGTACCATCGCCGCCGGCCGCGATAACTCTCTCCCAGCCTTGCTCGACCGCCTGCCTGGCTAACTCGATTGCCTGGCCGCGCTGTTCACTCATTACAAGCCGATAGGGTATGCCCCGAGAAACCAATCCCTGTTCAATGGCCGCACGCTTGCGAAGCCCATTGCCCGACCCGGCTGCCGGATTCAAGATCAGGAAGCAATCCTTCATCGTCTTTCCCGTTCGATCCTCACTTGTTAAGGTGCCCGCCAGACGCGGACCGTTCCATCGGAACCAGCGGTCGCAAGCAGGTCACCTCCCGGCGAGAATGCCAGATCCTCGATCGTGCCCGGGTGCAGCGGCAGGGTCACCAGGATCTCCGCTCCCGGCATGGACCAGGCCTTCAGCACCCCATCCTGGCTGCCGGTAAGCAGCAATCCACCGTCGGGGCTGTACTGCAGTGCCTGAATTGGACTCGTACCGGCGAAGATTCGAGCCTGGATCGCACCGCTGCCGGCATCTCGCAGCCAGAGTTCGACATTCTGGCAGATGTTAGCCGAGGACTCGGTACAGGGTGCCGCCGCCAGAGTCCGTGAGTCAGGTGACAGCGCCAGGTCGTACACCTGGCCCGGGAAATAGATGATGTAGACCTGGTCTCCCTGCGGGACATACCAGGCGCGAACATTGCGCGAGATCCCGCCAGCAATCATGAGCAGACTATCAGGTGTGAAGAGGATCGCCGGGATATTCCAACCTTCCTCGACCTGGAGGACCTGGTTCCAAGTTCCCGTTTCAACCAACCACACAGCGGCAACCGGCCAACTATCCACTCCCCCGTATGCGAGGTACCGGCCGTCCGGTGTAAACGCAACGCTCGTCACCTCGCCCGGTGCATTAAATACGTGCACCTGGGCACCATCAGCAACCTGCCACACACGTACCGTCTGATCCTTGGAGCTGGAAGCCAGGTATTGGCCATCCGGAGAAAATGTCACATCCCAGACAATCGCGGTATGGCCTGTGAGCTTTCGCACCAGCTGTCCACTTTCCACATCCCACAGCGCGACTTCATAGCTATCGCTATCACCGGAGGCGGATGCGAGCAGGGATCCATCGGGAGAAAACTCAACTGCGCGTATCGCAGCTTCCATTGTGAAAGCACGGAAGGGCTGCAGCTGGCCGATGTTTCCACTGCCGATTAACCGGCGTGCGGGGGTTGAAGTGGGTTCGGGGGATTGAGCTGGTTCCGTAGGGGTCAGCTCAAAGCTGACGGTTGTCGGTGACACGGCATCTGAAGTAGTTGTTATTTCAAGCGTAGCAACTCCCGCCGTGGAGCATGCACTCAGGGCGAGAGCGAAGAGAACATGGCCGAAAATAAGCGATCGATGAACTCTCATTTGGGGGAGCCTCCGAATATAGGATCGTGAAGATGGTTCATTCGTTACGATGCATTGTCCAGCAAGCACAAGTGGAATGCAAGAGAGATCTTTTTAAGCAGGACGGTATACTTCCCGGTACAGCTTTAACTCGATAACTTGACCCTGCTATTTCGCGCAAGGAGCATCCATGAAATTCCGACGCCTGCGAACCACCCTTTTTATCCTGGCAGCACTCCTGCTGCTGCTCGTGGCCGGCTTTTTGGTCTGGTCTGAAACCCCGGCGGGAGCTTTGGATTCGGCTCAGGCCGCGCTTCAATCCGATCAATACGTGCATGTCGAAGAGGATGAGTGGCTCGTCTTCAGACCGCTGGATGGGTATCTTGAAATCGGTCTGATCCTGTACCCGGGAGGCAGGGTTGAACCAGCGGCCTATGCGCCACTGGCAAGAGAGATTGCAGAGGGGCATTTCCTGGTCGTGATCGTACCGATGCCGTTAAATCTCGCCGTGCTCGGTTCTGAACGCGCCCTCCAGGTCCAGGCAGCCTTCCCTGAGATTAAACACTGGGCTCTGGGCGGACATTCGCTCGGGGGCGCGATGGCAGCGCATTTCGCCGCTGAACACCCTTCTGACCTCGCCGGTCTGGTGCTCTGGGGAGCCTACTCAGCTGAAAGCGATGATCTCTCCGCTTCAGACCTGCCTGTTCTTTCCATTTACGGCTCACGGGATGGGTTATCGACACCTGAGAAAGTACTTGCAGCAAAACCGCGCCTCCCCAAGGAGGCGACCTACCTCGAAATCGAAGGGGGAAATCACGCACAATTTGGAGACTACGGAATCCAGGCCGGTGATATGCAAGCTACGATCTCCCGTGAAGAGCAACAGCGGCAGGTTGTGCAGGCTACACTCGACTTCCTGGGTGAACTGGCTTCTCGCTGAGACCATACTCCCACTGAAGCCAGGGTCAAGAATTGTGAACATAGGTCGGGCTTTATCGGACCTTTACTGACCGAACATCTCCAACAAAACAGGATTGATCTGGTCCCAGGCAGGAGCGAGCACCTGGGCTCCACCCTCGGTCACAAATCCGGTTGCCATCGTGCGATTGATGATGCGGCCGTCAAGGCCATTTGCACCGACACGCAGAAGCGCAAACCCAAGACGAGGCCATTGCCAGAGCGGCACATCGCTATCCAGCGATCCGATCAGTTCTACCAGAGCCAGAGGAATGCGCGGCCATACCGCTGGTTGGCGCAGGCGCTCCAGGACAGCACGGATGAACTGCTGTCCATGCTGCATACGGAAGAAATCATCGCTCCCCTCACGACTGCGAAGAAAGGCCAATGCCATTTCCCCGTTCAGCAAGTGCTCACCTGGGGTCAGCACTCCGACGGCAACCTCGAGCTCGATCGGTACTCCTCCGAGCGAGTCTACGAATTTCCGCAAACCGTCAAACTGAATCCGTACGTAGGCATCCACCGCGACACCGAAGTTCGTTCGCACAGTCTCCTCCGCCAGGGGTGGCCCTGACCCTTGCTGGTCGTTTTCGGCGAAGAAGTGCGCGGCGTTAATCCTGTTCATCCCATAACCGGGAATGGACACCCACAGATCGCGCGGGATGGATAGCACACCGACATAGGGTTTGCCGGGAAGGAAAGTTGACAAGATCATGGTATCGCTGCGGCCGAGAGCAGTGCCGGGCGGGGTACGATCAATTCCCAGGATGAGCAGGTTGAAACGGGACGGCCAGGTCAACCCTGCATAGATCAGCACCCCGAGCAGGAATCCCAGGACGATCAATCTGCGGAACCCCGCACGCCTTCGGCGCGGCCGTCTGGATACGATTGGCTGTGTTTCATCCAATCCAGGGGACTGGATCAAGCCATTCCACCCGTCAATCTGGTGTTCGAATGGATCCGACATAGGCGCGAATTCTACCACCTGACCCCGATCGAGACGCCTCCAAGCTGACACCTTACATTGAGCTTACGGATTCAACGCGCCTGCGAGAATTCGAGCTATGCTGAAACAGCCAAAGTTCAATCAAACTTACCCAATCCTTACCAAACCCCACCAAACAACGCCAAAGCTGATTCGTATGCTGTTGTTGAAATGGTAAGGAAAGGTCAGATTTTAGAAGAAGAGTAAATATCGGAATGGACCGTTCAAGTTCGCATCTTCTAACGGCGCGCGAAGCTGCTCAATATCTACGTATCAGCCTGAACACGCTCTACCGCATGGAGCAGAAAGGTCAGATCGACCCCTTCCGTACCCCGGGCGGACACCGCCGCTATTCTTTCGAAATGCTCGAGCGCTATCTGGAGCAAAGCCGGTCCGGTTTCAACGCCGCGGGTGGTGTGAAATGAGCATTCCGCCCGGCTTGGGGAATGTTTTTATTACACACCTGCATATCCGGGATCGAAGATCCTCCTTTAGGGGCGAATGTAGCCGGATCGAAGCGAGTACACATCGATGAAAAGAGATTGGCTGACCACACAGCTCGAGCAATTCGGCCTCAACCGAAAAGAGGCACCTACAGATATGGCCTGGCAGGAGTTCCTGGATCGGCTAGCATCCGAGATCGATCGGCTAAGCGATGCAGGGCCCGGCAAAGATCAAAGGATGAACCAGATACGCGACCTGGATGAAGCGGAAGATCAGCAGCGCAGTGCTACCTCTGATGCGCGCTATAGGGCGATTGTTGAGGATCAGACAGAGTTCATCAACCGTTATGCCCCGGACGGAACGATCACCTTCGTAAATGAATCCTATGCCCGGCTGCACAACACTCGCCCGGAAAAGATGATCGGGAAGTCTCATCGAGATTTCATGACGGCAGAGAACGCTGATCATCTCGACCAGATCCGCAGTGGGTTGACTCCCGAATCGCCCATCGTGACAACCGAAAATAAACTTGTGAAACCGGATGGGGAGATCCTCTGGCTCCAATGGCGGGATCGCGTAATCTGCGATGAGAATGGCAAGGTTATCGAGTTCCAGGGTGTTGGCCGTGATATTACTGAACGCAAGCAGGCCGAGGAGGCGCTGCGCGAGTCTGAGGAGAAGTTTCGTAATTTAGCCGAAAAATCGCCCAATATGATTTTCATCAATCAGGGTGGAAAGATCGTTTACGTCAATAAAGCCTGTGAGGAAATCATGGGCTACTCACGCCAGGAGTACTGCTCGCCAGATTTCCAGTTTTTGGATTTGATCGTACCTGAATCCCGCAAGGAGATAGCCGCTCGTTTCAAACTGCACGGGCAGGGCCAGGAAATAGCGCCCTACGAATCGGTCTTGCTGACTAAGGAAGGCCGACGGCTGAACGCCATCCATGCCACCCGCTTGATCAACTATGAGGGTCAGACTGCAATCCTTGGCATCGTAACCGACGTCACCGATCGGAAGCGAGCCGAAGATGCTCAGGCACGCCGCGTAGCCGAACTGCGCATGCTGAACGAGATAAGCCAGAAGATCACATCTGTCCTGGATATGGACAGCGTTCTTACCCGTACGGTGGAGTTGGTCCAGTCAAGTTTCGATTACCACCACGTTGGAGTTTTCATCCTGGATCCAGAGCAAAACGATCTCCAGATGCGGGCCCGCGCCGGAAGGTATGTGAACCTCTTCGCCCCGGACCACAATTTAGAACTTGGCGAGGGCATCGTCGGAGCAGCGGTCGAGTTGAACGAAACTATCCTCGTCCCTGATGTCTCAAAGGACGCACGCTACATCAACCGCTACCCGGATGTCGTCAACAGCCGCTCTGAGCTAGCAATTCCGATTCATGTAGGCGGGCGAGTTCTTGGCGTGCTCGATATTCAATCCGACCGGGTGAATGCCTTCGATGAACACGATTCGATTGTCATGGAGACATTGGTCGACCAGATTGCCGCCTCGATCGAACACGCACGCCTCTATGGCGAGATCCAGCGTGAGCTGGAAGAGCGGCGCAAGGCGGAAGGCCGCATCTCGCTGCTCGTTGCTGCGCTCGAATCCGCCGCCAATGCGATTGTCATCACTGACCGTGCGGGAAATATCGAATGGGTCAATCACGCCTTTGTCCAACTAACCGGATACGAGAGCAGCGAGGTCGTCGGGGGCAATTTACGCATCTTGAAATCTGGTGAGCAATCTCCCGCCTTCTATGAAGACCTGTGGAACACCATCCTTTCGGGGGAAACCTGGCAGGGAGATTTGATCAACCGTCGAAAAGATGGGACGGTCTACTACGAGGGTCAAACCATCACTCCGGTTATGGGCCCTGAAGGCGAGATGACCCATTTCATCGCCATCAAGCAGGATATCACCGATCGCAGGATTTCCGAACGACGCATTCAGCAGCAGGCAGACGACCTGAAATTGCTCAACGAGCTGAACGATGCGATCAACCGTGGAGCGGATTTAAAGTCGATCCTCGAGCTGCTGTCTGACTCGACAAAGAGACTTTTTAACTCGATGGGTGCCACAACCTATCTCCTGACCGAAGATGGTCGATACCTTGACGCTCAAAATATCGGATTCCCAGATGAATTATCATCAGAACTCGTCAGAGTAATCGGCAAGCCATTGCTCCATCACCGATTGCGCTGTGACGAAGGCAGCATGCTGGCAAGCGCACTCACCGCAAAAGAACCCCTGGTGTTCAACGACGGGAACGAGTGCAACCAGCTGATTCAGAAGATTGTCGAGGTCGGTGAGATACCGAAAGCTATTCGATCCGCACTGCTCACGAAGCTTGTCCCTTATATTTTCAACCGAATCCCGCTCCAGGCGATCACCCTTGTCCCACTGGTTTCAGAAGGTCAGGCGCTTGGCCTGATGATCATGGGACGCAGTCAACCTTTCTCGAAATCCGATCTGACGCGTATGAGGGTGATCGCCTCCTCGCTTACATCAGCTATCAGCCGTAAGACCCAGGACGAAGCCCTGCGCCAATCCGAAGCAAATTATCGCGAGATCTTCGAAGGGGTCCAGGATGCGATTCTGGTTGTGGGCCTTGACCACCAAATCCTGGATGCCAACTCCCGCGCCTGTGAAATGTACGCCTACCAGCGGGAGCAGCTGTTGGGCTTGAGCTTTTCCAAGTTAGAGCTCGACGGCCGAGCGTCGATCCTGCCGGATGAAATGCAAGCGGCCGGGGTGACCGAACTGGTGGTCGAAAGCACCCATCGCCGATCCGATGGAAGCTCGCTTCCGGTTGAAATTTCCGCCCGGACTCGCACGTTAGGCAACAAGACCGTGATGCTGGCCGTCGTTCGCAACATGACCGAAGCACGCCTGGCGCAGGAACGAGCGCAGCTGCAGTCGCGATTAGCCGCCGTCGGTCAGCTCGCGGCTGGCATCGCCCATGACTTTAACAACATTCTCGGAACGATCCTGCTCTACGCCGAGTTGATGCTCAGCAATCCATCGCTCTCCGAGAAGGAGAGCGAACGACTGAACACGATCTTCAGCCAGGCAAAGCGCGGCGCCAATCTCACCGCCCAGGTCCTCGATTTCAGCCGGCGCTCGGTGATGGAACGGCATGCGATTGACCTGGTGCCGTTTTTCGAGGAACTCGAGAGCCTGCTCTCAAGAACCCTTCCCGAAAGCGTGCAGATCTCCTTCGAAACGGATGCCCGCACCACGTTCGTCGTTGACGCCGATCCGACCCGCATACAGCAGGTTATCCTAAACCTGGCCCTGAATGCGCGCGATGCGATGCCGAACGGCGGCCAGCTGCGGTTTGAGCTCTCCCAGCAGCGTATTGATCTGGCTTCCACTCCGTTTCCCGGAATGGACGCTGAACAATGGATCCGAATCGATGTGGTCGATACCGGGGAGGGCATCTCGGACGATGTCATGCCTCACATTTTTGAGCCATTCTTCACCACCAAACCCGCTGGACAGGGGACGGGGCTCGGCCTGGCGCAGGTCTATGGCATCATCAAGCAGCACGATGGCTTTATCGACGCACAGAGTGTGGTTGGCGAGGGAACTCGCTTCACAATCTATCTCCCGGCAGTGCAGGAAATGGAAGCTGCGCCTGCTCCACCAGATGCTCGCGCCTCGTACAACGGAACTGGTGAGACAATCCTGGTCGTCGAGGATGATGAAGCGACGCGCGCGGCGGTATCCGAGATCCTCGAATCCCTCGGTTATCACGTACTGGCCGTGACGGATGGCCAGGAGGCTCTACGTACGATTACAAATTCCGGCCAGCATCTCGACCTGGTCTTGAGCGACCTGGTAATGCCAAACATGGGCGGGCGTGATCTGTACTATGCCGTCAAACAGGATTATCCCCACCTGAAGATGATCTTGATGACGGGATACCCTCTGGGCCGTCATACGCGCGAATTGCTCGACCGTGAGCGTGTCGCCTGGCTGCAAAAACCACTGACATCGGATCTTCTCGCCATGGCGGTCCGGGATATGCTTGAGCCCGCTGACCGTGAAGCTGGCAACTGAGTAGACGGGCGCAACTTCCAGGCGTGCAGCGTTGTATTTCTTTCGAAGATACTCACACAGCAATCACAGGGAGCATTCCTGCCAATGAAGAAGAGATCGCAGATAGCCCTCGCTATTCTTGCCCTGGCAGCGGTCACGCTCGCCTGCGGCCGTGGGGCGGGGTCGGCGACCGGTGATACGGGTGGAAACGGACCTGCGCAGGCAACCTATACCAGCGTACCGACGCCGTTGCCGCTCGTCAGTACACCCGCCGAACTCCCTTCGAGCAGCGAGCTGCAAGCCTTGATCATCTATGCAAATGCCATGCAGCCGCTGATGTCCGATGCCGGCATACTGCTCAACCGCGATGGAGCGATCCTCGAAGCCTCGCAGGACGGGAGCGATGAGGTTCTCTGTGACGGCCGCCTGGCTGCCGACAACGGGGTAATGAAGAACATCGTTGCCAGTGTTAACTCTATCCAGGTACCGGTAAAGGCCGAACGAATCCATGAACTTGTTTTAAAAAGCGGCGACTCATGGACCGAGGCTTTGGATGACGTTGAAACCTTCTGCAGCACTGGCAACGCACTGTACAAGGTTTCAGCTGCGGCAAAATTCTGGCAGGCGGCGCTCACCTTCCAGGATGCCGGAAACCGATTCTGGCTGCTCGTGATGTCCCAGGGGATCGAGGCCTGGGTTCAACGCTGAGAGCAAATAACGGTGAGCATGGGCACAGTGAATGACTGAACGGATATCGTTCCAGGATCCGATCACATCCAGCGCAAGCTGCCGTCCCGGGAGCTCCTGAACAATTCCCCCCCTTTATGCGTACATAAGGTAGCCAAATTGAGTAAGCTTGCATTCAACCTGGGGAGGCAAAATGGCTATCCGGGCATACGCATGGTCACTGATTCTTGCCGCCTCGCTAAGCGCCTGCCAGCTAACTGGGGCTCAGAATAAATCGCCAGACCAGCCCGACCTGCCGCCCCTGGCAGCAGAGGTTGCTGATCCATTCGCTCACGCCTGGGATGACTTCGAAATATTCGATGCAAGCCTGGCCGAGGACGAACCGACCAGGAATGCCCCGCTCAACTCCGCAACCGTTTATCACCTTGACATCGTTCTGGCAGATGACATGCTCAGCCTGAGCGGTCGGCAGGCGGCTCGCTTCTACAATCCGCTGCCTCGACCGCTGGAAACGCTCTACCTGCGTCTATTTCCGAACCTCACGGGAGGCCGAATAACCGTCTCGGAGATCCGGATCGATGACCAACCTTGCGAGAGCACAATAAGCTCTGGTGATAGCGTACTTGGGGTTTCACTGCCCAAGCCCCTGCCGCCCGGGCAGGCACTGGTTCTCAAACTCGCCTTCGACCTCAAGCTGCCGCAGACGATGGAAGGCAACTACGGTCTCTTTGGTTATCATGACGGCATCCTGCTCTTGCAAGAATTCCACCCCATGATCCCGGCTCTGACGGATTCTGGCTGGTCCCTGGAAGTTCCCCCGCCATTCGGTGATCTCACGCATCAGCCAGCCAGCTACTACTTGCTAAGGTTACGAGTACCCCAGGACCTGATATTATTCTCCTCCGGGAGCCAGCTTCAGCGTGCGATCCAGGGTACAGAACAGGTCATCCTCATTGCCAACGGCCCGGCGCGTGATATGTACCTGGCTGGGGCACGTGACCTGGCCAGCGATTCGGGCATAGTGGAGGGAACCAGGATCATCAGCTACGCTGAGCCTGACTGGTCTGATACCGCCCACCAGGTAACCGAGATCTCAGCGAATGCCTTGCGCTTTTTTGAGAGGCTGCTTTCGCCGTACCCTTATTCGGAGCTGGAACTCTTCGCTACACCGATGCAGGCCCTGGGCATGGAGTATCCAGGGGTCATCGCACTGACCGATCGAATGTTCGACCCACAAGCTGCGATTGGCGAGTTGCCGGGTTCCGCCTACCTGGAGGGCACTGTCGTTCACGAGGTCGCCCACCAGTGGTTCTACAACTTGATCGGGAATGACCAGATCGAGGCTCCCTGGCTGGACGAAGCACTCGTCCAGTACGTGACAGGGCTCTACTTTAAAGATCGCTACGGGCAGGAGGGCTATGACCAATTCCGTTCGTCCTGGCTCTCACGCTGGGATCGGGTTGATCGTGATCCCATCCCGATTGGTCTGCCTTCTGCCGATTATACAGACGTCGAATACGGGGCCATCGTTTACGGACGCGGACCACTTTTTATCGAAGCACTGGCTGACAGAATGGGGGAGGCAGCTTTCCAGCATTTTCTCAAACACTACGTGGAGCAGTACCGTTGGGACTTTGGCACGCCGGACGAGTTCGAACGCCTGGCCGAGCAAACCTGCTCCTGCGATCTGACTCCACTCTTTGAGACCTGGGTTAACCCAAACTAATCCGGACCCCAAGAACACCTCGGACAATAGAAATCAGCCTCGCTGATTGCGACTGCGAGGCTGATGTTATTGAGGTTGAATCGACTGAGTTTGAAGCTTAATTGGGCAGTGCGACACCGGCAATCTGGAGGACCTCATCCAACAAACGACGCAGGTACGGCTCAGGAAGCGCGCCAACTTGCTCCCGGATCATCTCGCCGGAATTAAACGCCAGCAGGGTCGGAATGCCCTGAATACCGAAGTGCATTGCCCACTCCGGGTTTTCATCCGTGTTGACCTTTACAAAATTCACTTTTCCGGCGTATTCATCGGCCAGCGCAGCCAGTATTGGCGCCACCATCTTACAGGGTCCGCACCATGGTGCCCAGAAGTCGACCACCACCGGGAGATCAGACTGCAGCACCTTCTGCTCGAAGTCATCATCCGTGATATGAAGTGGCTCGTTCGCCATCAATCCTCTCCTTCTTTATTCAACAAGTTCCCATCCTGGTCGGGGTTACAGCAAGGCCCAGAACAACTCGTGATTTAGATCAAATCCAGATCTGGACCCATTTATTAGACGCAGCGAGGGCGAAAAGGTCACATGTAATGGCTCAATCCCAGGATTGAGGTCCAGCCTGCAGCTGGATGGAATAACCCAAGTAATTATGCCAGTTTGTTCAACGCGAGCCAGATTCCAGGATTCTCATTAAGGCTTCGTACTCCTCCTGGCAGTCACGACACATCTCAAGGTGATGCTTTACAAGCGGCAGGAATTCGCTGATTTCGTCACCGCGCGCGACGGCCTCCGCGTAGACATCCACGACCGCAAAGACCTGTTCGCAGTCGAGCTCAACATCATCCGTGCGAGCCACTTTCTCAAGAAAGCCTCTCAGCACATCGAGCCCATCATCCATACAGCACCATCCTCGTTATCTTGACGAGATAGCCGCAAGCGATCTTACTTAATCACCAGAAAAGGCATCCAGGACATCGGCGACATTCAGCTCTTCCTGTGCCAGCCTTTCCTTCATACGACGGCGGGCGTCATGCATCAATTTGTAGAGCGCATTACGGTTCATACCCATCCGGCGGGCTACTTCCTGCGCGGACATTCCATGTATGCCGAGTGCCACTAATGCACTGCGCTGTTTTTCTGTCAGCTCACCCTCAATGATGTGCTGGATTCGCTCCAACATATCGGACTGCAGCGAAGTGCGTTCTGGCGCAGCTTCTTGGTCGGCGACCAGTTTCACATTTCCGGAAACATTCTCTATGATCTCATCCAGAGATTGATCTCCCCAACGCTTACGGCGTAATTCGGTCAGCGCCACACGAACTGCAATCTTCTGGACCCAGGTTGAAAATTTGCTGCGTCCTTCGAAGGAATCGAGCCGATCGAGTACTTTCAACAACGTCTCCTGGACGACATCATCGACCAGTGGCTCGAAGTTTGGATCGGATGGGGACAACCAGCCGGAGAGCGCGTACGGCAAACCTCTACGCAAGATTCGCCCCAGATCGATCAGCGCCTGTTCATTTTGCTCACCGCCTGCATGCAGGTCAGCCAGCCATTCCTCATTTGTCCGATCCACAGCACCACCTGTCCACTGCTCGTCCACCCGCTGGATGAGTATACCGGAGGATCGCTGTCGAGGTAATCCATATCCCCTTTCCAGGGCAGGTTAATCCAGGCCAGCGAGTCGGACAGACCAACTCCAGCGGGTACAATCTTCATGGTCGAACAGCCCGCTTTACCTATTTCGAGCGCAGAAAGGACCCTTTACACCCACAAACGATTCGCACGTGCAGGGTGAAGGTTTGATAGGATATAAACATGTATTCCAACGGAAGCTTACCCTCGCTCGAGGGTTGGGAGGACACTCGCGACACCCTGCATACTTACGCCCGGGTGATCGGCGTCATACCCCGGACATTGGCCAAGCCTGATCCGCGTTGGTGGCACATCAGCTTGAAGCTCAACGATGACTTATTGTGGACCGATCCGATCCACCACCCATCCATCGACAGACGTGAGCTTCGCCTGAACATGGACTTGAGAACCCACCGGATAAACATTCAAGCCGGTCAGGAGTACCTCGAAAGCTATGAGATGACCGCGGCCCCCAGTGGGGCTGAGCTTGCCGGCCAGATCAGCAAATGTCTTGCTGAGCTCGGCATTCAGGCTGAGTTCGATTGGGAAGGCGTGGAAAACGATCAAATCCGGAAGTATGACCCGGACTCAGCGGCGCATTACCTGACCGCTTTGAAGCTTGTCCATGCCGCCCAGGCAGAAGTCAAAGCGAATTTGGATGGGGAGACGGGGCCGATCCAGCTCTGGCCGCATAACTTTGACCAGGCTTTCGAATGGTTCGGCGGTAGGGAGATCGTTCATCGTCAGGGAGGCAAGGAATCCCGATCGCAGGCTCAGATCAATTTTGGATTCGCTCCCGGCGACAAGAGTCACGCCAGCCCGTATTTCTACTCGAACCCCTGGCCGTTCGACCCTGGCTTTATATCAATCCGGCTTGCGTCTGGCGCACGCTGGTTTGATGGGAGCTGGCAAGGAAGCATCCTGCCCTATGAATCACTGGTGGATGATCAGCATGCCAATACGGCACTGATTGAGTATTACCTTTCGGTCTATACCGGTGTCGCTCCTTCCCTCCAAGAGTAACTTTCCATCCAAAAGTAGATGCCCGTAAGGCAAATATCGCCAATTCCGCTCCCTCGGCCAGCCGCCTGATTCAAATCGATTGAACAGACTGGATCTGCTCACAGCGGGACGCATGGCGGCCATGCATGCCTCGCGTACTGGTTGACTCGCCACCTGAAATGCCCTACAATGTCTATACTTGTAATGACAGGATGCCTGGTTGTCATTACATCATGAACAGAGTTGACAGAAGAGCGTTATGGTGACGACCTCCCGATCGCCAGTTTCGAGGATTGGACTGAGGATTGATCGCTCCTCAGCACTCCCCTATTATGTGCAGCTGAAAGAAGCCCTGACGGAGGGCATCCGCCGCGATGCCTGGAAGCCGGGCGAGAGGCTGCCTAGCGAGCTCGAATTATGCGAGGGCTTTGATGTAAGCCGTACGGTTGTACGTCAGGCGCTGCAAGAGCTGGTGTACGAGGGTATCATCGTTCGTGAAAAAGGTCGGGGAACATTTGTCGCCGACGCGAAAATCAGCAGTACCAGCCTGGTGCACTCGTTAGTTGGCTTTCATCAAGACATGGCTGAACGCGGTTTCGAGCCCTACTCGAAAGTCCTCGAGCAGGTTATGCTTCCCGCGACGCAGCACGTTGCCCGATATCTCCATCTCCAGGAACTCAGCCCGGTGATCAAACTTGAACGGCTGCGCTTCATTCACGATGATCCGATCGTGCTTGTTACCTCCTACCTGCCCTACGAAATATGCCCACTGGCGGTTAAAGCGGATTTCACCCGACAATCGCTGTATGCCTTTCTGGCTGAAACTTACGACATCGCACTATCGCGTGGTCGCAGGCGAATTGAAGCGGTGGTCGCCAATGACGAGCTGGCAAGCCTTTTCCAAATGGATCTGGGTGCGCCGCTCCTGCGGATGGAAAGCGTCACATTCTCAGATCGGGATCGGCCGATCGAATATTTCATCGGGTTTTTCCGCGGCGACCGCTCGCGCTTCGACGTCGAAGTACTGCGCTTTGGAACGAAGAGCGACCCATCCCACATTGACCCGCTGCGGATGGATGAAGAATGGCTGGCGAGATGATCCGGCTATTACTTAATAATCGGGCCTCGCAACGGAGATGAATAACGTGCCGGACGAAAACAGGGTTCGACGGTTGGTGCGCTCGGTCGTTTACCGAACGCTGGGGCTCAGCAATGACCGGGAAGGGCACGTCCAGCGACCGTTCGTGACCGAGCTGAACGTGCGTGATCTACCGGTCGGGTCAGAATTGCCAATCCCAGCCGATGCTCTCATCACTCCCCTTGCACGGCAGGTGGCAATGGAGCGTAAGATCAGCTTCATCAGCCAAT
>Ga0315536_1000905_pt1 | contig 14995 bp, 17 predicted proteins | sample SalMarSW160230MG_FD_203093 | JGI IMG/M metagenome (GOLD analysis project Ga0315536, IMG submission 203093) | Salt marsh sediment microbial communities from the Plum Island Ecosystem LTER, Massachusetts, United States - Salt Marsh Sediment SW1602-30 ... | reverse complement strand
CACATTTACGCAGAAGAAGTAGCGGGCGAGCCTGGCGAGCCTGCGTGAGAAAGGAAATACCTGCAGATGAGAAGATACGGGATCCTCGCGGCGCTGCTCCTGGCGGCAATGACTCCTCTCGGAGCGGCCGCCCAGATGGACGTACACCTTAGCACCGACAAGCCAGGCGGAGGACAGATACCGATCGTCGTGAAAGACATTGAGATAGAGAGGAACGACCTTCGCGCGGCGTCGGAATACCTGATGTCGGTCCTCAGGCAGGATCTCGAGTTCACGTCGGTATTCATCCCGCTGAAGTTCGCCGCCGGGGCCGATACCCTCGCGGACGGAGGAACCGCGTCGGCCATAGTGGAGGGAAAGCTCGCCTGGGACGGCGAGAGATACTCGCTCGATGCCAGCCTGATCGATTTTGTCAGCAGGGAGATGATATTCGGGAAGAGATACACCTTCAGGCATTCCGCCCTGAGGACGGTAGCCCACGAGCTGTCTGACGAGATACTCTTCTTCCTGATCGGCGAGACGGGGATCGCGAGGACCCGCCTGCTTTTCACCAGACGTGAAGGCGACGTGAAGAACCTTTACGTCGTGGACTATGACGGATACGGTGAAAAGGGACTGACCAGCGGCGAGCTTGTGGTCTCCCCGCTGTGGGTCGATGACCACCGGTTCGTATTCACCTCCTACCGCAGAGACAATCCCGATCTGTACATGATAGACCTCCTCAAGGGCTCGCGCGAGATGATCTCGCACAGAAAGGGCCTCAATATCGCAAGCGGCTACAACCCGGAGAGCGGCGAACTCGTAGTCACTCTGAGCATCAAGGGGAACAGCGAGATCTACCTGATGGGCCTCGATGGCTCACTGGGCAGACGACTGACGAATAACCGCGCGATCGATGTGTCTCCCGTATGGGCTCCGAACGGCAGGGAGATAGCCTTCGTATCGGACCGTTCCATGACCCCTCAGATCTATATCATGGACAGATATGGCGGGAACGTCAGGAGGCTGACCCGCGAGGGAGGTTACAATACTTCTCCCGACTGGTCGCCCAGGGGGGACCTTGTCGCCTATTCGTCCCGTGACGGCGGCCTATACAGGATGAAGCTGATTTCTCCGGATGGCCTCTGGCTCGAGACCGTCTTTGACGATTATTTCAGCTATGAGGACGCGTGCTGGGCCCCCGACGGCAGGCATCTGGCCGCGGTGGTGAGGTACGCAGGCGAGCCCTGGATCGTCGTGATAGATATAGATTCGGGTACAAGGAGGAGGCTCGCCAGGGGAGAGGCTCCATCCTGGTCTCCGCTGAGGTCGAGATGACAGTCCCCCGGCGGCAAAATAAGTTAAAATAATCGTTTTCAATTTCGAGGCCTGAGGGTATCATTTGCGCTATATGTGGATTCATGTTGGGATCGATTGACAATTTTCCTGCAGACAGGGAGGTTTGCGATATGAAGCGTTTCGGTTTGCTTTTTCTCGTTCTGACGCTCGCCATACTCATGGTGCTGCCAGCCTGCTCGAAGAAAGAGGCCCCTCCGGTCGAAGAGAACATAGCTCCAGTGGAGGAAGTACCTCCTCCTCCTCCCCCCCCTCCAGTTAAGGAAGAGATCGAACCTGTCGAGCAGGAGGAGCTTGAGACCCTCGTCCTCGAGGACGTATTCTTCGATTTCGACAAGTACAGCATCAAGGGAGAGTACAAGGGTGTGCTCGAGAACAATGCCGAACTCCTGATGTCGCGTCCCAAGGCGATCCTCGTGATCGAGGGACATTGCGACGAGCGCGGCACATCGGAGTACAACCTCGCTCTGGGCGAGAAGAGGGCAAAGGCAGCGATGGATTTCTACATCGCCTATGGGATCGGCGCCGGCCGGCTGTCCATAATCAGCTATGGCGAGGAGAAGCCGTTCGCGCTGGGGCACGACGAGAAGGCGTGGGCGTTGAACCGCCGCGCTCACATGGTAGTAAAGGAATAGGCGTCCAGCGGTGCGCAGACAGGTCATCCGGATAATGATCGCCGTCACGGTTTCGGCATCGTCCCTACTGCTTGGGGGATGCTGGGGCAGGGAGTACTGGAACGCCCCGGAAGCGACTCTTGCCACCGAGGCCAAGGTGGATTCCCTCCTCGGGGAAAACGCCATCCTCCAGAGAAGGCTCTACCATCTGGAGACGATGCTCGAGGGTCAACAGGAACAGCTCCGTGTCAGCGGAGCCAGGACGAGCATGGATCTCGAGGAGATAAAGGACCAGATCAACGCGCTCTCCGTGATGATCGAGGAAGAGCGGTACGTGTCCTCTCAGGGGAACGTGCGCCATCCGTCCGCGCAGGTCGCGGCCGTTCAGGAAAATGCCCCGTCGCCGGATTCTCTCTCCGGGGACGGCGGCGGGGCAGTCTCTCTTCCGGACTCGGCCGGCCCGGCCATCTCAGTTCCTGTCCCCGAGGAAATGTACAGGCAGATCTATCTCGACTTCAGCCGGATGGAGTACGATATCGCCCTCGATGAATCAGAGGTATTCCTCCGCGAGTACCCGGGAGATCCGATGACCGAGGATGTCAGGTTCATCAGGGGCGAATGCTACCTCGAACTGGACAAGGATCACGATGCCCTCAGGGAATTCTCTACTATCCTTCAGGACTATCCGCGAGGCAAAAAGACCCCGGCGGTCCTGCTCCGAATGGCGATCACCTACGAAAAGACGGGGGATTCGGAGCTTGCGCAGGGCGTGGTGGGAAGGCTCATGAGAGAATATCCAGCCAGCGAGGAAGCGGCAGAAGCAAAGGAGCGTTTCGGCGGATCGCCGGATGACAGGTGATGCAATCACCCCAAGGCACGGCTCCAGAAGTACAACTCCCATTGGTAATCGCGGTAATCGCGCTACTAGTCCTCTCGGCCTTCTTTTCAGGGTCGGAGACGGCTCTTTTCTCCCTCCAGAGATCGAAAGTCGCCGGCATGTCGTCCGGATCGAGAAGACAGAAGCAGGTGGCTTCTCTCCTCGCTGCGCCCAGAAAACTACTCGTCACGCTTCTGTTCGGCAATCTGCTCGTGAACATCGCCAACACGAGCGTTGTGACGGTTCTCGCGATAAAGCTGTTCGGGGAGCGGGGGGTCGGGTACGCGATGATCGTTATGACCGTGCTGATCCTGATGTTCGGCGAGATCCTTCCAAAGAGCGTGGCGATCAAGAAGGCGGTAAGCCTCTCAATGGCCATTGCCATTCCGGTAAGATCTCTCATGTACCTTTTCTATCCGGTCACCGTTTTCCTCGGAATGATAGCCGACTCGTCCGTAGAGATCTGCCGGAAGCTCTTCGGCGAGACGAAAGAGAGATATGCCTCGCGGGAACTTGCCACCGCCGTCGAGCTTGGATACAGGGACGGCGTATTTGACGAGTTCGAGAGGGAGATACTGACGAACCTCTTTCTTCTCGCTGAAACGGATGTGCGCGAGATACTTACGCCACGCGTAGAGGTCTTCACCCTCGATGTGGACACTCCCTTTCAGGAAGCGGTAGCCCAGGTAAGGGACAGGGGATTTACCAGGGTCCCTCTTTTCGAAGGCAATACCGAAAGGATCGCGGGGATACTCCACACCAAGGACCTGCTGAGGTATTCGAGGAACGAGAGGATAACCCTGCGTGAACTGGTGCGTCCGGTCAGCTTCGTCCCCGAGACAAAGCCGGTCAGAGACCTGCTTGGAGAGTTGACGGCTTCCAGGAACCACGTCGTCATCGTGGTCGACGAGCACGGCTCGTACGAGGGTATCGTCACGCTCGAGGACATCCTCGAGGAGATCATCGGGGAGATACGCGACAGGAGAGAGCCTCGCGTCAAGGAATACCATATAATAGATGAGGACCGGATAATCGTAGAGGGATCGATGCATCTAGAGGACCTAAACGAGGTCTTCGGCACCGACCTCGATTCAAAGGATGTAGAGACGATCAATGGTCTACTCTGCGATATGACGGGCAGGATCCCGGTCGACGGCGAATCATTCAGATCCGGCAGACTGCGTTTTCTCGTGCTGTCGTCAGGAAAGACGAAAGTGGAGAAGATCAAGATCGAACGGCTGGGGGAGGAGGAGCCGCGATGAGCACGGGCGCGTCGGTCTTTCTGATCCTTCTTATGATACTCCTGGCGGCCTTTTTCGCGGGCTCGGAGACCGCGATAGTCTCCTGCAGCAAGGTCAGGCTCCACAGCAGGGCCAGGCACGGTTCTTGGAGGGCAAGACTGCTCGAGAGACTCCTCCGGACGCCCGAGCATTTCTTCAGCGTGGTCCTGGTCGGTACGAACCTGGCGGTGATCAGCTGCACGGCCGTTGCCACATGGCTCGCCGTGAGACTGTTCGGGGATTCGGGCGGTCTCGTCGCTACCGCCGTCATGACCCCGCTCCTGCTTATATTCGGGGAGGTCATACCAAAGTCGGCATTTCTCTATCACGCCGACCAGGTGTCGATAAAGATAGCTCCCGCCCTGCATATGATGTCGATCATTCTCTTCCCGCTCGTTTTTCCCGCCACGGTCCTCGCCAGGTTGATGTCAAGGCTCGCCGGCACCGGCGAGGGCAAGCTCGACATACTCAGTTCCCGCGAGGACCTGGTCTTCCTTTACAGGAGGGGCAAGGTCGAGGGGGATCTGGAGCAACGCGAAAAGCGTATGATCGACGGTGTCTTCGACTTCGGCACGAGGAAAGTCCGCGAACTGATGGTCCCGATCGAACAGGTCGTATCATTCCCTGTCAACGCCTCCGTGGATCAGGTGATCGAGGAGGCCAACAGGCACACGTACTCTCGTTTCCCTCTCATCTCGCCGAATGACGGGAGGATCGTGGGCATAATCTCACTGTTCGATCTGCTCGGACTCGACGGTGGCGAGAGACTTGCTACTGTCATGCATAAGCCTTTCGAGGTAGACGAGGATGAGTCAGCCGAGCGCCTTCTGGTGAGGCTGAAAGACGAGCCGCTTCATTTCGCCGTAATCACAAGTGGCGAAAAAGCAAAGGGTATCATAACCCTAGAGAACATCCTCGAAAGCATCGTAGGCGAGATATCCAACGAGTACGAGTAGAAGGGAGCAGTGCGGAATGCAACAGTGCGTGGACATGCTGCTGCAGGGGCTTGAGGAATTCGACGAGCCGGCAGCTTATTACAAGGGCAACAAAATAGTACAGGCCAACCAGAAGTTCGCCGACCTTTTTGAGCGGGACATAGCGGAATTCAACGATTTGCCGATCATCGATATCTGCCACAACGAGTCGATCGAGATGGTCAAGGATTTTATAAAGCGGCGCGTGCATCGCGATGTGGACGTGCCGAGACATTACGAGGCCGCCTTCAGGACGTCCAGCAGGCCGAAGGTCATGATGACGGTCGACGTCCTCAAGCTTCACAATTCAGAGGGCGCCATCCTGGCGATCCTCCACGAGAAGGGTTAGGCGGGACCGGCCGGGATCCTGATAAAATAAAACGGCGGGGGCCCACCAGGACCCCGCCGTTTTTCCGTCATAACCCCCGTACGCGGCGGGAGCCGCCGTTCATTCCGGTCTCAGGCTGCCTATCTCTTTCTCGACCTCATCGAGGATCTCGCATGACCTGACCAGCTCCTTCATAGCCGTATGGTCGGGGTACAGAGGACGGTCTATGTCGAGGAAATCGACGTGGCGCCTTATGACTTCCTTGGCCTTCGTGACGCCCTTTCCGAAGGAGTAATCCCTGAAATCGAGTGCCTGCGCCGCGGCCATAAGCTCGATGCCGAGGATCCCGCACGCGTTGTCGAATATCTGGAAGTTCTTGATGGCGGTGTTCATCCCCATCGAGACGAAATCCTCCTGATCGGCCGCGGCCGGTATCGACTGTATCGAGGCCGGCACCGAGAGGATCCTCTGCTCGACGATCTGCATGTCGGCTGTGTACTGGCTCAGCATCAGGCCGGAGAACATGCCGGCGCCCTTTGTGAGAAATGCCGGGAGGCCGACGTTAAGCGCGGGATGATTGAGCCTGTTCATCCTCCGCTCCGACATGACGCTGACCATTGTCACGGCAACGCCGACCATGTCCATCGGAAGGCTGACAGGCGAACCCTGGAAGTTGGCGCCCGAGAGGGCCAGGTCCTCGTCAGGGAAGAAGACCGGATTGTCACCGACGCCGTTCAGCTCGATCTCTACCTGGGAGCGGGCGTATTCGATAGCGTCGTGGGCGGCACCGATCACCTGCGGAGTCGAGCGCATCGAGTAGGCGTCCTGTACCTTGACTTTCTTGCGCCCCTCGGCGAGATCTCCTCCGGCGACGCATTTGCGGATCGCCGCGGCGGTGCGCTTGGCGCCTTTGAACCCTCGGATCTCGTGCAGTTGCGGGCTGTACGGCTTCATGTTGGCCATCAGGGCCTCGAGCGACATCGCGGCGGCGATTTCCGCCTGCCGGAGCCATCTCTCCGTATCGTAGAGCATGATCGCGCTCATAGCGGTCAGCAGATTCGATCCGTTTATCGTAGCGAGGCCGTCGCGCGCCTTCAGGCCAGGTACGGGGATGCCGGCTTTATCCAGGGCAGCTTTTCCGTCGAGCAGCTCACCCTTGTAGTAAGCCTTGCCCTCGCCAAGCATCAGAAGCGCTATCTGCGACATCGGCGCGAGGTCGCCGCACGCTCCGACCGAACCCTTCTGGCATACGAAGGGTGTGACACCCTTGTTGAGCATCGCCGCGAGCGTCAGGGGGATCTCGGGGCGGCACCCGGAGTTGCCGTGAGCGAGGACGTTGATCCTTCCGGCCATCGCTCCGCGCACGTACTCGATCGGAGCGGGATCGCCGATTCCCGCCGCGTGGTTGTATATAAGATATTTCTGGAAGTCCTGGATCTGGTCGTCGTCAAGCACCACCTCGGAGAACTCGCCGATCCCGGTGTTGACGCCGTACATGATCTCGTGGGCGTCGATCTTTTTCTCGAGCATCGCGCGGCACTTTTTGATCGCCGCGAGAGCATGCTCGGGAATCTCGACCTCTTCACCGTGCCTGGCTATCCGGACGAGTTTTTCGATCGTCAGGCCTGACCCATCAAGCGCTATCGCCACAATGACCTCCTGGTGGAATTGTTTTTAAAATGGTGATGTGTCTTATAACATCATGAGGGGCCCGGTTCAAGGGTCAATGCGCCCCATAGAGACAAAAATAGTAGGGGCAGCGCTCAAGTTCAAGCATTACCGCCCTGACATTCAGCTTAGATACGCGATGGCGATCGAGATGACCAGGACAACGAGTGCGGCGATATTGAGTATGTTCGCTATCCTGACGACCAGTGGAAGGCGCCGCTCGCCTCCCGCGATGGCCACCGTGATCTTCGGGAACTTGATGAAATTTGCCATCCCGATGGCGAAGAGGCAAACGGCCCAGACCGGGACCCCCGCGATGACGTACATGCCGCGGTTGAGCTCGACGAAGGCGAGGGCCGTGAATATTATCCCCCAGAAGAGGTTCAGCCCGGATCCGCCGGTGTAGTGCTCCTGTTCCATCTCGTCCCTGTTCTCCATCAGATCTTCGCCTCCCGGTGTGATAGTGAGATCCGGTCGACCCGCCGGGCGGCGATCAGCAACACGCCCGCGGAGAGGGGCGGCAGGCCGAGCGAAGCCATCACGAAAGCCCTTGTCGATACAGGCAAGTGGCCCGCTATTATCGGATACCCCGCAAGTACCGCCAGGCCGGCGAGCGGCAGGGCGATCCGTCCGATACGTACCCATCTCCATGCCGTAAGGGCCAGAAGGAGAAGGATGACCGTCCACGCGAGCGGGATGAGTATCCCGCCGAGCGATGCCCCGCCCCGCGAGTTGAAATCCGCGGCGGAAGTGGCGACCGCGAAGAATATCCAGAATCCAGCCCAGAAGCCGCTGATGATCCTGGCGAGGAAATCCATCCATCTCGCCGCCGGCTCCCTTTTGGCCGTGGCATGTCCGGTCACCTCATTGTCCGGTTTTTCGTTCATGGCAGCCTGCCCGGGTTCTCCTCGTCCTTGCATACGCGATAGAAGTTGCAGTACCTGCACAGACCGTTGTCGACCTTCGGAAAGAGCCCGGGGGGGCCGGCCTCATTGCGGGCGATGTCACGGCCTGAAAGCACCGAGGAAAGCTTGTCTATCCCTGCGCGGATGTGCCGGTAGAACTCTTCCAGATCATCTTCGGTTATAATGTACTCGACGGTCGATCCTCCGTCGAGAAGATTCACCTCAAGAAGCCTGATCCTGTCGAGCCGTTCTCCGAGTACCGATACGGCGTAGTACCCGTATACGCCGAGCTGTACTCTGGCCTTGCCGTCCGCGCCGTCCGTCTTGCCGTCTTTTCCCCCGCTGAAAGTCTTCCAGTCGACTATGTTGAACGATCCGTCTGTCCCGCGGAACATGAAATCGGTCTTGGCGAAGACCCTGGCTCCCTCGAAATCGAAGACCTGGGCGAACTCGGCCAGGTCGATGTTCTCGATCGCCCAGCCGTCAGGGTCGGTCCCGGCTATCGAGGCGAGGAGATCGCTCTCGAGCAGGCCCTTCATCGCCGCCAGGCACTCGTCCTTTGTCTTCTGAATCTTCCCGGGGGGTATCGGCCGGCCGTACTCGTGATCGAAGAGTGCGAGCCAGTCTATGTTGAGCCGGCCGCCCTTCTTCTTCGGCTCGGTGAGATATTTCTTCGATCTGGAGAACTCGAGCTGCGTATCGAACCGCTCGATGGTATAGCGGCTCACGTCCTCGAAGGATGGTATTTTCCCCTTGGCCCTGATGGAGGCGAGCACCTTGGTCGTGATGTAGTGGACGAGCTGACCGCGCCAGAGCGGGAGCGAGGTCAGGCGCTTGAGCCTGAAAGCCTCCTTCGCGATCATCGGGGCCCGGCTCTCCCAGCCTCCCCAGCTCAGGTAGTAATGGAAATAGTAGCGTCTCCGGCATGAGTCGAACATCGACTCCCTCGAGACGGACCATCCGAATTCGTTGACAATGGCCATCGCGGCAGACCAGGTTCCCGTCTGAGAAATGTTGGCGTCGGGCTATTTGTCGAACACACCCCTGTGGATGCGGTTCTGAAGCCGGAAGCTCTCGAACTCGTAGTCGAATTTCATGCTCTTCTTGCCTCTGAGCGCTACCGCCTTGTTCGTGTACATATAGAGATGATACTTGCCGCCGGCCTTCTGCTGCGAGAGTTTTTCGAATTCGGCGCGCGAAAAGATCCACACTCTCAGAGTGCTCAGGTCGACGCACGCCACGAAGTCAGCCTGGTTGTCGACCGCGACCCACCAGTCGAGGGCCATCTTTCCCTTCCCGCCGGCCTTTTTCGGGCGGAGATTGGTAGTGACGAGGATCGTCCAGTTTCTCTTTGGCCTGGTAAGATCGACTATGAGGTCGAACCCGTTCTTGCCGAGCTGGCAGGGGACGGCCTCGCGAAGGAGCAGCGAATTGACCAGCAGCTTGCCGCTGACCCCTATCATGCTCTTCGGTACTTCAGTCATCTCTGACCTCCTTCAAGTATGACGATAGCCTGCGCCATGTCGGCTTCGTGCGACAGGCTCAGATGTGAGATCGATGTTCCGTGGGATTCGGCGGCTTCGAGCGCCCGCCTCGAGAGAGACAGCCGCGGCCGTCCCGATTCCTCCCTTGTCACGCTGACCTCCTTCAGCGGGATGCCCCTCCCCCAGCCGGTTCCGAGCGCCTTGAAGAAGGCCTCCCTCGCGGCGAACCTCGCGGCGAAGAACTGGGCGCTGTCCCTGCGCCCGAGGCCTCCCTCGATCTCGTCTTCGGTGAAGACCTTCTCGAGAAACCTCCGGCCGTATCTTTCGATCAGGCCGGCAATGCGGCTTACAGATACCGAGTCGATACCAACTCCGATGATCATATTTCCCCCGGCCCGGGACCTTATTGAGGCTTGTAAGAATCCATGTTTGTAATTATAATGAACTGTAAAATATCATTTCCTGGATAGATAATAAAGAAATATTTGTAAAAAATCTTTGACAGTTATCATGTCGATCGAATACGACACCCCCGTGTACAGGCCGCCCAGCGAGGCGCGTTCGCTTATCCTGCAGGCCACCCTCGGCTGTTCGCACAACAGCTGCCGCTTCTGTTACATGTATAAAGATAAAAGGTTCCGTGTCAAGCGGGAGGAGAGGTTTTTCGAGGAGATCGACATGGCGGCGGCCGAATACCCGGCAGCGGGGCGGATATTCCTCGCCGATGGGGACGCGATGGTCCTGCCCGCGGAGAGGCTCGAGCGGATACTCGACAGGCTCGCGGCGTCCTTTCCGCGGCTGCAGAGGGTCACTGCCTACGCCAACCCGGCGAATCTTCTGGCGATCAGCGTGGAGCAGCTCAGGCGGCTCAGGGAGAAGGGGCTCTCGATCCTCTATTATGGCGTCGAGACCGGAGACCCGGAGCTTCTGGACAGGATCGACAAGGGAGCGACCCCCGATGAGATGGCCGAAGGGTGCTCGCGGGCGTCAGAGGCTGGTATCAAGCTCTCGGTCACGGTGATACTGGGGCTTGCCGGAAGGGAAGGGAGTCTCAGGCATGCCCGTATGACTGCCGAGCTGCTCAACCGTATCCAGCCGCGGTATCTTTCGGCGCTCACCCTGATGCTAGGCCCCTGGAAAGACCGATACGCCTCATCGATGGGGCCGGGATTCGAGTTCAATTCGGCACTCGACGACATCCGCGAGCTGCGCGAGCTGGTCGCCGGCCTCAAGACCGACAGATGCATATTCAGGAGCAATCACGCCTCGAACTACCTCGCGCTGGCCGGCACTCTGCTCAAGGACAGGGAGGCGTTGCTCGACGAGATAGACCGCGCCATCGACGATCCCGAAGGGCGCCTGCGGCCGGAATGGTCGAGGGGGCTGTGACAGGCAGGCTCAGCTTTACCCTGAGAGTCTTCCGAAGAACTTGCGGAACCATGAGTCCGATAGGTAGGAGTCGTACTCGAACTTCACGCCGCCCCAGCGCTCCTTGTAGTCGATGAGAGAATGGGCGTCCGGCGGCGAGGAGCCGAGATTGATCGTGCGGATACCGTTCTCGGCGGCCATCCGTATCGAATCGGAAAGCAGGACGTGGTTGGGCTTCAGGTGCCTGTATTCGTAGTTCCAGACGGTCTGCCAGTTGAACATCGAGTCGTTGTAGATAAAATTGATTCTCGAGCCTATCATCTCCCCGTCGGCGTTAAGACAGGTCCAGCTCATCATCTCGGAATCCCCCAGATGTTTCAGGACGCTGGCGAAGAAATGTTTCGTGTAGAGGTTTCGGATCGAGCCGTGCCTTTTCTCGGTCATCTCGTACAGACGGTAGAAATCGTTGAGCTGGTCCCTGCTCCTGACTCTGCATATCTCGGTGTCCGCCCGCTGTCCGGATCGGATGTGGCCGTTGATCTTCTTGTCCGGCGGAGTGTGCCCGTTGACCGTGTCGAGATGGATTATGTGAGTAAAGACGTCCTTGTGCCGGAGGAACGGCTCGACCAGCTCGGAGAGGTTACGGTCGAAATCGGTGATCGAGATCCTGGAGAATTTACCGTTTTTCAGGTACCTGATCAGGTGGACGTAGAACTCGTCCCGTGTATTTCCGTTCACGCCTTCGGCGAGGATGACCTCTCCGTACGTACCGTAAGGCATCGAATAGAACGACTTGAAGAAGAGCTGCTTCGTGATCACAGCCGGCATGCCGGCTACCAGCCTGCCGTCCTCGTATCCGCATAGAAACTCGGCGTGCGAGCCGGGGGAGAGCCCGTCCACGCAGGTGTCTACCCACTCATGCGTGTGAAAGAACGAGGCGTTCCCCGTCAGCGACTCCCATGCGGGAACGTCGAGCGATTTCCTGTCAATAACGCGGAATTCCATCAATACCCCGGCGAAATATGAACAGGGCCATGGGAAAGTCGCACCGAATCCGCTGCTTCCGTCATCGGCGGCCCGGTCCCGGCCGGAATGCTCCCCTGTTACGCCATCTGAATGTAATACATGGGTTTCGATTCGTCAACGTACCAGAGCGTATGAATACACGAAAATATTTCCGGCGGGCGCACGCCCGGCACCCTGAAATTAATCCCCTTAAAAGGTTGATTTCCACCGGCATCTGTATTACCTTAATCCCGTTTATTTTCGCAATTTGTGGAGAATGCAGGGATATCCCGGAAGAGATGGCAGGTGAACGATGCCGAAGCTCGTCATAATCATTATAAGCGCTGTCCTGGTCAACAACTTCGTCCTGATGAGGTTTCTCGGGATATGTCCGTTCCTCGGGGTCTCGAAGAGGGTCTCCACGGCGGCCGGCATGAGCGGCGCGGTCCTGTTCGTTATGACGATGGCGTCGATCGTGACATGGCTGATCTATCATTTCGTCCTGGTCCCGTTTGGCCTTACATACCTGCAGACGGTCAGTTTCATCCTCGTCATCGCGAGCCTCGTACAGCTCGTCGAGCTGGTGCTTCAGAAACTGAGCCCCGCTCTCTACAAGGCGCTGGGGATCTTCCTTCCTCTGATCACGACAAACTGCGCCGTGCTCGGTGTTTCAGTGCTGAATATCCAGAAGGAGTTCACGTTGGTCGAAACGACCATATTCGGAGCCGGAGCCGCGATCGGGTTCGGGGTCGCCATGATCCTCTTCTCCGGGCTCAGGGAGCGGATCGATCTCTGCGACACGCCGATACCGTTCAGGGGAACGGCCATAGGCCTTGTGACGGCTGGTCTGCTCTCGCTGGCGTTCATGGGATTTACCGGGCTGGTCAAGCTTTAGGCCGGCCGCGACAAGGATATATCAGGGCGATAAGGACCGATTCCGCGGAGGATGTTTAAAAGATGATAACGGCTGTAATCGCGCTCGCGGCCCTCGCTCTTCTCGCCGCTTTCGGGCTCGCCATTGCGGCGAGGGTCTTCGCCGTTCCGGTCGATCCACGAGCGGAGAAGATAGAGGAAGCCCTTCCCGGCGCCAACTGTGGAGCCTGCTCTCTTCCGGGGTGCTCAGAGCTTGCCAGGCGGATCGCCGAGGGCAAGGCAGATATCGACGCCTGCCCGGTAGGGGGCGAACCTGTGGCACGTGCCATTGCCGCTATAATGGACATGCAGTTCGAGGGTGGGGCTGACAGGAAAGTCGCCCTGGTGCTCTGCAACGGCAGCGACCAGGTGGCGGCGAAGCGCTTCTTCTATAACGGGGTATATGACTGCAACTCCGCTGCTCTCGTCTTCGGGGGAGACAAGGCCTGCACCTACGGGTGCCTCGGCCTCGGGACGTGCGCGGGCGTCTGCCCCTTCGGCGCGATCGATATGTTGCCCGGCGGGCTGGCGAAAGTCGATCCCGACAGATGCACCGGATGCACGAAGTGCGTGTCCGCCTGCCCGAAGGGGATCATCCGCATGGTGCCGGCGAGCAGACATCTCCACGTACTCTGCAGTTCGCACGATAAGGGCGCGGTCGCGCGGAAGAACTGCAAGGTAGCCTGCATAGGCTGCATGAAATGCGTCAAGGCCGCTCCCGAAGGAGCGATCAGGATGGATAATTTCCTCGCTGTCGTCGATTACGGATTCGAGATCCCGGCCTCGGTCGCCGGGGAATGCCCGATGAACACGATAATAGTGACAGGTGAGGCCGCGGCCGAGGGGCAGGAGCCCGCCGCCGCCGCGGGAGGTGATGCGTGATGGGAAACGGAAGGTTCTTCGGAGGCGTTCACCCGATCTATAATAAAGGGCTGGCCGACGCTCGCGCGATAGTGGAGATGCCCTTGCCTGAAAAATTCGTAGTGTTCTTCGGGCAGAACCTCGGCGCGCCCTCGCAGCCCGTCGTCAAGAAGGGCGACGTGATCAGGAAGGGGCAGGTGATCGCCGAGGCGGGAGGGTTCGTATCGACCCCCGTGCACGCGCCGACTTCCGGGACTGTGGATTCTATCGACGTGTACCCTTCGCCGGTGGGTGTCGACGCGCCCGCCGCGGTCATCATACCCGACGGGAAGGACGAATGGTTCGAGGAGTGCGACGTCGAGAGGTCGAGCGACGGCCTCAGCATCGACATTATTAAAGAGATCATACATGACAATGGGATAGTGGGCATGGGAGGGGCGACATTCCCGACCCACGTGAAGCTCTCTCCACCAGCCGACAAGAAGATGGACACGCTCGTGATCAATGGCGCGGAGTGTGAACCGTACCTCACCGCGGACCACAGGCTCATGGTCGAGCACGCCGAGGGCATCCTCGACGGGGCGGCTCTCTTCGCCGCGGTGATCGGCGTGAAAAAGGTCATAGTAGCTATAGAGAAGAACAAACCTGACGCCATAGAGATAATGCGAAAGGCCGCGGCAGGGCGAGAGGGCTTCAGCGTCGAGGCGCTGGACGTCATATACCCGCAGGGCGCGGAGAAGCAGCTGATATATGCGCTTACGAAGAGGAAGGTGCCCGCCGGCGGGCTTCCGATGGACGTCGGCGTCCTCGTTCAGAACGTCGGGACAGCCCTGGCCGCCTATGAGGCTGTACGATACAACAGGCCTCTGATCAGGCGGGTGGTCACTGTCACCGGCAGCGGGATCAGGGAGCCGAAGAACGTCCTCGCGCGGATCGGGACGAGGTTCGAGGACCTCATCGATTTCTGCGGCGGGCTCGAGAGCGACGCGGCCAAGTGTATCAACGGCGGCCCGATGATGGGCGTCGCGCAGTACTCTCTCGACGCGGCCGTGACAAAGGGGACGAGCGGCCTTGTGATCCTGCGTCAGGAAGAGATCGCCCAGTTCGTCAGCGACGCGTGCGTCAGGTGTGCGCGCTGCCTGGACGCCTGTCCGATGAGGCTCAACCCTTCCGCGCTCTCGATATTCGCCGAGAAGATGAGGTTCGAGGACACGAAAAAATACAATGTTATGGACTGCATCGAATGTGGCTGCTGCGCCTACGTGTGCCCGTCGAGGAGACCGATGGTGCATCACTTCAGGAGGGCGAAGGCCGAGGTAAGGAAACTGCAGAGAAAGGCCGGCTGATGGCCGGCTGGTGAGACCCGGAGGTCCCCTTGGAAGAG
>Ga0315536_1000903_pt1 | contig 15013 bp, 17 predicted proteins | sample SalMarSW160230MG_FD_203093 | JGI IMG/M metagenome (GOLD analysis project Ga0315536, IMG submission 203093) | Salt marsh sediment microbial communities from the Plum Island Ecosystem LTER, Massachusetts, United States - Salt Marsh Sediment SW1602-30 ... | reverse complement strand
AGGGAGACCATAGCGCTGAATCCATAATCGCGACTTCTGATGGAGGATACGCTTTTGCTGGTTATAAAAATCGTGATGTCAGCAGAAACATTACTGTATGGCTGGTAAAGATTGCGACAGATGTTAGCGCCCAACAAACACAGCTTTTCGACACAATACTGATTGTGGTTGCCTTAGTGATAGTTGCGGGTCTTGGCTTAGGCCTGCTGGTTTACTTGATTAGAAAAAAGTAACGGCCAAACTCAAATGATTATTCGCTGGGTCGATTAAAGCGAGCTTTAGCTACTGCGCAGGGAGTTTTCTCAGCTGTGGAAACGCAGAAAGGGTAGGGCGAGCGAAGCGAGCATTAGCAGTTTTGTTTGGGTTTTATAGAATTCCTATTAGGCTCCTAATATGCTGGTGTGATGCTAACCGTTCTAGGAGAAATATCTGGCGTATGAAACATGAAAAATCGCGGCTCTAAAGTGGCTGGTGAGAGGGGGTTGCCGCAAAGGTTAGGCGCTGTAGTCTCTTCCCTTCGGCTTCGATCCCTGAGCTTTCGATTGGGGTATTTGCGGCAGAGGTATTGGTGGCGGGATGTTCAGGGTTCTTGATATGAGAACGGATTCGATGAACACGACGTTGGATATGGACTGCACGATGAGGGGTGGGGGCGGCTTCTTTTCTTCGTGGTCTTTGAGGATTTTCTCGATTTCGTTTTTGTCGCCCGAAACATAAGCGCTTCCTTTCAGGCTTATCTGCGCTATTGAAGGGTTATAGTTTATGGCTAAAACAAAAGGGACTTCCAATGACTCATCAGGCTTTATATCCATGCCCACGATGTTTATGTTTGTGCCTATCTGGATGGGTGGAATGGGCTTTCTGATGTCCCAGAAGCGTTCTGCCGAGATATTAGTTATGGCTACGTTTACTCTAATCATCTGAATCATCAAGAGAATATCAGCGGGTAGAATTTAAAACTGCTTATGTCTCAACCTGCTTGTACCTTGTAAAACCGCAATGCCCGCAAGTGTACCGGTCTTCGTGTTTAGCCATGAAGTATCCGGGTCCACATCGCTCGCAGGTGGGGCGCAGCCTCGTGACTTTATCGCCTTCTATCTTGTACAAGGCGTGAACGCCTTTTTCCTCTTTTTTCTTCTCAGCTTTCTGTTCAGGCTTGGAGGCGGCTTTTTTAGACGGCTCTTCCTTTTTTGACATTACTCATTCTCCTCTTCCTTAGGTTCTTCTGGAGGACTGTTACGTTTTCTAATGTACTCGGGCTCAATGAACTTCGCTTGCTCTACCGTTTCATAAGCGGTAGCGTTTCCCAGGGTAGTGTGCGTTCCCGTCATGGTTTTCATTTTCTTAACAAAAACCAGCTCTTCTTTCATTTTAAGTTTGGTAGCCAACGCTTTTTGGACATCTAACCTATCTGGAGTTTGTACCGTAGCGTCCTGCTCCACCCTGAAATCCACTTCTTTTCGTTTCAAGAGAGGATTTTCCTTCGTTGATACTATTTTGACTTCCATCTCGATTTCACTTGTTTAGGGTGTTGAATTGATACAGTTGCTTCTTATTTAGCTTTTCGAACAGTTTTCATCGCTTTTAGAAATTCCTCAGCCGCAGCCTTTTTCTCAGAGGTAACTTTAACGACCACAATGCCCTCAAAAGGTTGCCCATAAACCACAAGAGACTTTTCCGGCGCATACAAAACGGCAACAATCGTCAACAGATCCTCCTCGCCATCCACGATTATGTGCACGCGTTCCTCACCTTCCAAAGCCTGCGTTATCGCCGCAATTGCTTCTTCAGTGATTGTTCCCTGAGGGTTGATAACCTTAACAATGCGCATGCCCGCGAAAATCGTCGGCTTTACTACCTTTCTTCTGCGTTTATTGTCAGTAATCGAAAGCTGCAGGTTCATCTGGCGTTCATAAAGGTTCCGCGAAACCGTATCTCCCACAGAAATTATTTTAGGCGGCTTTTCTCGCTCCACCATCTCCGCCATTTTGTCCATGGTTTCCGCAAACGAGCCGCGAATTAACATGCCAAAAGGTTCTTTAAATTTCACACGAAGCTCTGGAGTTACTCTGTAGGCAGTAGCCATCTTGTCAACCTCGAACTGACGCAGTCTAATTCTAATGTGTGCCCTGCGCGGTTAAAAACATTAAAGCTAGGTTTAGAATCAGCGAACTTTTAACGCGTAACGCCCTTTCTCTTTTATGCTCATAGCCTTGGCGATAGCCGAGTTTTCCGGGTCAAACATTATAACTAGACCACTGTAATCCTCGCTTAGGCTTGTTGACCGACATTTTGGACAGACATTTTCCTTGGTGATGAAATGGCAATTTGTACAGGCTCTAAGGTTCATCCATGTCACTCCTTTTCTACACTTTCTTTTTCTTTTTTGCTCTCCGCAGGCTTTTTCTCAGCCGCCGCCTCTTTGGGTTTAGCAGCATCAAGCTTCAGCCACTCTAACTTGCCCAAGAAAGGCTGACGCGCCGTTACGCCGATTTTACCTGAGCTTCCTGCTCTACCGAGAGACACCGCGGTTATCCTGACGCGTACTTGGTCGCCGCTTGTTAACTTTCTCTTGGTCTCCTTTCCCAGCAAGACACCCTGTTTTTCATCATAAGACATGTAATCATCAATGAGTTGCGAAACGTGCAGCAAAGCGTCTACTGGACCTATGCGCACGAACGCTCCGAAATCCGCGATTTCCACCACATCGCCCTCCACTATTTCCTGAATAACAGGGTAGAAAGTTAACAGGGAAAACGATACTTTATGATAAGTGGCGCCGTCACCTGGAATTATCTTTCCAACAGGACTCACTTCAACCTTGTTCACGGCTATGACGTAGCCTAACTCCTCATCCACTATGCCCTCGTATTTTGCCTTAACCTGATTAAGACCTACCTTTTCAAGTGGATTGCCGAAGGTTTCAGGCGGAATGCGAATAGTATCCTGCAACGTTATAAGCTTAAACATATAGTTATATCATCCCGTCAATCTCTAGACGCGATTTTTGTCTCACATAAATCACTGGCACACTTATATCTCTTAGCCTCTGCTTTAGCTGCCTATCATTGGTAAAAACGGCGGCTTTCCACTCTTCAGCCACCTCCACGATAACATCGTCCGTAAGCGCTGAGGCTGGAAAATCAATTTCAACATACCGGCATTTCTCAGCAAGCTTCAACGCGTAAGAGGCGTTTTTACGCATTTTAGGTGAACCCTTCCGCGCGAGTATCTCCAATTCATGTTTGACCGGGGAAAGCAAAATCAACTCAAAACTCCTGTTCAACAACCGCTTTAAATCGCTAAAAACATCAATTTTGAACTGAAGCGGAACAAACAACGCGTTTGAATCCAGAATCACCTTCAACTTTTCCCGTTCTGCCCGTGAAACACCCATTTACCCCTGCACCTCGATAAGATTCAAAACCGTTACCTCTTTCTAAAAGGTGTTCTGTACGCGTAAACTTAAAACTGTTTGTTTTCGCGTTCCGGCTTAACCCGCTGATTAGCGCAGCCAAAACAGCACACGTACACGTTTCAATTGTGTATCCGCAACTTAACATATCACTTTTAAATCACCCCTGCGTAGAATGAGCAACGCAATAGTGGATTGGTGAAAAGCTGGTGTTTCGCGAAAAATCCTGTGGCGCCGTAGTGTACCTGAAAGACAGTGAAGTCAAATATCTTCTTCTGCATTACGAAGCTGGACACTGGGACTTTGTAAAAGGCAACGTTGAACCCAACGAAACCGAACAAGAAACGGTCATAAGGGAACTCCGAGAAGAAACCGGCATAACAGACGCCAAATTCACCGAAGACTTCAAAGAAAAAATAGACTACTTCTACAGAAGACAGGGCACAACAATCCACAAAGAAGTCATATTTTACCTGATGGAAACCCACACGGAAACAGTGAAGATATCCTACGAGCATATCGGTTACATCTGGCTAAATTATCAACAAGCCATGGAAAAGCTAACGTTCAAAAACGCCAAAGATGTGCTGCAAAAAGCCCACAAGCTAATGAAGGCCCGAGGAATAATAGACATCAAAGATTAACCTTGGCTATTAAGACTCAGCGGCCATTATTCCGTACCCTATGAGTCTCCAACGCGCGGTGATCTTTCTACTCATAGCAACCCTTGCGCTGGGCGGCGCGCATATGGGCCTGCTCAACTTGACTTTAACTAAGTTTTTCTTTATCGAAAGGACTTTCCCAAGATTCACCGCGGCGCCTACGTGAAGAAGCAAAGATTCACCCGGGTTGATTTTTTCAACCTTCAACAGCTCTTTTGTGCCCACAGCCCTCTCTAAAACGTGCGTTTCTAAAGTTAATTCCGACAATATAGGAGGAAGTAACCCTGTTTTCCCAGCTATGTTTCCGGTCAAACCATCCGCCTTTGAGTAAGACGGATCTAAAAGGGTGCCCACGCCCACTAACCCTCCACACGTAGCCTCTTTAATGCTTCTGTCGCCCGTGTGCAAACTAACTATCTCGCTGATTAACGGGTTATAGACGGTTTTGCCTTCCCGCTCACTGCTAATGCCAGGACGTATCTCAATCTCCTCGCCGACCGCAAACTTGCCCTGAGCGATAGTTCCCCCGACTATGCCGCCTTCCAGCTTCTGGATTGAGGTTCCAGGCTTGTTAACGTCAAAAGAGCGAATAATGTACATGAGCGGAGGCTTCGTTTCATCCCTTTCCGGAGTGGGAATTATCTCCTCGATCGCGTTCAGAAGCACATCAACGTTCACTTCATGCTGCGCTGAAACAGGAATTATAGGCGCGTTTTCCGCGATTGTCCCCTTAACAAACCGCTTTATCTCGTCATAACTTTCCCGCGCTCGCTTCTCTTCCACAATGTCAATTTTATTCTGAACAATAATAATGTTCTTTATGCCAATAACTTCTGCCGCGGCCAAATGCTCACGCGTCTGCGGCTGAGGACACGGCTCGTCAGCAGCTATCACCAAGATTGCACCGTCCATTATGGCGGCTCCCGACAACATAGTGGCCATCAACGCCTCGTGCCCAGGAGCGTCAACAAAACTTACAGCCCGAACGAAAACGGCTTCTGAATCGCAGTTGGGGCAAACAGGTTTAACCGTGTAATTTTTAGGCGGCGGACATTTGGGGCACTTGTAGATCGCCATGTCAGCGTAGCCGAGCCTTATGGTTATGCCTCTTTTCAGTTCTTCGCTGTGGCGTGACGCCCAAACACCAGTTAACGCCTGCACCAAGGTGGTTTTTCCATGATCCACGTGTCCTATGGTGCCGATGTTGACTTCTGGCTGTTTGGGAAGGGCTTTACTTTTGCTCATTCTTGGTCTTGTCCATACTCATGAATTGGTGAAGGATTAAATGATGGGAAGTTAATAAGTCTTCTAGAACAGACTACTAAACGCCTAAAAGAATAACGCTGCTTAAGTTTAGGCTCGATTTTACGGCAGCGCTTGACTGCGAGCGCCACGCCTGTCAACAACTTTCGCAAAAAGCCCTCTGCCAAGAAACACGTAACATTCAAAAGAAGGCATTTACGCTTGCGGCTCAACTGGTTCTGCTTTTGCTTCCTGAGGCGGCTGTTCACTTTTGCTTTCAGCAGGCTTTTTCGGTTTTTCGATAATTTTCGTGTTGATCTGAGCAATCTCGTCTGTTATGACATCTCCCCGAAGGGTTTTTCGTCTCCGCTGCCCGGGGTGTTTAGGATTAAATCCGACTCCACCGCTCAACATTACCCTTCGGCGGCCCCCGCCGTGAACGTTAGGTCTCATGGGAACACCGTCTCGGTCTGACCCGCCCATTATCTGAAGTTTGTGGGCTGGCAAATCCACCACAGCGCCGTCTAGTGATTCTCCAATTTTTCTTCCGACGAAAGGAACGGCTCGTGCTTCTTCAAGCTCGACCGCTTTTGAAGTTCCAGTTTCGGGGTCGGACACTATTACCTTGAACTTAGCCATGTGCTATTACTCTCCAGCGGAGTATGAAGTTGAACAACTCTCTATTAAGGATTTAGCTGCCCAAAAAACGCCACAAACGAGACAACAACAATAAGAGTAAATGATTGTGAGTGCGTGAAATTGGTTTGCTGGGGCTCCGTAGACGTGAAAGATTAAAGGAGAAAAGATGGAATTTGCTTAACAGAAGGCTACTATTAGCTTTATTTCCGCAGAACCCACTCAGCCCAGTCCATTCTCCCTTTCTTGTTATCGTTTAAATGTGACCCCGAAAAAATGGGGGAAGATTGTTTGATTCTTGCTCACTACTTACCGTTTTCTAAGTATCAGTATGACGAAGCCTACGATCATTACGATGATTATGGCGGTTCCGAAGCCTATGATGTACGTGTCAGCCATCGATGGCGGTGGAGGCGTAGGTGTCGGCGAAGCCTGAGGCGCTTCAACCACGTTTATAGCAGTTTCAGCGTATGAACTGTAGTAGGAGTTGGAGCCCTCAAAAGTAGCTATTATAGTGTACAATCCTGGAACCTCTGGAGTGAACACGTAGCTGTACATTCCGCTTGCATCACTTGTTGTGTTGGCTATCTCGTAGAAGTTGCCGTTAGGATCCAAAGTCTCCAATGTAACTTCAACGCCAGTCGCATTCTTAGGCATTGGCTGCTCCATGTAAAGATACTCCATCCACGTGCTCATGCTATCATCAGATATTGCAGGTGCGCCTGCGGCAGGTTTCCCTAGGCATGTTTGACCTGGAGACTGATCAGTCACAGTACCTCGTATCACCACGGTGTTTCCAAATGTAATACCAGTCATCGGTGCATCTACTGTAGTTTGTGTGTTTCCCTTGCCAAAGCAGTATAATTGATTGTCATATCCATTGATTGCAGCCATGTAGCCGTCCGCGCCCGCAGGAGCACCAGCTTCGAACCACCCTGATATACTCCATAACAATGCACCGTTACTACCGTTAACGCAGTACATTCGCGCTCCCCTGTACAACGGTTGGAGGTGAGTGTGCCCACCGACCGAGTAGATCCTAAGTCCGCCTGTGCCAGGTGCCCCACCGAGAAAGGTAGCGGTTAAAAGAGGCCAATTGCCCCAGTCAGTTTCCAGCCCGCTAGATCCTGTGGAAAAGTCCCACAGCCATTTCCCAGTGTAAATATCTAAGCAATGAATGTATCCGTCCATCCCATTAAGGAAGACATAACCTTGGCCCACCCAACTGCATCTGTACGCGCCATATGCGGCAAAGCCACTCACTGTTGGACCCGCAGGGACAGGACCCCATAACTTGGTCCCGTTGGTTGCGCTGTATCCAAGGAATGTCATCGTATTTCCGTCGTATTCTACATATATTCCATTTGAGATTCCAGTAAGTACAAATGTGTTTAGACTACTGCCATAAGCTGTGCCCGACGCTAATGCTGTACGGTTCACAGGTCCCCACATCTGGGAACCATCTACCGCGCTATAAGCCATATCTTCTCGTATAACTGTTCCGTCATTTTGGGGAAATGCTGCTTCACAAAGAACCACGTTACTATCAACAGTATCAACTTTCAGAATGCTTTGTGTGCCCGTTATTGCGGGTTCCGTCACGTTCCATTGTACTCCAAGACTCCAGTTGAGATCCGTGCGTCCCACTGGAGGCCTCCACAGCCAATAGTTATTGCCTGAAAAGAGATTGGGCATATTCGCCCATATTGCAAGACTTGAGTTCCACATAGCAAGCCATCTGTTCGCACCCGATCCACCCATCATGTAAACTAATAAGCTTCCATCTGTTGGACTGTATGCAACTGTACCCGTTAAAGGGTTCACAAAGCTAAGTATCCAGTTCCCTGTAACTGCGTCATACAAATCGTAGGTACTGCGACCTATGTTCCACAGGTATGGGATGCCTCCGAATTGGTTGGGTGATACATAGTTGTATACTTGGCCATTGGTTACGGTGTAGTTTTGATACCAGTACTGTTGTCCCGTACGCAGATCGACGCAGTAAACCCCATAGCTGGGTTTGGCAAACTGCGGCGTATTGTAGTACAGTCTTCCGTCTATAATGAAAGGCCCAGATCCTGTTCCCCACATTTGCTCGTATGACATTCCAGTGTAGTAGTTGCCAATCCCTCCAGCTTCCGATAAAGATCCGCCCATGAGACCTCCGAACGTTGGCATCGGTTGCGCCCACACTACGTGAGCACTGGCTGGACCTGTCGTGTATGGATTGTAACCGCCTCCTTTGTAGTAATATCCTGCGGCGGCCGCGTTGTAGCCTCGTGAATCATACCAATCTCCTGATATCGTCCACCATTCTCTATTCTGCGCGTTTATTGGGCGACTCCAGTAATTGGTTGGAAGAACGGCTGCGGGATAGTTTAGTATTGGTTCCTCTTGTACGATGAGGGTTGCAGGTATGCTTGTGGCGGCCGCATAAACATCGCCTACACTAGAATAACCACTGCTAAAAGGCCCCCAATTTGGGGGAAATCCGTTAGGATCGCCGCCAGTAATTGTGTGCTGAGCCACTGTAGTTGTGAAAGTATAGTTTCCAATTTTTGTAGGAGTGTATGTTGTAAATCCAGCTCCAACGGGGTCGGAGGTAACTGGGGGCAGCGTTTCGTGTGTTCCTTCAGGTCCTGTAACGTCTACCGTGAAAGTCCACCTGTCACCGAAAGCGCCGACTGCGGTTGGCGGCAGCTCGTTACTCCAGAAGACAATTTTAACCTGTTGATTTACACCGATTGTGTTTGGTGCTGTAACGGTGTAGCAGTAGACTGCGGTAATATTCCATGGTGGAGTATGAGCGTTGGCTGCTGGTATAGCAACGAGTGAAAAAGCCATAGCAAACATCAGTAACAAAGCAATTAAAGTAGCGGTAGTTTTTGCATTAAAAATCCGCGTTTACTTTTTGCCTCCTTTAATTTATAGAAGAAACTTGTAAGGGAACCCCTAATGTGAATATTAAGATATGTGACTGTGTTTATACAGCAACATTTTTAATTTTTTCATAAAGAAAATATGGAGCGAAAAACTCCACTGGTGTTTTCTCGCCAAAAAAATAAGGTTGCATCGGATAGATGTTCAAACTCTACTCGAGACAGGATTTATAAAAACTTTAGCGTACGCTTATCGCTACAAAAGCCGTTTTTGCTAAGCTCTAAAGCGCAAACGCTTGATAGAAAAATATAAGAAAAAAAGAAAGCGTGGTGACCCGTTTATTCCACGTGGACTCTGAACAGGTCGATGTCTTCGCGCATCGTCGGCGTTACTTCCAGGAAGTCTCTGACCGCGCGTTCCACATCTTTTGCCTGAGTCACATATCGTCCTACGATGATAACGTCGGCGCCTTTTTCCAAGGCTTCTTTCGCGGTTTCCGGCACTATTCCGCCTGCAACTCCGATTAGGAACCGTTTGTCATGGAACGTCTGGCGCAACTCCTGTATGAGGGCTAACCCTAAGGTTCTTCCTGTTTCCTGATCTATCCCCCTGTGCAGTATGACCATGTCTGGGAACTCTGTTACCTGTTTGAGTTTTGCCACAGGGTCTTCAACATTCAGCATGTCCACGACACCGTATATGCCAAGACGCTTCGCTTCATGCACAAACTTGTCAAGAGTTTCGGGTGGCGCTAACCCTGCTGCTACAACAGCGTCTGCCGTGTCTTCGTAGGCTATGTCAACTTCGACTTTTCCAACGTCTAAGGTTTTCAGGTCTGCAAGTATAAACGCGTCTTTGGTTACCTCTCTTAGATTACGCATTACTCTTGTACCGTAGCGTTTGATCAGTGGTGTCCCGGCTTCTATGATTATTCTGTCGCTTCCAGGAATCTGCGCGATGACCTTCTTTGCGCCTTCCAGTGATGGTGCATCAAGAGAAATCTGCAGGTAGGGGGGTCGCCATAAACGCGGAACCTTAAAGCCCATTATCGGATGCTTCGCCCGGTCCTTGTCATAGAGCATCTTCTCAAGCGACGGATACTTCTTCAAAGCCCTGCTCAAAGCCAGCTTTGTGGCTCCATAATTGTACTGGTAAATCCTGCGGTAATCGCTCGCCTGCGGATGAATGAACACGCTGCACACGATAACCCAATCATCAATTTTATCCTGGGGAATGATGTTTTCCTCCACGGCGTCCGCCACCGCTTTTGCAACCGCTGCTTGAGCGGGACCGAAAATTTTGCCGGCATCCTTCATGTTTTTAACGGTTACCTTCGGAACAAGCAACGTATGCGGCTTAGGGGGAAGATTAGGCCGTATGACAGCCAGCAAAGGAGTGTGTCCCACCGAGAGGTTGGAGAAACCGTTGGCAAACGCTTTTCCAACTGGTCCGTCTTTGTCGCCAATTAAAAGGTCTACGTGAGCAAGTTCGTTTCCTTCTCCTAAAAGAGCTTCGCCTATCAGATAGACTTTTCCCATTTCGACATTTGCGTGCGGTGGAGTTGTCGGTATTCGGCCCAAGATGTCTGTGAAGTCGACATTAAATTCTTTTAACCAGGTGTAAAGTGTGTCTCTGTGGATGTTTAAAGCTTTTGCTGTTCCCGATATTGTCGGTTTTGTCGGTTTCCGCTTTCGCGAATCTTTATCCGTCATGTCTTTTGAGGCGGCTTCCGCCACGATTCTTACAAGTTCGTCTCGTGTTTCAGGTTTTTTGGTGTCTATACCCGACATTTACTGTTACCTCTGCGCTCTCTGTGTATTGCCTTGTATATAAGAGTGTCGGAAGGGGCGCTACTTTTGCCATTGAGGGGCGGGGGTTTTGTCGATGTTTGCTCAAATACGGCTTTTCTGGATGGCGGGCACCGTGTGTTGTGGTGGCTTTGCTCGGGATAGTTGCAGGTTTTTCGGTAATTCTTTATATTTTAGCGTGCACTGAATGGTAACATTCAGCGTTTACGGTGATGAGATGTCTAAGACTGATTGGGCGTGTTTAGCCGCGGTGATATTGGGGTTTGTACTTTTTCTTTACGGCGCCAACTTTTATGATGCGATTGTCGGATGGATAGGCGTTTACCTTTTCTTTGGCGGAATTATAGCTTTTCTTGTTCTTTACATTTACCACGAGTTGACTAAAAAAGAGGAAACTCAAAACCCGTAAAGCGCGCCGTATTTTTCGCCAAGGTACTTCAAGTAGGGTTCAGCGTCTAGCTTCTTTCCCGTCACTTTCTGTATTAGATCGGCTGGGTCGTACAGGTCTCCGTAGCCATAGACGTTTTTGGTCAGCCACTGCTTTATGTCTTCCAAGTTGCCCTGGGCGAGCCGTTGCCGCCATTCGGGCACATCCTTTTCGAGCGCAACGATTAATTGCCCGGTGTAGATGTTGCCTAACGCGTAGGTTGGGAAGTATCCGTATAATCCGCTTGCCCAATGCGTGTCCTGCATCGCGCCTTCGGAGTCGTTTTCCACTTTAACGCCCAGATACTCCGCGTATTTTTGGTTCCAAGTTTCTGGTAGTTCGGCGACGGCGGTTTTATCGGCGAAGAGGTCTTTTTCGATTTGGAAGCGTATTATCACGTGCAGGTTGTAGGTTACTTCGTCGGCTTCGATGCGGATTTTTGAAGGCTGGACCCTGTTAATGGCGTGGACGAACGGGCTCAGGTTTACGTTGGCGAGCGTGGGCGCGGTTATCTGTTTCAGTTTTGGCAGCGTGTAAGTCCAGAATTCTTGTGAGCGGCCGATGATGTTTTCGTAGAGGCGTGATTGGGATTCGTGGATTCCGAAGGAGCATGGTGAGCCAATGGGCTGGTATTTCCAGTTGGGGTTGATGTTTTGCTCGTACAGTGCGTGGCCTGTTTCGTGGAGCACGGAGAAGATGGCGCTGGCGTAGTTGTTGGGGTAGTAGTGGGTGGTTACGCGTACGTCGTCGTAGTATCCGCTGGTGAATGGGTGTTCAGTCTCGTCGATTCTTCCGCCTGCTGTTGGTGAAACGGTGTCGTAGCCCAGTGTTTGTGTGAGCGCTTGGGCGATTTTGCGTTGCTTTTCCACCGATACGTGGATGCGTAGCATGGTGGTGTCGGGTTGGTTGTGGCTGTTCTGGATTTTTTCCAGTAACTTTGCAAGTCCCTGTTGCAGCTGGTTGAAGGTTGCTGCGATGGCTTCAGAGGTCATTTTTGGTTCGTAGTCGTCTAACAGCGCATCATAAGGCGTGGCTGTTTCTTTCACTTGCATCAGAATTTGGGCTTCCTGCTTGCTTAACGCGACGAGTTTTTCCAGTTCAGGCTTGAGCATGGCGAAGTTCTTTTGTTTTTTGGCTTTTTTCCACGTGTTTACGGTTATGGCTTGTTGTTTGGCGATGTCGGAGACGAGCTTTTCTGGCAGCGCGGTTTGTTCGTCATAACCTTTTTTGATGAGGTAGACGTTGCGTTTTTCCACTTCTCCAAGCTCGTCGTATTTTGGGTTTGTAAGTATGGCGTTTAGAAGTTTTCCGTTTTCGGGTGCTGTGCTCATCTTGTGGCTTATGCGGCTTAGGAGCGCGAGTTGCTGGCTGCGCTGTTCCACGGCTTTTGGCGGCATTTTGGTTTCCATGTCCCACTGGATTATTGCTCCAGCGGATGATAGAACGATCAGGTCTTTGGTTCGGGTCATGAGTGTTTTGTATGATGAAAAAATGTTATCTGTCATTGTAATGAGCCTTCTATGTTCTTGGTGTGCAGGGGTGTTTATTTACTGTTCTGCGGGATAGCTGCTCGGAACAGTCTATAGCCCCCTTATTAAGCGCAGAATCTATGTTTGAACCTGTCACATTGCAAGAGGTTAAGGTGTCGAAATTGGCGGGTAATTATTCGAACAATTCTATGTCGAAATGTTTCTTTGCTTCGTCAATTATTGGACCTCTCACTGGAAAGCTTAGGGCAACGTTGCTGCCTCTTACGGAAAGTAAAAGGTCGCCTGCGTTGATTCCGTAAATTTTGAGAGTGCCCAACGGAACCGTGATGCTGCCGTCTTGGTTCAGCTTAATCCAGCAGCAAGTTTTTCCGTTAATTTTCACCGCTCTTCCTTCAGGTTCTTGAAATTCAGCTAGCGCGGGGCAGTTATCCAGAAGGACGTGTAAGCGTGAGTTCTTCAAAAGTTCCTTTGTTGTCAATCCGAATCCGCCTGAACGCTTACTGCCGGGCAGCAAAATGGCTTTATCGCATGCCGCTAGGTTGTATTCTTCTTTTGCTTCGTCAGGGATTGCGATTTTTCCTTTAGCGCTTACTTTTGACCAGCCATACACGTACTTTCCGCCTTTTACAAGTTGAGGCATAACCTTCCACCTTACGATTTGAGCACAATTACTATGTGCGCGCAATCGAATAATCCTAATTCGCACATCTTTTAAAAGTTAGTAATCCCATTGCATTCCTGAAGTTGAGTACCTTGCTCTTTAGGCGCAAAAACAAGTTAAAAGTGGATCTGGGGGAGTTGCATGATGAACAGGATAACCTTTCCAGTTTCTTGCAGTCAAACCTCAAAGTCGACGTCACCACAAAAGGTAATGAGTTGAAGGTAGAGTCAGATGAAATATCCGCGAAAGAGCTTATGCGAACAGTGAGAAAATTTGTTTACCATCAAAACCTGAACAACACGTATTGGGTTGACCTGAAAACGGGTGTGGTCAAAATTAACAAGTTCAAGGGCGAGAAGAAACAGAAGAAACGCAAGAAAGAAGGAACCACGCCAGCGATAATCACACACGGCTGGTAATAGGCGCTTGTTCATTAATTAGCTTGTTTTTGATGCTTCTGGGCGTTACTTGCATTGCCCTGCTGCTTTGTCTCTTTGCTTTGTTGTGTTTATGCCGAAAGAAATCCGCCGTCAACGGCAACCAGTGTTCCGTGAACGTAACTTGACAAGTCGCTTGCCAGCACCAGAGCCATACGCGCGATTTCATCTGGGTCTCCTAGTCGTCCCAATGGCAGCCTGTGCCTGTATTCTAAGCCTGTCTGTATGATGCCAACGTTGAGTTTGAGAACTTGTTTTGCAACGTTCTTGGTTCCAGGGGTCAGAACCCCGCCTGGCACTAGCGCGTTTATTCTGAAGCCTTTTCTTCCGTATTCCGCAGCCAACGACCTTGTGAGCATAATGACGCCGACCTTGCTTAAGCCATAAGGCACCAAGTCCTCTTTGATCGGCATCACCGCTTCAACAGAAGCCATATTGATTATCACTCCCCCGCGTTTCATTCTGGTTTTTATCATGTTCTGGCACATCCACAGAGTTGAGTTCAAATTGATGTCCATGACATTCTGCAAGAACGCTTCGTCCAGCTCCAAAAAATTCTTCATCGGGTATATGCCCGCGTTATTTACGAGGATATCTGGTTCCTTCCCCTCCAGTTTGCTCCACAACTGCTCTATCTCCGATTTTTTGCAGAGATCAACTTTATGAGCGCCTATTTGCACGCTTAATTTTGAAAGCTCTTCACAGGTGGCCTTCAGTTTCTCTTCATTTACGTCAACAAGTTCCAAGCCGGCACCAGCCTCCGCGAATCTACGGGCTATCGCCTTGCCGATGCCTGACGCTGCACCAGTGATTAACGCGGTTTTCCCGCTTAAAGAAATAAGGTCAGCCAAAGACTTCAGCTTCTTCGATTGAGTCCTTAACATAAACTATCCTTCACATCCCTAATAATCAAGTGCGTAATAGAAAAAGTTTGTCAACCATACTTTTTCAAGTAAATGTGGTGCTCCGGCCGGGATTCGGACCCGGGTCTTCGGCTCGAAAGGCCGGAATACTTGACCGGACTATACTACCGGAGCGCCTTTATGCCGAGGTATCATGCAAGTGTTTTTTCACTCGAATAAACCTTACCCTTCTTTTCATTGGAACCACGACACTTCTAACTTGTGTTTGGAAAGAATTCCATCTAAAACGGTGTTTGCCGCCTGTGTAATTCAGATTAGACTTACACACGTTAAATAATGTGCGTAGGCTAAAATAGGCAGTTGAGTGGTGATGAGCGAAGAAAAGATTGAAAGCGTCTTGAAAGGAAACACGTTGCGCGTCTACTGGTTTCTCCTCCGGTCAACGAACGGCGTAGTTGGCGCGAGAGAAACCCAACGGGCGCTCAAGTTCTC
>Ga0315536_1000900_pt1 | contig 15033 bp, 17 predicted proteins | sample SalMarSW160230MG_FD_203093 | JGI IMG/M metagenome (GOLD analysis project Ga0315536, IMG submission 203093) | Salt marsh sediment microbial communities from the Plum Island Ecosystem LTER, Massachusetts, United States - Salt Marsh Sediment SW1602-30 ... | reverse complement strand
TGACCAATGAATTTTTCGTTTCTCACTCTGCGGCAAAACACTGTCTTTATAAGAAGAAACCCTATACGGTGGGCGCATTGGCCCGAGTCAATAATCTGGGCGAACGGCTGAAAGGCCAGGCCGGAAAGCTGTATAAAAAATACTGGAACAAACGATGGTTGAAAAATCCGATTTTCAATAACCATGCGCAGGCTATTGAAATGGTGTGGGCGCTGGAACAGATTCCCGGATATGTCGATAACATACTCAAATATAAAAAAGATCCTCCAATAGTGGCACCGGCACGCACCGAAGGATCTGGAGTCGGATCTGTTGAAGCGCCGAGAGGAACGCTTTATCATTATTATCAGATCAAAGACGGTCTGGTGGCCGAATCCAACTTCATTATTCCAACAGGCCAAAGTCTGGAAGATATTGAAAAATATATGAGAAAAGCTGTTGAGAACCTTCTGTCTCAAGATGCGGATGATCAAACCATTCGATACCATTGCGAAGTGATTGCACGTGCGTATGATCCTTGTATCAGTTGTTCGACTCATCTTGTTCAGGTAGAGCATGTCTGATGAAGAGGCATTGCTGAATCGGCTTTCACAGCTCGTCGAGCCGGAATCGCTGTCAATTATCGGACTGGGCAATTCCGATCGTGCCGACGACGGTGCCGGCATTCAAATTGTAACAAAACTTAAAGCCCGCTTTTTTGAGCGGGTTTTTTTGGAAACAGAACAGGGTGTGGAAGGACTTGTTTTTGATTGCCTGGAGAATCAATCCATAAAATCTGTTTTATTTATCGATGCGGTCAATTTTCAAGGCCGCGCCGGCGAGATCCGATTGTTCACCATCCATGATGCTGGACAATTCGTTCCCGCAATCTCCACCCATAAAGTGCCGCTAACGATGTTGATGGAGCTTATTGAAAAGCATCACAAAAATCCGTTTCTGATTGGTATTCAACCCAAATCGATTGAGCTGTTCGGGAAAATGAGCAGTGAGGTTGCAAAGGCAGTTCAGGCTTTGGATAAGCTGCTTATTGATTTTCTTTCATAATCCCATATGATTATCTGTAAATCTCCGAATTAAGATTCCCCAAATACACCCGAAGTTGTCTGCCGGTTTTCAATATTTTCTCCTTGACAATTGTAAATATTTTATTTATAATCTCATATACAAAAAAAATCGGAGGCTTATCGATTTATACATGAAAAAATATTTTTTTGTATCCTGTTAAAAGTATCCGTTACTTGTATTCTCATCTCATCTGATAAATCTCACTCTGTTATTTTATTTGTCCCGTCCTGTCCGGGAACTCTGCGAAGCTCAAAAAGGCACTTCTTTTTATTCGGATTCCAGAATTTAGTTATCGTCTTTTTCGACCGGTTTCATCTGTCTATTCATTGATTATCAAAAAACACAATTCATTGTTTTTGGAAGAGTGAAAAGACTTCCTGTTCTTTAGTCAAAGCAGTCCATCACAAAGAACTTGATAAGGAGGATGAATATGAATTCTCTGCTATATCCTATTCTCGTTCCGCTCCTGTTTGGTATTGTTTGTGTTGTTTTGCCCAAAAAGATGGTTGTTCCAAAATGGGTGCTGGCATTGATTTGTACTGCAGGAATTTTTATTTTCAATTTTTTCTTGTTCTTCAACAAACCGTTAGAGTACATTTTAAACGATCAAATTATTCTCAGATTGGACAACCTGAGCGGATTTATTCTTTTAGCATCCGGATTATTTGGATTTCTCATCACTCTTTATTCAATAAAGTATATGGAAGGCAAAGGCAATTACGGCATTTACTATGGCGCATTGCTCTGGACCCTGGGAGCTTCGCATGGTGTTTTATTGGCCAATCATCTTCTTGTGCTTTTATTATTCTGGGGTTTTCTCGGAATTACACTTTATTTACTGGTGCTTACGGGTGGGGGCGAAGCTGCGCCTGCAGCCAAGAAAACACTTATCATTGTTGGTGGAAGTGATGCGTTGATGTTGCTGGGGATTCTTGTGATCTACAATCTGTCTTCTACATTTGAGATGGATAAAATTGCACTTCCATTTCATTCCTTTTTGCCATATCTCGCGTTTTTTTGTCTTTCCCTGGGCGCGTTTGCCAAAGCGGGGGCCATGCCCCTTCATACATGGATTCCGGAAGTCGCCGAGCATGCCCCTGTTTCCGTCACGGCCTATCTGCCAGCCGCTCTGGATAAACTCCTGGGTATCTATCTGTTAGGAAGAATGTGTTTATCCCTCTTTAAAATGTCATGGATCCCCAATTTCTATTTGATGGCAACAGGTGCAGTAACCATACTGGCAGCTGTGATGATGGCATTAATCCAGCACGATCTGAGACGTTTACTGGCCTATCATGCGGTTTCACAAGTCGGATATATGGTTTTAGGACTCGGGACCGGAAATCCCATTGGTATCGCCGGGGGTATTTTTCACATGTTAAACCACTCCGTTTATAAGGCATGTCTCTTTTTATGCGGCGGGGCAGTTCAGCATCGAGCAGGGACAACCGATTTGAATAAACTGGGTGGATTGGGTAAACTCATGCCTGTTACATTTTTTTCTTTCTTGGTCGCAGCTTTTGCCATTTCCGGAATTCCGCCACTCAATGGCTTCTTTTCCAAATGGATGGTTTATCAGGGATTGGTGGAGGTGGGTAAAACAGGCGGGCATTTGTGGGTTATCTGGCTGGTAGCAGCAATGTTTGGCAGCGCCCTTACTTTGGCGAGCTTTATGAAACTCACACATTCCATTTTCCTGGGGATTCCCGATAAGAGAATTGAATCGCGGAAAATAAAAGAAGTCAGTACTGTCATGATCATTCCCGTTATTGTATTGGCGTCTATTTGTATCCTTTTTGGAATTTTTGCTTATTCAATACCGGTAAAATACTTTTTAATACCGTCTGTACCTCACTTTTTATATCCCGGGATCTGGTCACCGGGGCTGGCGACTGTCATGATCTTAATGGGAATTGTTATCGGTTTGATTATTTATATGGCGGGAAAAATTTTGTCCGTACGGGAAGCTGAGAGTTTTATTGGCGGAGAAAAATTGCCTGCAGTAACAAGGATTACAGGAACCGGATTTTATGATACAATTAAAAATATAAAAGGAATCCGGAAGATTTATACATGGGCAAATAAAAAAAGATTTGACATTTATGAAGTAAGCGGAACAGCGATTATGGGCGTGACAAAATTTCTAAGAAAAGCGCATTCCGGCGTACTGACATCCTATATGATCTGGTTTGTTATTGGACTATCGATACTTTTGTTAATATTGCTGTAACAGTTTAAGTTGCGATTCAATGTTGTTCAATTTCATTGATTGCTTATTTAATCTATCATTATTATACGAGTGTTTTTCAATTGAATTGGTTTTATTGCTGACTGTATTTTTTTAATCGGTTTAATAAAATCAATTTCCATTAAGGTTATATTTTTATCTTATTTTTATTGTGCTTGTTTTCACAATAAATACAATTTTAGTACATTTTTTTCTTGACAAAAGTAAATAAATTTCTTATACTGTTCTAACTAATTTTAAGACTTTCTTCCAAATATGTCTTCTGAAATGTATTATATCGGAAAAGCTCACTGGGGGAGCATCCTGCAAAGGTGGTTGGAGAAGTATACTATCCTGGCACCTCAAGCACAAAAGGGCGGACTTTTTTTAAAATCCGTTACTACCGAAAATATTTCTTCCATCGTATATGAGGAAGCGCGTCCTGTCCAACCTTTAAAAACGTTCCTTTTTCCTTCCTTGGAAGAAGTCGCGGGAAAGGATTTTCAGCCCGAGAAACCCTGGCTCTTTTTGAATGTAAAAGCTTGCGATTTAAAAGCATTATCAATATTCGACCGTGCCTTCAGTGGAGAATTTACAGATCCCCATTATCAGCACAGGCGTACCGAAAGTGTGTTTGTCAGCAGTGATTGTACGCAACCTTGGAGTACCTGCTTCTGTACACTGGTTGGCGGAAAACCCTATGCCGAAGTGGGATTTGATTTGAATCTGTCGAAAATCTGGGATGGTTTTGTTATCGAGATCGGAAGCAAACGGGGCAGTGCACTTCTTGAAGGTTACGACGAAGCACTCAAGGAAATGGTCAAAGAAGAAAGAGAAGCTTTAGAAAAAATGCGTAGAGAATGTACGCAGAGAGTCGATAAACAAAACAAGAAATTTAGTTTTTCAAAATCGCATAAAGAAGTCGTTTCGAAACATTGGGAATCCAAAGTCTGGCAGAAACATGCCGAGACCTGTGTCGAGTGCGGTGCCTGCAATCATGCCTGTCCCACCTGCCACTGTTATTTTTTGGATGATGTCACAAGAAAAGCATTTGTCAAATTGCGGGGATGGGATGCCTGTATGTATTCGGGTTATGCGGTAACTGCCGGAGGTGGAACACCGAGGCCGCAGCTGTTTGAACGATTCAGGAATCGGTATTTATGCAAATTCAAACATCTGGAAGAAAATTATGAAATGATCGGCTGTACCGGTTGCGGCCGGTGTATCGAGGGATGCCAGGGTGAAATCGATATGCGGGAAACACTCAAAGATCTGTCCATGAGTTAAATTCAATTATGACGAACAAAAAGAAAAATCCATATAAATCACAAAAAGCGGTTATCCAGGAGATAAAAAGGGAAACGCAGGGAATCAAAACGTTTGTTTTGAAGCCGGAGGAGGAGTTTTCATTTCATTGCGGTCAATTTGCAGAGCTGATGGTTCCCGAAATTGGAGAAGCGCCCTTTGCCATGTCTTCGCCCTGTTATCGGCCCAAACTTCTTGAATTTACGATTCAGAATGTTGGTTTTATGACATCCCGTTTGCACAAGATGAAGGAAGGGGATGTGCTTGGTTTGAGAGGGCCTTACGGAAATGGTTTTCCTTTGGATGATTATAACGGTAAAGAAATTCTTCTTCTGGTCGGCGGTGTCGGATTTCCCCCGGCCCGTGCTTTGCTTTACAGTCTGATAAAAGAAAAATCCAAGTACCCAAGGATCAGTATGTGCTATGGAGCACGATCACCGGAGGATATTGTTTATAAATATCAAATTGATGATTTAAAGAAAGAAATCGATTTCCATATCACTGTGGATAAAGCGGAGAGTAATTGGAAGGGGCATGTGGGTGTCGTTACAACACTTCTGGACAAGATAAAAATTAATTTAAAAAATACTCTGGCTGTCGTTATCGGGCCGCCGATTATGATGAAATTCGGGACCCTGAAACTGCTGGAAGTCGGATTCCGGCCCAGGGATATTTATCTTTCCATGGAAAGAAAGATGTACTGTGGAATCGGCCAATGCCGTCACTGCTTGATCGATCACTATTTCATTTGTAAAGACGGGCCGGTTTTTAAATACGAGATGTTAAAGAATTTACCGGATATCTGGGAATAGATATGGCAAAGCGTCTGTTTATCGATTTGGTAAAATGCCGTCAATGTAAGGAGTGTAAAGCTTCGTGCAGTTATTTTTATCATCCTTTTAACGATGGTGTTATGCATCTGAGGGAAATTGCGGAATTCGGCGCCACATGCAGACAATGCGACAAAGCGCCGTGTGTAACCGCCTGTCCGACAGATGCCCTCGAAAAACAGAAAGACGGGGTCGTAAAACGGTACAATCTGCGATGCGTAGCCTGTCGTACCTGCTGCTATGCCTGTCCGTTCGGAGTGATTTTGCCAGAAGTAATTCCTTATGCAGTTTCCAGATGCGATTTTTGCATCGGCCGTCTCGGAGAAGGTGAAGAGCCTGCATGTCTGGAAGGATGTCCCGAAGGCGCCATTCAATACGGAGAATTTGAACCAAACCCAAAAGAGAAACTTTTTCAAATCGGTGAGCATTTGATCGTGCACACCATTCCATGGAAGAAAGAAGCGTTTATATAATATGAATCCGATTCTGGCATATTTAATTTTCCCCGGTTTTCTTTTTACGGCAGTTGTCGGGATGCTTGTAAGCTGGATCGACCGCAAGGTTACGGCCAGAGTGCAATGGCGCGTCGGACCACCTCTGCTTCAGCCCCTGTACGATTTTATCAAGCTTTTGGGCAAGGAAACCATTATTCCGAAAGGTTCTTCCCGGATTACTTTTTTATTGGCTCCTGTTTTTGGATTGGCTGCCGTGACGCTCGTTTCCACTTTAATCTGGATGGCGATTCTGTTTCCTGAAAAAGGATTTACAGGAGATCTGATTGTTGTGATTTATTTTCTGATGATCCCTTCCCTGGCTGTGATTATCGGAGGATTTGCATCAAAGAATCCGATTGCCTCATTGGGTGCCAGCCGTGAAATGAAACTTATGCTGGCCGACGAACTGCCTTTTATCTTGGCTGTTATCGTGCCTGTGATTCAATCCGGAGGAGCGATCCGGTTAGGGGAACTGGTCAACCATCAAAATAATTACGGTATGATTTTCAGCTGGCAATATCCTTCCGGCATTATTGCTCTGGTCGTTGCGGTCATTGCCATGCAGGCCAAACTGACCCTTGTTCCCTTTGATATCCCCGAAGCGGAAACAGAGATCATGAGCGGGCCCTATGTCGAGTATTCAGGACCTCCGCTTGCCGTATTTAAATTGACCCGAATGATGATGCTGTTTACTTTACCCATGACTCTGGTCCTGCTGTTCCTGGGAGGGATGCATTTTCAGGGGTGGGCAATTTTATGGTCCATTTTAAAATATGTAGCACTTCTTGTATTGATCACATTGATTCGAAATACCAATCCCAGAGTAAGAATCGACCAGGCCATGAAATTTTTCTGGGGGCCTGTCACGATACTGGGGATTGTCGCTGTGGTATTGGCTTTGTTGGGAAGATAAAATTATGGGAATTAAGCTTAAAGCGTTAACCAAATCTCCGTGGGTGTATCATCTTTCGACAGGGAGCTGCAATAACTGTGATATCGAAATTCTGGATTGCCTGACTCCCAGATACGATTTGGAACGTTTCGGGATTGTCCTGGTTGGCAGTCCCCGTCATGCAGATGCGCTTCTGGTAACAGGCAACATGACACTCAAGTGCATTCCACGGGCCAAGGAAGTGTACGAACAGATGCCGAAACCCGGTGTTGTCATTGCTGTGGGAACCTGTTCCCTGGGACATGGACTTTTTAGCGGAAGCTATGTGATGCCCAAAACTGTCGATGAAGTTTTGCCGGTCGATATTTACATTCCCGGATGCCCTCCCAAACCCGAGGCGATCATTGCCGGTGTGGCAAAACTTTTAAAAACACTAAGACAGAAAGCATAAAAGTTGAGAATATGATGACCTGGAAAGAAATCGAAAAGAAAATCCATGAACAGTTTGACGCCAAGATTCTCAAGTGGTACAAACACAATGATAACCGTATCTATATCGATATTGATCCTGATAATCTGGTTGAATTCAGCCGATTTCTGTTTGAAGATTTAAACTCGCGTTTTATCATTGCATCCGGAGTGGACACACCAAGGGGCGGAATCGAAATTCTGTACCATTTCGATTTTTTTCAAATGCCTCAAGTACTGTCTCTGAGAATTTTTACAAAAAAACCAAAACTGGAAGTCGAATCCATTTCCGGCATTATCAAAGCTGCGGAATGGATCGAAAGAGAGATTTCAGAATTGTTGGGTGTTCAATTTAATAATCATCCCGATATGAGACGGCTTTTGCTGCCTAATGATTGGCCGGAAGGGAAATATCCTTTGAGGAGGGATCAATGAGCGAAATCATTCCCATTGGCCCGTATCATCCTCTTCAGGAAGAACCCGAGTTTTTCAGGCTTCACGTCGAGGGCGAAAAGGTCACCAAACTCGATATCGAAATTGGCTATAATCACCGCGGCATCGAGAAGTTGGCCGAATCCAAATCCTGGGATCAGGTGGTTTTCCTGGTTGAACGCATCTGCGGAATCTGTTCGACGAGCCATCCGGCTGCCTCGATCAATGCAATGGAGGATTTGGGCGGGATTGAGGCTCCGGAAAGAGCGCAGTACATTCGAACAATCATTTGCGAACTGGAACGGATTCATTCTCATATGCTCTGGCTCGGTCTGGCCGGTCATTTTATCGGGTACAATACAGTCTGGATGTGGGTTTGGAAATACCGTGAAATTGTGTGTGATATTTTTGAAAAGGTCACCGGGAACCGGCAGAGCTATGCCATGTTCAAGGTTGGCGGTGTTCGCAGAGATATCTTGGATGAAGATATTCCCTGGATTCGCAAATATTTGGGCAAGTTGAAACCCGCTCTGGATTTGTTCAAAGGGGCTGTTATGGATGATCCTGTCATTCATGCGCGGACCAAAGGTGTCGGTGTGTTAACCAAGGAGCAGGCAAAGGCATACTGTGTTGTGGGTCCGACAGCAAGGCCCTCAGGTGTGGCTGTAGATGTCAGGAAGGACGATCCCTATTTTGCCTATGACTGGGTAGACTGGGATATTGTGGTGCTCGAAGAAGGCGATGTTTTTGCCAAAACAGCCTGCCGCATCCTGGAGATGTACGAATCTCTTAAAATTATCGATCAATGTTTGAATAAAATGAAGCCCGGATCCATCGATCTCAAAATCAAGGAACTTCCCCCAGGCGAAGGTATCGGAAGGGCCGAGGCCCCGCGCGGTGAAGTCTATCATTATATATTGAGCGACGGTTCCAATTTCCCGGCACGGTACAAAGTCCGGGCTCCCAGTTACGTCAACATCTTCTCCAATGAAGTAGCCTGTGTGGGTGAAGAAGTTGCTGATGCGGCTTTGGTACTGGCGGCAGTCGATCCCTGTTACTGCTGCACCGAACGCGTGGTGGTTGTCGATCAAAATAAAAAAGAAGAAAACGTTTTTTATTCACACGATTTGATTAAGCTTTCACACGAGAAGACCAGGAAAATGAAGGAAGAATTGGGATTATGATACATCCATTCCTGTATCCAATCATTATTCCATTTATTGCCGGAACGATTTGTTTTGTCATTCCCAAAAAAACAAACTTGATTCTGGGAATTCTTGGAATAGCGGGGTCTGCGATTACATTTGGATTTACCATCTGGCTTTTTGCACAAAAGCCCATGGAATGGACTGTCGGAACATCCGTATTATTAAGATTGGATCATTTGAGCAGCTTTATATTTTTGGCTTCGGGATTGTTCGGTTTTTTAATCTCCTTCTATTCTTTCAAGTATATGAAAAATCACCCCCGGTTGAATCTTTACTATGGGACGTTTCTCTGGACCGTGGGGGCAAGCTGCGGTGCTATTCTGGCCAACCATCTGATATTGTTTCTGTTTTTCTGGGGAATTCTGGCGATCACACTGTATCTGTTGATTCTGACTGGAAACGATGACGCGGCGCCTGTTGCGAGAAAGACCCTTCTGATTGTAGGCGGCAGCGATGCACTCGTTTTATTGGGAATTATTTTAATTTATCGATTGAGCGGTTCGTACGAAATGAATCAAATTTCCCTTTCATTTAACGGACCAATGGCTTATTTTGCATATATCTTTTTGGCTCTGGGCGCTTTTGCGAAAGCGGGTGCCATGCCGCTTCATACATGGATTCCCGGAGTGGCAGAGCGCGCTCCGATTCCCGTAACCGGTTTTCTTCCGGCAGCCCTTGACAAGCTTTTGGGAATTTACCTTTTGGCAAGGCTGAGTTTATATCTGTTTCAAATGACGGCTGTCATGAATCTTGCTTTAATGATTATCGGTTCTTTGACCATCATCATGGCTGTCATGATGGCGCTGATTCAACATGACTTAAAAAAGTTGCTCGCATATCATGCAGTCTCACAGGTTGGATATATGCTTTTGGGCATCGGTACCGGTAATCCGATTGGTATTGCGGGCGGGTTGTTCCATATGCTGAATAATTCAATTTACAAATCCTGTCTCTTTTTAACAGGGGGTGCTGTCAAGCATCGTGTCGGGACAACGAATCTCGATGAACTGGGTGGATTGGGACGTCTTATGCCGGTTACGTTTATCTCTTTCGCAGTGGCTGCGCTGGCGATATCAGGAATTCCACCGTTAAATGGTTTTGTTTCGAAATGGATGATCTATCAGGGATTGGTTGAATTGGGAAGAGCAGGAGACAAATTGTGGGTTATTTGGCTCGTCGCGGCCATGTTTGGAAGTGCTTTAACCATTGCGAGTTTCATGAAATTGACCCATGCCATTTTCCTCGGAGTTCCGTCCGAGAAAGTCAATCAGAGTAAAATCCGGGAAGTCGGTTTCTGGATGGCCGGTCCGTCTGCCGTACTGGCGCTTCTCTGTATTATATTCGGTGTTTTTGCATACGCGATACCTTTGAAAATGTTTATCATTCCTGCTGTATCAGGGATCGCATATTCAGGCATGTGGTCGCCCGGATTGGCGACAATCATGATTTTAGCCGGTTTTATTGTCGGAATTATAATCTATCTCTCAGGGAATCTCAAAGGTGTCCGTGAAGCCGAAAGCTTCATTGGCGGAGAAAATATTCCTGCGAATAATCGTGTGACAGGAACGGAATTTTATCAAACGATTCACAGTATTCCTTTTTTTAAGAAAATATATTTCTGGACCGAAAGAAAGTGGTTTGATATTTACGAACAACTGGATCGACTGGCATTGTCAATTGCGAGTGCGTTTCGGAAAATGCATACAGGCGTGCTGTCGAACTATCTTTCATGGTCTGTTGTCGGATTTATACTCATCCTTGTTTTTTTAATCTGGAGGTAGAAGGATGTTCATAATCCTCGTCCTTCTTCTTGTTTTAATGATACTCGGAGCCATTGTTGCTCTTGAAAGCAGAGATCTGCTTTCCGGGATCATTTCGCTTGGGATTATCGGATTTGCCTTGACGGTTATTTTCCTTCTACTGCAGGCGCCTGATTTGGCGATTGTCCAGATTGTCATTGAAACAATCACCCTCGTTATTCTGATTGCTGCTGTTTTAAAGACAACCAAGACTGATACGACCGATGAAATAGGTCTTCCCAAGATGACTCTCTGGTTGATCGGATTGGCCTTTATTGTCATCTTTTTAATTTCTGCATATAAATCGTGCCAGCATCTTCCCGAATTTGGATCGCCGGTGCTTCGAATGGCTCAGTATTATATCGATCAGGGATTTGCTGTCACCGGTGCGAGTAATCTTGTGGCCGCTGTTATATTGGATTTCCGCGGGTACGATACACTTGGAGAAGCGACAGTATTGTTTACCTCTGTGGCCGGTGTAATTGCCGTACTCAGGAAAGTGGGGAGGACGAGACCATGAGGGGTATGACGATCATCGTAAAACGGATTACACAACTCATGACACCTTCGATTTTTCTTCTGGGTGTTTATGTGATTCTGCACGGTCACCTTACGCCCGGAGGAGGATTCGCTGGAGGTGTATTAATTGCGGGCGCGTTTGTTTTAATGGTACTGGCTTTCGGGCTTGAGGAAACGAAGAGTGAAATCCATAAATGGCATGTCTCGTTTTCAGAGAGTCTGGGAATTTTTCTGTTCTGGTTTTTAGCAGTACTGGGACTGATTCAGGGTACGTATCTTTTCTATAACATGCTTGCCAAAGGAGTTGTGGCAATACCTGGTCGTCTGTTCAGCGCCGGGATCATTCCTCTCTGTAATCTGGCCATCGGCATCGAAGTAGCCGCTGCCCTGTATGCCATATTTCTCACTTTAGCCGTATTGAAAATGGTGGAGAAATTATGATCTTATATATTCTATCGATTCTCCTTTTTGTGATCGGACTTTACGGCGTTCTTGTCAAACGGAATTTGATTAAAATTATTATCGGATTGATGATTGTCGAATACGCAGTGAATCTTTTTTTCACGCTCATAGGCTATCGAAACGGAGGGACACCCCCCATCATTACCAAAGGGATGGGAGAACAGATTGTATTCGTGGATCCTCTGCCCCAGGCTCTCGTGCTCACAGCCATTGTGATTGGTCTTGGAACCACGGCTCTTCTCGTTTCGTTTGCAGTGCGTATTTATGAAAAGTACAATACATTTGATGTAAGAAAAATCAGGAAGCTTCGCGGATGAATCTCATCACTCTATTTGTTATCGTTCCTCTGGGAGCGGCATTCCTGCTTCCCATTCTAAATAAAATCTGGAAAGGTTTTCCGGATTGGGTCGGGAATCTGGTCAGTGCTTTTTTGATGGGACTCTCTATCTGGATGATCCGGTCTGCAAATGAAACGATTGTCTATTTTGTCGGCAATTGGGAACCTGTCCAGGGTATCCCCATTGGTATTGCGCTTGTTGTAGACGGTTTGACCGTATTGATGCTTTTGATTATTAATATCGTGGCATTTTTTGTGATGCTCTATTCGATCTCCTATATGTCTCATTATACGGATAAGGGCAAATACTACACACTTTTTCTGCTCATGCTGGCTGGTTTGAATGGTGTTGTTATTTCCGGTGATCTATTCAACCTGTTTGTATTTTTAGAGATTACAGCTATTTCATCCTATGCACTGGTCGCTTATGGCGTTGAAGCCGAGGAACTGGAAGCATCCTTCAAATATCAGGTGCTTGGAGGTACAGCGTCGATGCTGATTCTGTTTGGCATTGCGATTTTCTATCATCTCACGGGAACTCTCAATCTTGCCGATGCCTCGCGTGTGCTGTCGGGAAATCCTGTGACGCCTCCGCTCTATTTGGTCAGTGCACTTTTTATTGCCGGTTTTGGCCTTAAAGCGGCGCTTATGCCGTTTCATGCCTGGCTTCCGGATGCACACCCCTCCGCACCGGCGCCTATTTCAGCCATGCTGTCCGGTGTCGTTATCAAAGTACTCGGTATTTATGCACTGATCAGAATATTCTTTAATATTTTTGGATTGGGCACAGTGCCTTTCTTTCTGAATATTCTTCTGGTACTGGGAACACTTTCCATGATTGCGGGGAGTTTTCTGGCGCTGGGGCAAAAAGATTTTAAAAGGCTTTTGGCCTATTCATCAATCAGTCAGATTGGTTTTGTGGCGTTTGGTTTTGGTTTGGGAACCACACTTGGTATTATCGGGGCGTTGTTTCATCTGGTCAATCATGCAGTATCCAAATCACTTCTCTTTTTAAATTCAGGAGCAGTTGATTATGCCACGGATAACAGGAATCTTCTGAAGATGGGGGGCCTTTCACAGAAAATGCCTGTAACTGCAACAACTTCACTGATTGGTTCACTTTCGATCAGCGGTCTTCCGCCTGTTTCGGGTTTTTGGAGCAAACTGGTCATTATTGTTGCAGCTGTACAGTGTGAGCAGTATATACTGGCCGGTGTGGCGGTTTTAGTAAGCATTGTGACACTGGCTTATTACATGAAGCTGCAGCAGCTTGCTTTCTATGGACATTTAAATGATATCTATCAAAAAATCAGGGAAGTTCCTTTAGCAATGTGTATTTCCATGGTTGTATTGGCCGTGTTTAGTTTTGGATTGGGTGTACTTTTGATTCCTTCATTGAGAGAGATCATTCTGGATCCGGCTGTTAAAGTCATTACCGATGGTATACAATATTCAAAAATGGTACTTGGGGGGTAGACGGTGCGTCGGATAATACTTATTCTGTTTTCGTTCGCTATCTGGGTGGCATTGACATGGACATCGGATTGGCAGGAGTTGGTGGTCGGAGGGATTGTAGCCATTATCACCGGGCTCATGTTCGGCTACCTCTTTAGAAACAGCTCCTTAAAAATACTGCAGATTCATCGATGGTTTTGGATGCTGGCTTTTATTCCAATTTTTATATGGGAGATGGCAAAAGCGAATATTGATGTGGCTTCCCGTGTGCTTCTCGGGAATTTAAGACCGATTAAACCCGGTATTGTCAAGGTGAAAACGAAATTGAAATCCGAGATGGGAAAAACATTTCTTGCCAATTCGATTACGCTGACTCCGGGTACATTGACTGTCGATTTGAAAGACGAGAATCTCTATATTCACTGGATTTATGTCAAAAATACAGACATTGCAAAAGCGACTCAGATCATTGTCAGCCGTTTTGAAAATTATCTTATCAAAGTATTTGATTGAGTGGTGCTATGGCTATATTTACTATTTATTTTTTTGTTTTAATTATCTGCTGTTTCCTGTGCCTGATTCGAGCCTGGCTGGGGAAAACCATACCGGACCGTATGGTCGCCATCGACATTATGGGCACCCTGGCGGTCGGAATGACCGCGCTTTATGCACTGATCACAAAATTGGATTATCTCATCGATGTGGCACTGGCATGGATTTTCCTGAGCTTCATCGGAACTCTGGCGCTGGCCAAGTATCTGGCACATAAAACACTGGATGAGTGAGATTATGAACTGGAATGAAATTATCGGAATCGTTATTATTGGCGTCGGCGTCGCATTTGACTTCTTTGGATGCCTGGGGCTGATTCGTTTTCCCGATGTGTATAACCGTCTTCAAGCAGGGACGAAATGTGTGACGTTCGGAACATGTGGTATTCTATTTGGCATCTTTATCATGAAAGGATTTACCGTATTGGGAGTGAAGGCTCTGCTGGGGATTCCTTTTGTTCTGTTGACTTCACCTGTTGGCGCGCACGCACTGGCGCGAGGCGCTCATATTTTTGGAGTTAAATTGTGGGACAAGAGCGTTGTGGATCATTATAAAAAAGACCGCGGAGATAAACCCCGGCTTTAATATTTTCTTTTTAATGAAATGTTGAAATGATGGATTATCGATGAAATATCCGAAACTCAGAGAACTCCGGGAAGCGATCAAGTCGTTATTCTCAAAACCTTATACTACAAAATATCCGTTTGAGCCACACGAACCGTTTGACGGGATTCGCGGTAAACCCCAATATTTTGAAGAATATTGTATCGGATGCGGCGCATGCGCGGAGGTTTGTCCGGCCAATGCAATTCAGGTAATCGATCCAAAAGAACCGGTGAAAACATCAAATCCGGCTCCGGTCAGGCGGCTGGAATTGAGATATGATCAATGCAACTTTTGCGGGAACTGCCAGGCGCATTGCATTACCGAAAAGGGAGTTCAACTCACCAAACAATTTGATCTGGCGCTTCTTGATCGAAAATTAGCA
>Ga0315536_1000899_pt1 | contig 15036 bp, 11 predicted proteins | sample SalMarSW160230MG_FD_203093 | JGI IMG/M metagenome (GOLD analysis project Ga0315536, IMG submission 203093) | Salt marsh sediment microbial communities from the Plum Island Ecosystem LTER, Massachusetts, United States - Salt Marsh Sediment SW1602-30 ... | reverse complement strand
AGGGTACACCCCGCTTGCTCCAGAACATGAGGACTACATGCTCATTAAACAGGTCCCAGATATCTTCGTCACTGGTCATGTCCATACGTCCTACATTGATTACTACCGAGGCGTCACCCTCATCAACGCCTCCAGTTGGCAGTCACAGACATCCTATCAAAAGATGATGAATTTCGTCCCTGATTCAGCAAAACTTCCTATCGTCGATTTGAAGACTGGGAATGCTACTGCAATGGATTTCAGCAAAGCATCTGCTTAAACCAAAGAGAAAGAAATTTTGTCTTTTTTATATAAACCAAAATACAAACCTTTAAGTGAGTTACCACCATGTAGAAATTATTTATTTTCAGAGCATGAGAACCATGGATGGGGAGTTATCTAAAGATGTCGCTGCAAGTCCAGCTATGCGCGCTTATTTTCAACAGTTGCAGAATGATATCGACACCTGCTACACCATCGCGAATTCCGCACGAAAAAAAGGATTCGACCCTGAACTAACTGTCGAAATCCCCCAGGCACTTGACCTCGCAGCTCGTGTTGAAGAACTCGTCGGACCAAAAGGAATCGCAACAAAAATCAGACAAGCCACACAAAGAATCGGCAACCGAGAACTCGTCTCATTAGAAATCGCACGAATGATCGCAGACCGGAAAACCTACCGATTTGACACCGTAGAACAAGCACTTGACCAAGCAATACGAACAGGATTAGCTATCCTCACCGAAGGAGTGTTAGTCGCTCCTCTTGAAGGAATCGCAGAGGTACGAGTCGGACGTAACAACGACGGTACAACCTATGTTGACTTGTACTTCTCAGGACCTATCAGAAGCGCAGGAGGAACTGGCCAAGCCATGAGCGTGCTGATTGCAGATGTCGTACGACGTGACCTTGGCATCGGCCACTACGTCGCAACACAAGGAGAAATCGAACGGCTCAAAGAAGAAATCCCCTTATACAAAAGAGTACAACATCTCCAATACCTCCCCTCTGTTGACGAGATCGACCTAATCATCAAAAACTGCCCAATCTGCATCAACGGCGAAGGAACAGAGGATGAAGAAGTCGCCGGGTACCGAGACCTTCCACGCATCGGAACAAACCGCTTGCGAGGAGGTGCCTGCCTTGTCATCGCAGAAGGTCTCTGCCTTAAAGCACCAAAAATCCACAAACACATTAAAAAAATGAAACTAAAAGGATGGGAGTTCCTCGAACCCTTCGTCAACAAAGGAGTAGAACCAACAAAGGAAAATGGGGAAATCCCAATCATCCCGCCATCATCAAAATACATCGGTGAGGTCATCGCAGGCAGACCTGTACTATCCCATCCCTCAAGAAAAGGTGGATTCCGCCTTAGGTACGGACGGGCACGCACTGCAGGGCTTGCATCAACTGCTATCAACCCAGCATCGATGTTTATTCTCGACAGTTTCATCACCGTCGGCACCCAGATGAAGACAGAACGGCCAGGAAAAGGAACCATCGGAACACCCTGCGACCAAATCGAAGGTCCCATCGTTCTCTTACAAAACGGGGACCTTATTCAAATCAACGATGTAAAGAACATCCGTAACGATGTAAAAAAAATCATTGACCTTGGGGAAATCCTTGTTCCCTTCGGGGAATTCATTGAAAACAATTCCTATCTCCCGGATGCAGCCTATGCATACGAATGGTGGGTACAAGAGCTCCAAACCATGGTCTGCTGTATCCCCCAGAGCAACATCCCATCAAATGTCGCAGCTGCAGACCAAAGTCTTCAACAAAAAATCGATGAAGACCTAGGCAGACATATTGATATTCGGAATCCCACATCAACCGATGCATTCCTACTCTCAGAACATTACCACGTACCCTTACACCCGACATGTAACCTCTTCTGGCACGATCTCCCAATCAGCGATGTCGTCACACTTATAAATCACATCAAAGAACATGGAAAAATCCAAGGTGACGAATCAGAAACACTGATCCTTCCAAATAATCAAGAAATAAAAAACATCCTTATAGAACTTGGAGCACTCCACACCCAACGAGAAGGAACACTCAGAATCAATCAATATACTTACCCTTTACTTCGCTGCTGTGGTCTTGACCTCAAAGAAGGAAGCATTATTACTACAGACCGTTGTAGGAATCCTTTAGAAGGGGAAACCACCCTTGCATATATCTCAACACTTGCAGGGGTTCTTCTTCGTGCCCGCGGACCATTCCGCATCGGTACACGGATGGGCCGACCAGAAAAAGCATCCCCCCGAAAAATGCGACCGCCACCACACGTCCTTTTCCCACTTGGAGATTACGGAGGTAATCAACGTCTTGTGAAAAACGCAGCGGAGAACGTCACCATCGAAGTAGAGGCAGGGAAACGACGTTGCCCGAACTGTAATGCTATTACGTTCCATCTGGTCTGCACCTGTGGTACCCATACCGAAGTAATTGAAGGAAAACTGGAGAAACAACAAATCAATCTATCAGAAGAACTGGAACACGCACGAAAGAACGTCAAAGAACATACACTGCCAGAGACCATCAAAGGAGTCATAGGAACAATATCAAAACATAAAACCCCTGAGCCACTTGAGAAAGGAATATTACGAGCAAAACATAACGTCTACGTGTTCAAAGACGGGACCATCAGATTTGATATGACCGATGCACCCTTGACTCATTTCAAACCAAAAGAAATCGGAGTCCCGTTGAAAAAAATAAAAGAACTTGGTTACACAAAAGATTATCTCGGTAAAGAGTTGGAACATGAGGATCAGATATGTGAGCTGAAAGTCCAGGATGTTATCGTTTCGACAGCATGCGCTGAATATTTTGTACAAGTTTCAAAATTTATCGATGATTTATTAACGAAGTTTTATGGTATCAACCGATTCTATAAAATAAAGAAAAACCAGGATTTAGTCGGTCATTTGGTTGTAGGGCTTGCACCACACACCTCCGCTGGAGCTCTAGCACGAATCATTGGATTCACAACCGCACAGGTATGCTATGCACATCCCTTTTTCCATGCAACAAAAAGACGCAACGCCGATGGTGACGAAGATGGATTGATGTTGCTCATGGATGCGTTGTTGAATTTCTCCCATGCGTATATCCCTGATAAACGAGGAGGTAAAATGGATTTACCCTTAATTTTGACGACACGGCTTGATCCATCTGAGGTCGATAAAGAAGCTCATAACCTCGATACCCTAAGCAGATATCCATTAGAATTCTACGAGGCAACCTTACGACATGAGCATTCGAAGAACCTTGAGTCAAAGATGGGACTGGTCGCTTCACGACTCGGAACTGAACTTCAATACGAACAGTTTGGGTTCACCCATGACACGAATGATATCTCAGAAGGGCCAAAAGAATCGCTGTATAAGACTTTGAAGACCATGATGGAGAAGATGAATGTGCAGCTGAGTCTTGCTGCGAAGATCCGTGCAGTCGATGAAGCTGATGTAGCGTACAAGGTCATCGAACGACATTTCTTACCCGATATTCTGGGAAACCTTCGAGCATTCAGTAAGCAATCGGTCCGTTGTCCCTTGTGTAACACGACCTATCGACGGATTCCACTCCAAGGAATCTGTACGAAATGCAACGGGAAATTAACCCTTACTGTCCATGAGATGTCTGTGAAGAAATATCTGAACATCTCTAAAGAGATCGCAGAGAAATATAACCTCCCGGTATACGCACGTCAACGCATCGCCCTAGTGGAAAAATCTATTGATTCGATGTTTATCAGCGATAAGGTAAAAAACACCAAATTAAGTGATTTTTTCTAAACCTTATCAGAAACATAATGTTCATATATCTATTCACTCATGCTTGTTTTAGGTTGGTGTCTATGAGCGAAAACCCGATTCTTTCCGTCGATAAAAAAACTTGGAATAAATGGTCGTTCTATCTAAACGTGATTATTTTTATCATTATCGCAGTGTTCATTTATCTGCTTATCCTTGATGCGTTCAATGCTGGTAGAGTTTATGTACAAAATGATCCGACACTTCTCACAAATGCATGGATTGCAGTGGTTCGTGATGTTGCATTTTTAGCAGTTGGTCTTGTCATTCTGTTCGTGCAAATATTTAACTACCACCGACAGCTTAGCCGTCGTTCCTGGTAGCAATGGCGAGAGGTGTAGAATAGACCGGGGAGCTAGGCGTTCCCTGTTACCAGAAATCGCCGATACGCTGGGGTCGATCTTAAGAGGCGGTGTAACGAGTATCTCGTGATCCGTTTGTTGCCTATGACACCTTGTCCTTTGGGATCAGAGGTGATAACCGCATATGACCGGAGGGTCATGTGCCTATCTTCACTGTGGGAACCGGGTGAGGCACGGAAGTGAGCAGCCTTACCACAGACTGCCGATGCTCAGAGGGTTAACGGGGTTGAGAATGCAGACGGGCAGTCACCTGTATACCACGTGCACCCACTTGAAAGGCGTCTACACCCGCCAAAATTTATATATCCATGACGTTTAACGAATATGGGAGGTTTTCCTATGGTTCGTTTAGTAAAAGATGAGAGTCTCACAGCATCCTGGCAAGGCTTCTTTGAAGACCAATGTAAAGCAGAGATTGAGACACTTGCGACAGAGTACCCTGAGAAACGCAGTTTACTTCTTGATTATTGGGATGTAGATAAGGCAGATCCAAAGCTTGCAGAACTGTTGCTTCGTCAACCGTTTAAAACTCTATTTAATGCAGAGGAAGCACTGAAACTCATTGATGTTTCTGTTGAGCAAAAGTTACAACTGCATTTTCGTGTCAAGAACATTCCTGAGTCACAAAAAATTTTGATTCGGAAGATACGCGCGAACCGTCTGGGGACGTTTATTGCAATTGAAGGTCTTGTTAAGAAAATCACTGAGGTCCGACCGAAACTAAAGATCGCGGCATTCCAGTGCCAGAAATGCGGTGCGATCCTCAGGATTGAGCAGGATGAAGATATCCTAAAGGAGCCTTCTGAATGCTATGAAGATCAAGGTGGTTGCGGACGGGTGTCATCCTTTAAACTGTCGACGTCGCTTTCTTCCTTCATTGATTCACAGAAAATAGAGATCCAGGAGAACCCGGAAGGATTACGTGGTGGTGCCCAACCTGAACGTATCAGTGTGTACCTCGAGGATGACTTAGTGGGAGGGGTTGCACCAGGGGATCGTGTGATTGTCAATGGGATTCTTCATTCCGTGGCACGACATCGGGGAACGTTCCGTCTTACTTCATTTGATAAAACGATGGATGCAGTAAGTATTGAAAGCAAAGAGTTTGCATTTGAAGAAGTCGAGGTCACGAAAGAAGATGAAAAAAAGATACTCAAAATAAGTAAAGACCCGATGATCTATGACAAAATGCGGCAAAGTATCGCACCGACGATCTACGGGCTTGACATCGAAAAAGATGCACTCGTCCTTCAACTGTTCGGGGGTATTGCAAAGGAAATGCCTGATGGGACACGGACTCGTGGGGACATCCACGCTTTACTCGTAGGAGACCCAGGTACTGCAAAATCACAGATGCTCTCCTATATGGCCAAGCTTGCTCCTCGAAGCGTCTATGCTTCTGGTAAAGCATCCTCTGCTGCTGGTCTTACTGCCGCCGCGGTCCGTGATGAGTTTGGTGAGGGACAATGGACTCTTGAGGCAGGTGCACTGGTGCTTGCTGATAAAGGACTTGCCTGCATTGACGAAATCGATAAAATGGAAGAAACAGACCGCAGCAGTCTACATCAAGCCATGGAACAACAGGAGATCTCTGTTGCGAAAGCAGGGATCAACGCGACCCTCAAGTCACGGTGTGCGATTCTGGCTGCAGCAAACCCAAAACTCGGGCGTTTTGATGAGTTCATGCCGATGCATGAGCAAATCAACATGCCACCCGCGTTACTGTCACGTTTTGACCTTATCTTCTCGATCCTTGATAAACCAAACCAGAAGACGGATACGGATCTTGCGGCCCATATTCTCCAATCCCATAAAGGAGGAGAAATCCATGAGCATCTCAATAGAATCCCTGATGAGCTGTACTCGAAAGAACAGGAAACAAAATTCATGAAACATGTTCAACCGATGTTTGAACCAGAGTTTCTCCGGAAATACGTCGCATACGCAAAACGTAATGTCTTCCCGGTGTTAACAGATGATGCTTTGGAGATTCTACAGAATTATTATGTTGATTTCCGAAGTTCGTCAAAGGATTCTGTACCGTTTACCCCAAGGCAGCTTGAGGCATTCGTACGACTTGCGGAATCAAGTGCTCGGATACGTCTTAGCCAGGAAGCAACTGTTGGTGATGCAAAACGAGCGATTTTCATTATCGATCAGTATCTCCGAAGGGTCGGAACCGATCGGGAAACAGGGCGTTTCGATATCGACATCATCGCAACAGGTATTAGCCACAGCCAGCATGAACGGATGCGATTACTCCTGGATATAATACAAAGACTGTGTGCGGAATCTGAGGATAAAAGTGTTAACAGAGCAGACATTATCAGTGAAGCAGAGATACAAGGGATCGAATCACGTAAAGTGGAGGAGGCATTGGATCGGTTAAGCAGAGACGGACAGATCTACAAAACTCCGCAAGGCAAATATGGTATAACATAAGGGAAAAAAAATTAAAATTTCTTTTCTTTCTTTTTTATTGTTACAGTTTCGGGGAGAGCAAATTCACGACCGCTTTCTTTGCATCCATCTTGTACGTATTTCCGATTTCTGCGATGATAGCAGCAAGAAAATTATCTTTTATTTCATTCCAGTTCACCGTTGTCACTCCGAAATATAGTTTCTTTGCAACATTGGAGGCACGGTGGATATGTGGAGCCCATTTTCCGGGTCGTATATCGCAGTTGTCCATATGCAGAATATAGATTTTTTGTATCCCTTTCTTACCAATGAGATAGATTTCGAACCGTCTGTTAAAATACTTGTACTTTGGGTCTTTCTCGTAATACCGGTATTCTAATTCGAAAAATTGGTTGATCGGGATGATACCTCTCTGCATAGTCTCCACTGTATCAACGAATGGTTTTTAAGAATTTGGAAATATTTCTTTCGCAGGGTTACCCCATATAGTACTCAGGTGGGTACGGATCTGGTTTAAGACCTTTGCGTTCTCTGATTTTCTTCACCACTGGATCTCGAAGGTTCCTTGGTAATGGCTCGAATCCCATGTTCTCCGTATTCCACAGCACACGACCACCGGTAGCAGACCTGATTGCAGAGGCAAATCCAAACATCTCCGCAACTGGTGCTTTTGCCTCGATTTCCACGGAGTCTCCAACAGTTTTCATGTCTTTGACCTCTGAACGCCGGGAATTCAGCTCCCGTGACGCATCACCCATGATTTCCTGAGGAGTGCTAATAAATACTTTCTGCATTGGCTCAAGCAAAGTAGGCTCAGAAATCGTAATCGCCCCATAGATAGCGTTTCTGGCTGCGGGGATGACCTGCGCAGGTCCTCGGTGGATCGCGTCCTCATGGAGCTTTGCATCTACAAGTTTCACTAAGATACCTTGACAGGGTTCTGAGACGGTTGGACCACTTTTCATCACTTCATCAAAAGCTTCCATAATTAAATCCCTAGTCTCGAAGAGATGCTGAATACCTTTGGTGGTATCGGTGATAATGTTCAGACCATGCACGCCGAATACGCCTTTGGCGACATCTTTGTCCATCCCAAGATCCTGAAGGATTTTTGCGGTTTCTTTCTTGTATTTTTTCACGTTCTCTGGTAGTTCGTTGTTATAGATTGCTTTCACAATGTTTTCTGGAAGTGGTTCTACCTCAATGTAGAATCTGTTATGTTTGTTTGGTGATTTCCCTTCAAATTTATAAGGACTTGGTTTGCTGACGGTCTCACGATAGACTACAATGGGTTCTGAGCAGACTATCTCCATTTTATGGTCATTGCGGATACGATACTCAGTAATCTCAAGATGGAGTTCTCCCATACCAGACATCAAATTCTCCCCAGTCTCCTGATTAATCTGTACTTGGATGCTGGGGTCTGCTTTAGAGATTAATCGTAACACCTCAACGAGTTTTGGGAGGTCTTTGGTGTTTTTCGCTTCCACTGCGACCGTGACAACTGGTTCTGAGACATGAACAATACGTTCAAACGGTTCAGCCTCAGGATCATCGGTAACAGTGCTTCCTGCGATAGCATCGCGGATACCGGTTGCAGCAACAATATTTCCTGCGCTCACATAATCAATAGGAATACGGTCAGGTCCAACCATGACGTTGGTTTGTTGAACACGATTCTTGTTTGGCATGCCAATAACATATAATTCCTGCCCACGCTGTATCTTTCCGCTAAACATCCTGCCAATCGCGACCTCACCTGCATGGGGATCAAGGATAATCTTGGTAATCATCATTGCAAGTGGGCCGTTCTCATTACATTCAACCATGCTTTTACCAAGTGAAGTCGAAAGGTCTCCTCTCCAGATGTGTGGAATCCTGTATTTCTGTGCGATATTTGGTGGAGGGAGGTGAGCAATAACCATGTTTAAAACAACTTCATGAATAGGTGATTTTTTCGCTAAGCTTTTTTGATCATTGTTCTTACAGTAGTTATACACATCTTTGAATCCTAAGTTGGTTTTTTTCATACGAGGAACGGAGACAGCCCAGTTATGGAACGCTGAACCAAACGCGACACTGCCATCTTCGACTTTCACGTTCCATTTTCCTTTGAAGTCTTTTTCGATTACTCGATCAATCAATTCATTGAATTTATTAATGATTTTAATGAATCGATTTTGCATCTCTTCTGGTGTGACTCGAAGTTCATTAATGAGTCGGTCTACTTTGTTGATGAATAATATTGGTTTGACTTTTTCACGGATCGCTTGACGAATCACGGTCTCTGTTTGAGGCATCGCTCCTTCTACAGCGCAGACGACAATGATACAACCATCGACTGCTCGCATTGCACGGGTAACATCACCACCGAAATCAACATGTCCAGGTGTATCGATTAAGTTAATTAAGTATGCTTGTCCTTCAACGGAGTGAACCATGGAAGCTGATGCTGAGTTAATGGTAATTCCACGTGCTTGCTCCTGCTCATCATAGTCAAGTACCAATTGTTTACCTGCAAGGTCCTCACTCATCATACCGCACCCTGCAAGTAGATTATCAGAAAATGTGGTTTTCCCATGATCAATATGAGCAGCAATCCCTATGTTTCGAATATGATCTAATTTATTCATCAGCGCTGTTGCTTTCTCAATGTTTTCTTCTTTTCGCCCCATATACTATACACCTTCAAAAATCCATAGATTTTCTTTTATATTATCGAGCTGATTTAGCGACACGCTCAAGATCATTTTTCTTTGCAACCGCAAAAGATGAAGGATCATTCTTGCTTGCCTTTAAGAGTTCATCGGCAAGACATGCTTCCATTCTCTTCTTGTTCTTATGACTTGCAGTCATCGCACCGGTGCAGATGTTACGAAGTGCAATATCCAACCGGCGTTGTGGTGAAATATCCACAGCCTTCGGAACCATTATACCGCCAAACCGTAACCTAGTGGTTTCTTCTTTTGGTGCAGCGTTTTGCAACGCATCAACTAGGATTTGCACAGGATTGGTCTTGGTCCGTTTGTCGATGATTTCAAAGGCCATACGAACGATCTTGTACGCTTTGGTTTTCTGACCGGTATACATTTCAGTTTTCATGATAATATTAATCAGGCGTTCGATAATTGATATATTTGCTTTCCCGAACATCTTATTCGCATGTGGTGCACCAAGGAAAAAATCCTTATTTTCCAGGTTGATGTACCGTTGCAGTCCTTGGTCTTCAATTTTTACTGAACTGATGTCGTATTTTGATAACATCGGGAAAAATGCTGAACCGGGTTGTAAATCTTTCTTTTCGCTCATACTTATCGTCTCATCGGCTTCTCAACTTTTCCTTTTACCAATTGATCTAAGGATACATCATTTACTTTAATTACCTTAAAACGGACACCAGGGATATCACCGTAACTACGTCCCATTCTACCGCCAATGCCTTCGACGACAACCTCATCGTGTTCATCAATAAATCCGATAGCATGGTTTCCAGGAGCAAATGCAGTAATCTGTCGACCGTTTTTAATAAGCTGAATTTTCACGCATTTTCTGATTGCTGAGTTCGGTTGTTTAGCTTCGATACCAACTTTTTCAATGACGATGCCTCTAGCTTGGGGAACTCCTCCAAGTGGATCTGATTTTTCTTTTAAATGCAGGACTCGTTTTTTGAAGTATCGATCGCTCCACATCTGATTTTTTCGTGCTTTTTTTAATTGGCGTGCAGCGTTTATTCCTTTACCCATAGTTCACCTATTTTCTCTAGTAGAAGTGAGGCAGTATACAGCTTTTAATATTTAAATTCTCTCTTAAGCAACAGATGATTTGCAAGGAAAGAACTCCACGTTTGCCAATCTTTATTTTTTATAAAAAGCCTTAAATAATATAGCATCATATAATTGATCTTAGAATCAACATTAATATAGGAGAACACGATTCGATATTTTCAAGGGGATACCATATGAAGAATACACAAACAAGAAAATTCATCGTAAGTGGAATACTTGTCCTTTTTTTACTCACGGGTGCGATACATGCATTTGCTCAAACCAATGCTGAAGCGAGAAATACCATTGAATATAGTATTGATTTTTCAGTACCAATTCTTACGGAAAACAACGACGGAAGCGAAATCACGGTCAGCGAGGCAAACGGTGTCATCACAGAAGAAGGATGCCCACGTCTACCGGTGTTTTCGAAGACCTTTGAATTCCCGCTGGGAACCAAGATCGTCTCTGTTGATATCTCACCGTCAACAATCCAGACTATGCATGCGAATAAACAAATACTACCTGCCCCAACCAAACAAAAGATTGGCGATCAGATAGTTCCTCTGATTGGTGTCGTCAATAATCAAGTCTACGCAAGTGCTGATCCATATCCAAAATCATGGTATACAATAACCACAGGCGCAGGGTTAAACAACAACAATGATCATACTTTATTCACCACCATTCATATCACACCTGTGCGATATGCACCAAACACCAAAATTCTCCTATACAGCACACGATTCACCATCAAGATTGCCTATGAAGCAACACCACTCCACCAGGCATCATCTGATGGATATTCATTAGTGATTATTACCCCTGCTGAGTTTTCCGAACTCCTTCAACCTCTTGTTGAACATAAGAACGCTTGTGGTATACCAACCCTCCTCGTCACCCTTGATGACATTTACAATTCGTATTTTGGACGGGACAACCCTGAGAAAATCAAATACTTCATCAGAGATGCAGTCGAAGACTGGAACACACAATATGTTCTTTTAATAGGAGATATAAAGAAACTCCCAATTAGAGTGACATATGCCTCTTGGTGGGAAAGAGATTTACTCTCCGACCTGTATTATGCAGATATCTACGATGAGAATGGAGATTTCTGTACATGGGATGCAAACGGGAACAATCGATTTGGTGAAATAGATCACGATGGTAATGATTTAGATGGTGTTGATTTATATGCAGATGTTCATGTTGGCAGACTTGCCTGCGTGGATGCAACTGAAGTAACAACGGTTGTCAACAAAATCATTGCCTATGAGGAAGAAACCTATAATCAAATATGGTTCAAACGTCTTATCCTCGCAGGGGGAGACACCTTCCCGGTGAGCATGGGTGCACCACCCTTTGTCTATGAAGGAGAAATCACAAATGTCAAGGTGGGCCAAACCATGCCTGATTTTGATCAGACCTACCTGTGGACATCTAAATATAACCTCCACACATATAATTTCAACTGGGCAATCAATAGGGGCGCAGGGTTTGTCAGCTACTCGGGTCATGGGTTCGAACACGGATGGGGAACCTCCCGACCAAACGCAATAACAAAAATAAAAATCTTCTATTACACACCGTACATAAACGGGTTGAAGAATGGCAATAAACTTCCCATCATCTTCTTTGATGCTTGTCTAACCGCAAAGCTAGATTTCAATGTTACTGATTTGCAGCACTATTATCCAAGGATGACGAATACATTGGTCAGAATCTTTAGTTTGTCATCAAATCCTTCTGATTTTTACCAATGTTTCGCCTGGAGTTTTATTGCAAAAGAAAATGGTGGAGCGATTGCGACAATCGGATCGACACGGACCGCATACACCTGGGTTGATTCTAACGGCGTCTATGGCGGTGCCGGCTACTTAAATGTCCATTTCTTTGATTCCTACGAGGAAGGAATCACTGTTGGTCAGATGCTAACTGGGTCGCAGAACGCGTATATCCAAAACGTCGGACCAGATTATTTCACCATTGAAGAATTCTTGCTCCTGGGCGATCCAAGTCTGATGACCGGGGGTTACCAATAAATAGGTTATGCGATTCTCGTTTTACTCACTTATAAGAACGCCATCTAGCCCTCCAGTTATCCAAGAAATCAACAGGAGAAGAAACAGAATGGAAAACTATTTATTTCCCGAGATTATTTGTTTTTGGGGGACACAATAAACATTGGGGAGGCTGCTTTAGGTATCTGCTTTCCACTAAAGGCATATTCCTCCTATCCAATGCATCCCGTCCCCCACCTTTCATTCATTTTATAAAAAAAAATAACAACGAATGGTTCGGACATTGAATCGGTAAAATGTCTTGTACTAAAAAAGAGTAAAAAAACAAAAAGAAGAGGGTTGTGTGATGACAACCTCTGGTATTCTTAGTCGAATAACGCGCTGAGTCCAGCTGCTGCTTCGTCTTGAGAAACTTCTTCTTTCTTTTCTTCTTTCTTTTTCTCTTTCTTTTCAGCAGGTGCTGCGGCTGCGGCAGGCGCTGCGACTGGTACGGCGGTGGCTGATTTTATCGCCTCTTCAATATTAACACCTTCGAGCGAAGCAACTAAGGCTTTGACTCGTGCGGCATCAGTTTTTACACCAGCGGCAGTGAGAACTTTCTTGACATTCTCTTCGGTAATGGGTTGGCCTGCGGAATGCAGAAGCATTGCACTATATACATACTCCATGGCTTGTTCCTCCTATTATGTTGGGGTTTTTTCACCCTCTTTACTAACAGGTTTAACCTGTGATGAAACAGACAGCATCGATGCTTGTGCCTTAGCAAGAAGCGACTTCATGGTTTCCTTGGTGTAAATGTTCTTTTCCAGCGCAAGGGTATAAGCGCTCCGATACGCTTTTGTCAACAGAGGACGAATCGTCTGGGTGTTTGCCCATCCGGTCTCCATTGCAAGTCCTAATGCAGTTAATGACGCTGTTCGTAACTGGCCCATAAACCGGTCCATGTCAATATCAAGGACATCCGGTCGGTAAATGCTGCCATTTTCAAAGACAGCATGTAAATTCAATCCAAGTTCAATAGGGTAAATATCAATACGAGAAAGCATTTGTGCAAGCTCTCGGGAGATCTTCTGCCCTGCCTCAACAAGGACTTTATCGTTTTTAATGACGACCTTTCCTTCTGAAATAGCAGCCGGGATCCCTACTTTCTGAAGCTCTCCGACGATCGGACCTGGTTTAAACGGTGTATCACCTGCAAGAACCTCAATATCATGTGCTGCAGTCTCTCCACCCTTTGCAGGCGCTTTCTGTCGCGTTGCCTTAATTTCCTTAAAAAGCGCAAATGGGTTAACATCAGTAGCAATCACCGCAGCTTGGCCGTGCACTTCACTTTTTAACGCACTGATACCTTTCACCTGCTTCTCAGCTTCATCTAGCGCCCGTACAATCAACGAGTTTTTTGCAGCGCGAATTTGAGCTTTTGCCCTGATGCCCCCTCGCATTTGCTGAAGTTGTGGAGCAGGAATGCTTCCAATATCAATGATACCGATGATTTTATGGTGAGTTATCAGAGATGTAAGCTCCGAGATCTCCCCGTGTTTCCATTCTGCGACATGCGCCATAACGTGACACCTTTATATTATTCGCATTGGTGGCCCCATGCTTGTTTTCACATACACTGAGCCGATATTTAATTTCCCACGTTCAAGTTTTCCTTCAACTCTCTTCAGAATTACATCAATATTTTCTGCGATATGTTCCGTTTTCATCTCTTCACGTCCGACCAATGCATGTATCGTTTTCGTAGTCTTTGATCGAACTTTCACGGTTTTCCGAAGGTTCGTTGCAATACCAGCGATATCGATAGTTGGTGGTACCGGTTTTGGCATTTTTCCCCGAGGACCAAGAATAATACCAAGTGTTTTACCAATAGTTGGCATTAACGGTGCCTCAGCAATGAAAAAATCATACTCATCAGCTATCTTTTTAAACTTTTTTTTATCTTTCGCGAGTTCTTCGATTTCTTCAGGTTTTATCAATAAATCAACGAATGTTTTTGATTTCAACGCAAGATCACCACTAGCAAAGAGAGCAAGTTTAGCCTCTGTCCCTCGACCATGAGGAAGCATCACTTCGTCTTCGATACGGTTCTTCGCATCATTCATATCGATATTCTTTAGATTTATGACAACGTCTACCGATTGTTTGAATTTCCGCTCCAGTTTCTTGGATTCCTCGATTGCTTTCTGAACTGCTTCCACAGTTTTACTATCTGCCATGATACATCATCGACGAACTTAGTTTTATTGCGACTCCATAGGGTAACGTAGTTCTCGGGAATAATAATCTTATTTATAAAAGTTTGTGTCACACAAATTGTGGTCATTCAGCGGTTATCCTTTCGAGAATTAACGTAAATACATCCTCAGGGTCACGAATCTTCTTCAATTCTTTCTTCCCAATAATCGGAGTTCCTTCCAGGTTCTTCTTACAAACATCCTTATCGGTAAATACCACTGCATGTTTCTCAATAATCTTCGAAATACTACTGATAAAATGTGCTTTTTCTGCAAGTTTCTTATTATATTCCTGCACACAGGTTAAAAGAATCTTTTCTTTCTCTTTGCTTAATGCCTCAAAGGGACAACGATCCATTGGAATAATGCTATAGCCAATATTCTGAAGCAAGGAAAAGACTTCCTGTTGTAACTCCTTGGTA
>Ga0315536_1000898_pt1 | contig 15037 bp, 13 predicted proteins | sample SalMarSW160230MG_FD_203093 | JGI IMG/M metagenome (GOLD analysis project Ga0315536, IMG submission 203093) | Salt marsh sediment microbial communities from the Plum Island Ecosystem LTER, Massachusetts, United States - Salt Marsh Sediment SW1602-30 ... | reverse complement strand
ATGGGGGCGTTCGTGATGTTCGCGATCGCCGCGCCGTTCGTGTACGTCTACCTGAACAACCGCTACAACTGGTGGGCGCTGATCCCGGCCTACGTGATGGCGGCAATCGGCGGGCTGATCCTGCTCAACCCGATCATGGGAGGGCCGATGACAGGGGCTTACGTGATGTTCGCCATCGCCGCGCCCTTCATCTACGTCTACCTGCGCAACACGGAGAATTGGTGGGCGCTGATCCCCGGCGGGATGATGGCCGTCATCGGCGCGGGCCTGCTGATCAGCAGCGTGATCAGCGCCATCCCGGTGCTGTTGATCATCGCCGGTATCTACATCCTGGTGCGGCAGATGGGGAGCAGGCCCAAGGCCAACAAGCCCCAGCCGATCAAGGTGAGCACCCCGACGAGCGGCCCGGAAGCGGACAAGGCCCCGGCGGTCGAGGAGAGGATGTAGGGCATGTTCTCGGCGTCTGGTAAAGGCGTCCGGTCGTTCCTTGCCTGGGTGTGGGCCGGGTCGTTGATCCTGGCGGGGCTGGCCCTGCTGGTGGTCAACACCGGCCTGCTGCCTTTTACGGTGCCGCTGCTGCCAGTGGTTGGGCTGGGGACGATGCTGATCGGGCTGCCCTTCCTCGGCTGGTGGCTGCTCCACCGGGGGGATAGCTGGGCGCTGCTGGTCGCCTGGGTGTTCTTCGCGCTGACGATCCTGGTGGGGGCGGTGCTGCTCAACCCACCCTACGCGCAGATCATCGGGATGGTCGCGCTGCTGGAGATCGCCGTTCCCCTGCTGGCCGCCTACCTGGCGAACCACGAGCGGCTGTGGGCGCTGATCCCCGCTTACGGGCTGATCGGGCTGGCCGGGCTGCTGGGCCTGACGATCTTCGGGCCGTCGCGGGAATTTTTGATCGGGACCACGCTGCTGCTGGTCGCCCTGCCCTGCTGGCTGGCGTACATGCTGGACAGCAAGCGGCTGTGGGCGCTCGCCCCGGCGGGGATCGCGACGCTGGGCGCGCTGGGGATGCTCACCTATTCGCTGTTCCAGGTGGGGAGCGGCCTGTTCTACGTGATCGTGGAGGGGGCGCTGGCGCTGGTTTTCCTGGCGGTGTGGCTGACGGTGCGCCGGTTGACGATCTCGCTGTGGGTGGCGGTGGGGTTTGCCGCCGCCGCGCTGCTCTCGATCTGGTTCCCGCTGAGCACCGGGCTGGCGGCGCTGGCGCTGGCGTTGGGCGGATACGTCGCCTATCGCCAGGTTCGCCGTCCCGGCAAGGCGGGGCAGCCAGCGGGCGCGGCCCAGACTCAGAAGGCCGCCCCTGTTCCACAGCCGCCGCAGCCTGCCGCGCCTCCTGCGCCAGCCAGCCCGTCACCTCCGACACCGCCCTCACCTCCATCGCCCCCTGCGGCGGGCGCACGAGCCGACGCGGAGGCAACCGCCGCGCGCGAGCGGGAGGCGGGCCAGACAGGGGGCGCGAATCCGGTGGTGGAGTTCCGCCCGCTCGACCCGTTCAAGGGTCTTGGGACGGATGATGAGGACGATTAAGCGGTAACTCTCAAGATTCTGTTTCTGTTTTGGGGCGATCTATCATTGGGTCGCCCCATTTCACATCATTTGATCCACCTGGGCGGCCAGTTGTCAAAATCAATTACCTCTTCGCTATCAACGATTAGTGTATACAACGGCTCTTCGGGGAAATCGTTGAGCCTGATCACCCAGGTCTGTCTGCCAACTGTGGCTTGATAGAGATACTCAACATCTCCTGTTTCATGCCACCGCACCCTGACTCGAAGGAAATGAGTATCAGCGTTTTTCACTCAATCACCTTCTCGTAACGTTAGGGGTCAGTCCCGCTCCAGCCAGATCGTCACCGGGCCGTCGTTGTGAATCTTGACCAGCATCATCGCGCCAAAGACGCCCATCTCGACCGGCACGCCCTCGGCGCGGAGCAGATCGGCGAAGCGGGCGACGAGCGGCTCGGCGACCTCCGGGGGAGCGGCGTCGGTGAAGGAGGGGCGGCGGCCCTTGCGCGAGTCGGCGTAGAGGGTGAACTGTGAGACGACCAGCGCCGCGCCGCCCACGTCGAGCAGCGAGCGGTTGAACTTGCCCTCCTCGTCCTCAAAGACGCGCAGCCCAGCCACCTTCTGCGCCAGCCAGGCGGCCTGCTCCTCACCATCGGCGTGGCCGACCCCGACCAGGGCGACGAACCCCTGGCCGATCGCGCCGACGACCTCACCCTCGACAGTGACGGACGCCTCTCGAACTCGCTGTAACAGGACGCGCATGGATGGTAATCTCCAGATAATACGATGATCTCAGCCGGGGGTCACCCTGACCGCGTACTCCCGGCACCAATCGAGCGCCGCGCTGCTCTCGTCGGGGGGCAACTCCGCGAAGTGCTCAACGACCGGGAGCAGCAGCGCCCGAACGGCGGGGCGATCGGCGGTCATGTCCTCCAGCCAGTGACTGCGCGCCGCCGGGTCGACGCTCAGCAGGCGCTCGCAGGCCTGCTCGAAGAGGCGCACCATCCAGCGGTAGCCCCAGAGCAGAACGCGCCCGCCCGGTGCGAGGTGAGCGAGCGCCCGGTCGCGCAGGAGGTTGACGGCAGGCAGGTGGGCAGCGTCGAGCTTATCCCAGATGTCGAGGAAAATCGTATCGTAGCGCGTGGTGGGCGGCGCGCAGAGCACCGCCTCGACGTCGTCCACCTCCACCACCAACTCGACCCCGTGAGGGGCGGCGGCCATTCGCACAATCGGCTCGACCAACCGGCAGACCGCCGTCTCCCGCTCGACGATGCGCAGGCTCTCGACATAGGGCAGCGCGTACTGAGGATATAACCCCAGGCCCAGCCCGCCGACCAGCACCCGCCCCCGCGACGCCTGGGCGTTGTTGAGCATCATCAGGCGCTCCTGGGGCACGTCGGACATCCAGAGCGTGCCATCGGCCATCACCAGCCCGCGCACCGACAGCGGCGTGGAGAGCGCGACCTGCTGGCCGCAGACGTCGGCCCTGGTTATCTCCCAGCTTTTGACAGTGAACGACCCGTAGCTGCCCGGCGTCACCTGGATGATCGGCAGGCGAGTCCAGGCGTCCGTCCAGCGGCAGTCGTCGAACGCCGGGTCGAATGGTGGCGGTGTTTGAGCGGTCATGCGGTTACCGACAGTGGTTGGTGGTCTGGGCAGCCTCTCAGGATAACACTATCCCGTCCCCGTGAGTTTTACCCGGCAGGCTTTACCCCTCGCCTTCCTCGCGGGCTTTCTTGCGGGCCAGGGCGGCCTCACGCCTGGCCTGGCGCTCCTCGGCGCTGAGCTTGGGCCTGGCCTCGGCCTCGCCGCCGCCTTCAGCGGCCTTCTTGCGGGCCAGGGCGGCCTCGCGCCTGGCCTTACGCTCCTCGGCGCTGAGCCTGGGCTTAGCCCCGGCTTCCTCTTCTCCGACCTCTTCAGCCGCGGCCTCTTCGGCAGGAGCGGGAGCTTTCGCCGCCTCGACGGCCAGCTCGATGCGCGCCGCGCTCAACCCGGCCAGCTCGCCGACCGTCAGCTCGCCGGAGGGGAAATGCGAAGTGTCGGCGGCGAGCGCCTGTAGAGTCGGGACCGCGTCTTTCGCACCCGCGCCCAGCTCGCCCAGGGACCACATCGCGTTCTGGCGCACGATGAACTCCGGGTCTTCCAGCGCGGCCAGCAGGCCCGACAGGGCGGCAGCGTCGCCCAGCTTGCCGAGCGCCCTGGCGGCGGTCATGCGGACGTAGGGGCTTTCGTCCTGCAAAGCGTCGAGCAGGCCGGGCACGGCCCCGGCGTCGCCCAGGACTTCCAGCTTGCGAACCGCCTCTTTGCGGACGTTCCATTTGCGGTCTTGAAGCGCGGCCAGCAGATCTTTGAGGTCGTCTGCCATGGGTTCATTCTCCTGTTTGGCGTGTGGTTGACGTGTCGTGTTGGGCGATTTGCGTTGTTTTGATTATGCGCGCATAGTTGGGTTGTCGATATGGGTATGAATATACCACATTCACCGGGAGATCAATGGTCGACCGCTCGCTGTTTCGCTTCTCACACCTGATCGAGGTGCGCTTTGCCGACCTGGACCTGCTGGGGCACGTCAACCACGCGATCTACTTCACCTACATGCAGACCGCCCGCGTCCGCTACTTCAACGAGGTGCTTTCCTGGGGCGGGGACTGGCGGGGGCTGAGCTTCATCGTGGCCCGCGCGGCGTGTGACTACGAACTGGCGCTGGGGCTGGAGGACGCGGTGCGCGTTCGCCTGCGGGCGACGCGGCTGGGGGATAAGAGCTTCGATTTTGAGTACGTGCTGCTGCGGGAGCGCGACCAGGCCGTGGCCGCGCGCGCCTCGACCGTGCAGGTGGTGTACGATTACCGGGTGGATGCCCCGGCACCGATCCCGGACCTGTGGCGGGCGCAGATGACCGCCTACGAGCCGGGGCTGGAGGGCTGAAAGACGGCTTCCGCGAGGCCCGCTTGCATGGTGGGGAAAGCCCCCATTGCCTCCGCCGCGGGACGCTGCTACTATAGGGGCATATACTGCAATCATCGTCGGAGCAAAATATGATCCCACAGAGAATAACAGGCAGAACCGAACAAGAAGCTGAACGCCCCTCGTCGGCGGCGATTGTGTGGATGTTGAGCAGCTGGCCGGGCTGGGGCGAGATCGCGCGGGACAACCGAATCCGGACGTTCATCACGTTCGCCTTCACGATGCTGTATTACTCGAAGCTGAAGCAGTTCCACAACGAGGACGCCCTGCTGCTGAACTGATCTCCCGTTGGGGTGCCTTCACTCCAACGATCCCACCCACATCCCCTCACACAACCTAGACTCCCCACCGGGCCGGTTATATACTTAAGAGTGAGGCGATCATCCTTACTACCTGGCAAACCTCCCCAATGTTGGGGGGGCATGCAACGAAACCAGGCGCTATACGTATGTAAGTATGAAATAGACACTACCCGGCATCTGATTGCCGGATAGAAAGTAGCGGTAGCACCAATCAAAGGGAGAGATCACAGCATGTCGTATACAGTTCCTGCAACGAGCAAGACACCAGCACTCGTTATCTATTTGCTGGACGTCAGCGGATCGATGGGTGAAGAGTTGGGCGGCAAGACCAAGATCGAGGTTATCTCGGACGCGCTGCACCAGGTCGCGGTGCGCATGGTTCAGCGCAGCACGAAGGGCACGACGGTCGCCCCGCGCTACAACATCGCGATGTACGCTTACAGCTCGCAGGTCACCGACCTGCTGGGCGGCATCAAGACCGTGGCCGAGCTGGCGCAGATGGGCGTGCCCCGGCTCCAGCCGATGGACGCCACCGACACCGCCGCCGCCTTCCGCGAGGCCGAATCGCTGCTGAAGACACAGATCGGCAACCTGCAAGATTCGCCTGCCCCGCTGGTCTGCCACATGACAGACGGCGAGTACAACACCGGCGGCGACCCGGAGCCGATCGCGCGGCGCATCATGGACATGGAAGTGCCCGACGGCAAGGTGCTGATCGAAAACATCTTCGTGACTGACAAGGCCCTGCCCCAGGCGATCACCGACCCGAAGGGCTGGGACGGCATCACCGACGAGTCGCCGCTCGCCTCGCCCTACGCCGAGACGCTGCGCCGGATGTCGTCGCCCGTGCCGCCGACCTACGCCAGCGTGATGGCCGAGATGGGCTACCGGCTGTCGCCGGGCGCGCGGATGCTCTTCCCCGGTAACACGCCGGAGATAGTCGAGCTGGGCTTCGCGATGAGCGGGGCCACGCCCGTTACCCCGGTTTCTCCGTAACCAAGTCACCCCCACAGAGTGGGTGTATAGGCGCTTCATCGGGCGGGCCGGTGGCTGTCACCTGGCCCGCCTGCCATGCACCCGCCACGTGAAGGATGAAGGTATCGCATCGTATGGACTCCGGGGAACCCACCGCAGGGCACAAAAAGCTGCCTCAACTGAAAGACACGCCGCTGACCACGCTGAGGACGCCGCTGGGCACCGCGCTGTACCTGTACGCCCGCTCCGGCGACAGCGTGGCGAGCGACACGGTGGGGCAGGATTACGTCACGTTCCGCTACGGCCCGCGTGACCTGGTCTTCGCCGTGTGTGACGGGGTGGGCCAGTCGTTCATGGGCGACCTGGCCGCCCGGATCGTGGGCGATGGGCTGGTCGATTGGCTGTGGGAGGCCGAGCGCCCGGCTGACCCGGAGGCGTTCTCCGAGGCGGTCAGCGCGGCGCTGAACGCGATGGTCGGGCGCGGCAGCCAGGAGGTGGCCGCCTTCGAGCTGCCCGCCCACCTGCCGCCGATCCTGGTGCAGGCGTTGGAGAACCAGCGGGCGTACGGCAGCGAGTCGATGTTCGTGGCGGGGCGGCTGCACCTGGACGAGGCCGACTCCTGGATCGGGCTGTGCTGGCTGGGCGATTCGCCGGTGGCTGCGATTGACATCGACGGGGAGCTGGTCGACCTGGGGCCGAAGGGCCACACCTCGGAACGCTGGAACTCCGGTAGCGGGGTGAAAGGCCCGGTCCACACCTGGGTGGGGGGCGCGGCGAACGTCGCCCGCGTGGCGGGCTATACGGATGGGCTGGCGGTGGCCGACGTGCCAACGGACGAGACGCTGGTGGGCCTGATGACCCACTGGCAGACCTCGCCGCCCGGCGACGACGCCTCGCTGTTCGACATCCGGCTGGCTCCCAGCCCGGAGACGACCGGCGAGCCAGCCCCACCGAGTAAAGAGCAAGAGCAGCTTGCCGAGGGCGAGCCGGAGCCGGACAGCCTGCTCGACACGCGCCCGATCGTGGTCGATATGGAGGCGATTCAGCGCACGCCGGTCACCAGCCGGGAGCCGATCCAGGTGCAGAGGCCGGAAGGCCCGGCGGTGAAAAGCTGGCGGCCCCTGTTGGAGGGGGGAAAGCGAGCCGAAGAGGCGGTCAACCTGTCGCTGGAAACCCGGCAGCAGATTCAGATGTGGCAGCAGGCGGCCCTGCTGGGGCTGACCAGCGCGGCATTGGCGATGGTGATGGTCGAGCGGCTGCTGCTGGAGCAGGACTCCGGCGACGACGCAGAGGAAAAGTGATCGTACTGGTATAGAAGATGTTTAACCCGACGCTTGATTCGCGGCTGGTGATCGACGGCCAGGAATATACTTTTTCGCCGCACCCGGCGGTGCCGACCCTGGTCTGGGGCCAGGAGGGCCGTCACGCGATCGTCTACCGCATGCAAAACAACGGCAGCGCCTTCGCATTGAAGGTGTTCCGACCGGCCTTCCGGCACCCAGGGCTGCTTGAGTCGGCGAACGCCTTGTGGACGTACCACGAGCTGCCCGGCATGCGCGTCTGCCGCCAGACGGTGATCGCGCCCGGCCTGTACGACGACCTGATCGCCGAGTACGAAGACCTGGAATACGCGATGGTGATGCCCTGGATCGAGGGCTACACCTGGTTCGACTTTTTGCAGAACCACGACCGGCTGACGCTGGAGGAGAGCCGCGCTCTGACGGAGAGCATCGGCTGGGTGCTGTACGCGCTCGAATTGAACCACCTGGCGCACTGCGACCTCTCCAGCGGGAACGTGATCATCGACCCGGCGCTGGAACAGGTGTACCTGGTGGACGTGGAAGACCTGTACAGCCCGTGGCTGACCCCGCCGCCGCTGGTGCCCGCCGGGACGATGGGCTACCAGCACCGCGAGGTGGCCGAGACCGGGCAGTGGGGGCCGCTGGGCGACCGCTTCGCCGGGGCGGTGTTGATGGCCGAGATGCTCGGCTGGGCGCACCCGGACGTGCGCAAGGCCGCCTATGGCGAGAGCTACTTCGCGCCTGGCGAGCTTCAGCGCGACGGCGAGCGTTTCGAGCTGTTGAACTCCGCGCTGGAGATTTACCATCCCGGCTTTGCCGAGGCGTTCGCCCAGGCGTGGCGCTCGCGCTCGCTGGAGGACTGCCCGCCCCTGCAAACCTGGTACGACCTGCTGGACGACCTCCCACGCGACCCGGTGGAAAGCTGGGCCCCGATAGACCTGGCGGAGCTTGACGAGGGCGAGCCGGAGGTGGAGAAGCTGGACGCGCTGCGCCCCAGTGGCTCCACGCCGCTGGAGCCGGACCTGATCGAGCCTGCCGAGGGGCCTCGCTGGCCGCTGCCCGCCAACCGGGTGGGATGCAGGCGGGTGGTGACCGCCGCGCTGCTGCTGGTGGTGCTGTGCTGTTACGCAGTGTTTTTCGCCTTCGAATGGTCGCTGCTGAGCAACTGGATCAAGTAGCGCGCGCTCAGGCGGGTATAATCAAGTGAACTGCGTTAAAACGAACCTGGAATAAATATTCATCATGACATTTTTTGGCCGATCAGAGACCGTACCCATCCGCACCCAGCAGGTGCCGCAGGCAATCGAGACGCCGGTGACGTTCGTCTCCGCGCCGGAAGCCTACGTGCGCTTCGCCTATTCGCGCTCAAGCGACAGCATGGCGAACCAGATCGAGGGGCAGGATTACCTGTGCTTCCGCCACAACGACCAGCGGCTGGCCTTCGCCGTGTGTGACGGTGTCGGCTCGTCCTTCTGCGGGAACCTGGCGGCGCGCATCCTGGGCGATGGGCTGCTCGACTGGCTCTGGTCGCTGGACATCGCCTACGTCGGCGGGCAGGCGGCGCTGATGGAAGCCGCCGGGAGCTTCCTCAACAAGCTGCAAAAACAGGCCCAGCACGAGGTCGAGGCGTACGAAATCCCGGAGGAGATCACCGGGCTGGTGCGCCAGGCATTGGAAGCGCAGCGCGCCTACGGCAGCGAGGCGATCTTCGCCGCCGCCCGGATCGACCACCCCGGCCTGACGATCCCCGATGGGCTGGTGTCGATCCTGTGGATGGGCGATACGCAGGTCTACGCCCTGGACGAGGAGGGCCAGCAGATCGACATTGGCGGGAAGTGGGAGAACGCCAACCGCTGGTCGACGGTGCACGGGACGCGCGGGCAGGTCGGGGCCTGGATGCGCGAATTGAAGGGCGTGGGGCGGGTGGCAGCCTTCACCGATGGGCTGTCCGCCCACGGCGCGAAGCTGCTCGACTACGCCGACAGCCTGCTCGACCGCGAGATCAGCGCGGGGGCGCGGCTGCCCACCTCGGACGACGTGGCGCTGATCGACGTGGTGCTGCGCACGCCGCGCTACGAAGGGCACCCCGACCCGGCCCTGCCCGACCCGAACGCCGAGCGCCCCTCGCTGGAGCAAATCTGGAACCCAACCGGCGCGGACAGCTACGAGCTGCGCTGGAACTGGACCGGGCACGGCAAGGCGCGCTTCATGATCCAGGAGGCGAGCAACCCGGCGCTGAGCGATTCGCGCGTGATCGAAGTCCCGGCGGGCGACCTGAGCTGGCGTCCGGCGGGGAGCCAGGAGCCGGGCCACTATTATTACCGGGTGCGGGCGGTGAACCGGCGCGGGATCGTCACCCCGTGGAGCGAGCTGCGCCAGACCAGGGTGGCTTACCCGGTGCCCGCCGCGCCGAGCCTGGAGCCGGTTGCGCCAGGCGGGACGCCGACGCTGAACTGGTCGGACGAGGGCGACTCGCTGGAATACACGCTGGAGCAGGCCGCCTCGCCGGATTTTGAGGAGAAACAGGCCGTCTATTCCGGGCGCGGCACGACCTGGGCGCTGCCGCGCAGCCAGTCGCCCGGCACCTATTACTACCGGGTGCAGGCCACTTCGGACGGCGGCTCCAGCCCGTGGAGCGAGGTGCAGAAGGTCGAGGTCACGGTGCCGGTGCCGCCCACGCCGCTGCTCTCGGCGGTGGCCTTCGAGCACAGGCGCGGCTCCTACGAGCTGCGCTGGCAGCCCGTGCCGGGCGCAAAACGCTACGAGCTGGAGGAATCCGAGCGGGAGCGTGACACGACTGAGATCATTCAACTGGAGGAGACGCGCTACCAGGTCGAAGACCAGGAAACGGGCGAGTACGTCTACCGGGTGCGGGCCTGCCACGACTTCGGGTGTAGCGAGTGGAGCAACGAGCAGCTTGCAATCGTCGCGCCGCCCCCGCCTGATGATACGCCCACGCTCGCCATCGCAGGGCCGGACGACGATCACGTGGTGCGCCTGACATGGACAGAGGTGCCGCGGGCGGCGGAATACCGGGTGGAGATATCCGAGGACGAGGAGTTCCACCACGCGCGCATCCAGAACCTCACCGAGCGGGAGCTGACGCTGATCCGGCAGGAGCCGGGGCAGTTGTTCTTCCGGGTCTGCGGGAGCAACTCCGGCGGGCGCGGCCCGTGGAGCAGCGCCGGGCGGATCGCCATTGAGCCGGACAAGCCCGCCTGGCTGGAAGCGAAGCTGATCGGCGATCAGCGGGTGGCGCTGACCTGGGGGGCGGTCGGCGGGCGGGCGACGTACGTCGTCGAGATGCGCGTGGGGAGCGGGCGCGGGGCCTCCTATGATGAGGTATATCGCGGCGTCGACATGCAGCACGAGCTGCCGCTCCCGCCCAAGGCCGATACGCTGGACTTCCGCGTCCGGGCGGAGCTGCCGGGTGTGGGGAGCGAGTGGCAGGAGAGCGCCCCGCTGACGGTCGTCACCGACGCGCTGGACGCGCCGCGCCTCGCCCCGCCGGAGAGCGACCCCACCGGGGCGGCCAGGCTGCAATGGAACGCGGTCGAGGGGGCGACCCATTACCTGCTCGAAGCGTCCCGCGAGCGCGGGTTCGGCGAGCTGGTCACGTCGAAGGTCGAGGGCACGCGGATCACCTTCCACCCCCCGGCCAAGGGGCGCTACTGGTTCCGGGTGCGGGCCTGCCTGGGCGTGCAGCAAGGCCCGCCCAGCAACAGCGTGGCGATCATGGTCCGCAGGCCGAGCGCGCCGCGCCTGTGGCCGCTCGACCCGGTGCGGGCGGACACGATGTACGAGATCGCCTGGGCGGGCGTGCCCGGCTCGGTCTATTACGAGCTGCAAGAATCGCCAACGCCCGAATTCAAGCCGGAAGGGGTGCGCGCCACGCGCATCTTCCACCCCAGCCAGAAGGTCGCGCTGGCGGGCCGCTCGGCGGGGCGCTATTACTACCGTGTGAAGGCGGTCGACGAGCAGGACGAGGCCAGCATGTGGAGCGAGACGCTGGTGGTGGAGGTTCGTTAGCCGCCCGGCGCGGATGCATCGATCAAACTTATTGGTAGCGACGAGTAAAAAAGGCTGAGAACAAAAAACATGGCTGAATTCAACCCATCGCCCCACGACAGCGTGGTCATCGGCGGGCAGACCTACCGGGTGATGCCGCACCCCGCCGTCCCGACCTTCGCCTTTGGGCAGGAGGGGCGGAAGGCGTTTGTTTACCAGGTGGCCCAGGGCGGCAACGGGGCGCGCTACGCGCTCAAGAAGTTCAAGGAGGCTTACCGGGTATCTGCCCTGGTCGACGTGTGCGATGCGCTGGCCCGCTTCGCTGCCTGGCCGGGGCTGGAGGTCTGCGCGCGCGAATGCCTGCATTACCCCACCCACCGCGACGCGCTGGACGATTACCCCGACCTGGAATACGCCGTCCTGATGCCCTGGATCGTCGGCTCGACCTGGTATGACATCATCATCGGGATGAGACCGCTCAGCCGTTTGCAGGCGATTGGCATCGCAAACGCCACCGCGCAGGTGCTGGCCGCGCTGGAGGAATCGGGGCTGGCGCACGGCGACATCGCCGCCGCGAACGTGATCGTCAACTGGAACGATACCGCCCGCGCCGGGACGGCCCACCTGATCGACGTGGAAGACCTCTACGCGCCGGGGTTCTCGCCGCCCGGTGCGCTGCCCGCCGGTACGGATGGTTACGCCCATCAGACGGCCTCAGAGGGCCTGTGGGGGCCGTACAGCGACCGGTTCGCCGGGGCGGTGATCCTGGCGGAGATGGCGGCCTGGCACGTGGCGGAGATCAGGAAAAAGGCCGAGGAGGAGCATTACTTCGCCGCGAACGAGATGCAGGTGGACAGCCCACGCTACCGGCTGATGTACCAGGTGCTGGCCGACACCCACCCGGCCCTGGGCGACCTGCTCGCCCAGGCGTGGGAGTCGGAGACGCTCGAAGACTGCCCCCGCATGCAGGACTGGTACGACGCGATCTACGACGTGTATCACCAGGAGAAGCTCGCCGAGGTGGTGAGCGTCTGGCAGCCGATCGCGCTGCCTAAAGAGGGCCTGCCCGACGCCGCGCCGCGCTCCTCCCCGATCCTCTCGCCCACCCCCGCGCCGGAGCCGGAGCCTGCCCAGTCAAAGCAGGCAACCCAGCCTGCTGCGGCGGAACAGGCCGCGCCTGCGCCGTCCCCGGCGATCTCGCCGCCCCCGGTGCCACCGCCCGCTCCGCCATCAATCGGGACGGCGAGCGTCCCGGCCCAGATCAGCCCGCCGCCTGCCGAAGGCCCGGTGATCGAGTGGCGTCCGATCGTGCCCGCGGGCGGGCCGGGCGCGCTGTCCGGCAACGGGCTGGCCCCGCGCCCCCTGACGCCGCTCCCCGTTGAGCCTGCGGAGACGGTCGAAGCGCCGGTGGTGGAAGACGAGCGAGAACCCGAAGAAGCCGTCGAGCAAGCGCCTGCCGAAGTCGACCTCCCCCCGGATGACGACCGGGAGGAGGCGCTCCCCGGTTTTTTTGAGGAACCTCCCTGGATGGAGGAGGCGCTGGCCGACGACCTGAACAGGCCGACATCCAGGGGGCTGCTCACCCCGATCCTCGACCTCAGCTACGTGGACGAGCGCAGCCGCCCCATGCTGGTGTGGACGGAGAGCCGGGGCGCGACGCACTACATCTTGCAGGAATCGCGCGATCCGGACTTCAAGCCGCACCGCGAGGTGCGGATCAGGGGGGAGGAGACGAGCTGGCGTCCGCGCTTCAAGCGGACGGGCGAGCTGTTTTACCGGGTGCGGGCCGGGCGAGACGACGAGGCTGGCCCCTGGAGCAGCGTGCTGCACGTCCGAATGGGCGATTAGGGTTTTTGTCGGATTCAGCCATGACAGAGAGCGATCATCCGGTCGCTCTTTTTGGATCGGTGGCTGGTGTCAGTGCGAAGGTGGGTTGTGGGGCGCGCCTGCTCCGGAGGCGGGGGCGGTGATGACCGCCGCGCCATAACCGACCACCCGCTGGGTGTCCCCGGTCACGGCGGCGGAGGTGCTGTACCCGACGATCTGGACCCGGTCGCCACCCAGCAGCCGCGCCGCAACCAGGACGCTGGCTATCGCGCCCCGCCCGCAGGCCAGCCCCCGCCCTTCCTCGTCGGCGCGGATGAGGCCCTGGGGATCGAAGGATTTCAGGTTGTCCAGCACCACCCGGTCGAGCCGCTCGGCGTGAGACTGGGTATAAAAGTGTGACAGATCGCTGCTGGCGACGAGCAGAGTCGAGCCGCCGGGGCCGATTGCCTGGGCCAGCGCCTGGCCCAGCTGCCGGGTGAACGAATAGCTCTGGTCGCGCAGCATCAGGGGAACGAGGGAGAATCCCTCCTCCAGGGCACGCTGTAAGAAGGGCAGCTCGATCTCGACGGCGTGCTCCTGGTCGAAGCGGGCGGCGGCGAGTGGGACGTGCTGGCCCAGCGCGTCCAGGAAGCCGCGGTCGACGGGCACCACGCCGAGCGGCGTCTGGTAGGCGTGGTGAGCGGTGGTGACCAGCGGGGCGTCGTGGTACTGGTGCAGGGGGGAGAGCACGACGACTCGCTCGAAGGCTCCCGACCGCACCAGCCGGAAGGCGCGGGCGGCGATTGCCCCCGAATAAAGGTACCCGGCGTGGGGCACGACCAGCCCGACCACCTTCCCTGTCAGGGCGACATCAGGCGCGTGGTCGAGCATCTCGTCGACCACCTCCGCCAGGTGGTGAAACGTGCCGGGGTACCATTTCCCGGCGATAGGCGACGGGCGAATATCGGTGACTGAATCGGACATACCGGCCTCGCTTGCTCCACGATGGGTCAGTCGGTGTCGTGTATGCATCATACGCGATGAATCTATTGTATCACGTCATTTGTCAGACTGACGCGGATATTATCCGCCCTTCAACGAGATCAGCAGCATGGCAAGCCCGACCAGCGCCCCTCCCACCACCACCGTTGCCGTCCAGGCCATGGTGGGCGAGGAGACGTCCTCGATGCGCACGCGGGTTTCGTCGACCGACTGGATTTTGTAGCGGGGCGTCGCCATCCAGGAGAGGGCCAGCCCGCCCAGCAGGCCGCCGACGTGCCCCCAGTTGTCGATGCCGGGGGAGAGGCCGATCAGCAGGTTGATGGCGATCACCTCGACAATGCTCATGATCTGGCGCCGGGTGTTGCCCAGCACCTTCCGGTTCTGGTACAGGAGCGGAATCAAGGCCCCGATCACGCCGAACAGCGCCCCCGACGCGCCGATAGACGGTGAGGCGGTGAGCGCAAAGCTGGCGATCGAACCGGCGAACCCGGAGAGGAAGTAGATCGCGGCGAAACGCAGCGTGCCATAGCTGCGCTCTACCTGCGGCCCGACGATGTACAGGAAGTAGGTGTTAAACCCCAGGTGGAGAATGCCCGCGTGCAAAAACATCGGCGTGAAAAACCGCCAGTATTGGCCCATGAGGATGCCCGTGTTGTCTTTCGCGCCCAGGGTGGTGAGCTTCCTGCCGGAGGCCATATCCAGCAGGAAGACGATCACGTTGATCGCGATCAGCGTATAGGTGAGCACCGGTGGGGCGCTGGGCAGGTCGATACGACGCCTGACCGGGGGGTGTGGAGGGGGAGCCGGAGCGGGTGGCGGGGGCTGCTCCAGCGGGTGGAGCGGACGCTCCCGCCGTGGCTGCTCGGAAGAAGGCGGGCCAGGGATACGTTGGACATTCATGGCTGTCATTTCTGCGATCTGGGATGGAATCCCTTACAATACAATGGGTAGATTATACTGTGTAGGAAAGGGGGTATGCATATGCCAGCTTACGATTTCCGCTGCAAGGACTGCCGCCATACGTTTACCCTGAGTTATGAGAGCTACCAGGCGTTCGAGGAGGCCAGCCCGGCCTGCCCGCAGTGCGGGTCGACCCGGCTCAGCCGCCTGATCCGGCGGGTGGCGCTGCTGACCGACGAGGATACCCGGCTGGAGCGGCTGGCCGATCCGGCGCGCC
>Ga0315536_1000897_pt1 | contig 15062 bp, 9 predicted proteins | sample SalMarSW160230MG_FD_203093 | JGI IMG/M metagenome (GOLD analysis project Ga0315536, IMG submission 203093) | Salt marsh sediment microbial communities from the Plum Island Ecosystem LTER, Massachusetts, United States - Salt Marsh Sediment SW1602-30 ... | reverse complement strand
CGTGCTGCTGGCCCCGGTATCGCCCAGCCCAATACTGCCGACGTAGAGATCATTACCGGCAGCAAGTCTTAGAGAACCATTCACATCCAGAGCGTATTCCGGTGCCGAATTGCCGATGCCTATATTACCGGCGCCGTCGACCACAAAGGGTGTGGCATCATTAAGTTCATCATTTACCCTAAAAGACAGACCGCCGGTGGTGTTGGTCAGAGTGACAAGCTCGTTGGCGTTATCCAGATAGAATATGGCATTATCACCCCAAGTACCACCAATGGCTAGATTGTCGTCCGTATCGGTGAGGAAGGTTATGTCTCCGCCGTCGGTCCATTTGGATGCGCTTTGCGTGATCTTAAGATCCAGGTCATTTAGTACTCCTTGTACAGTGGGGCTGTCACTATTATCGAACTCATCAAAAGTGCCCACCAAGTAAGCTCCTGAGGTAGTAGCATTGGCGCCGGTACCTCCCAGGCCAATGTTACCAATGAAAAGATCCGATCCGGCGGCAATGCCGATGTCTCCGTTCACATCCAGAGTATATTGGGTAAGAGTAGTACCAATGCCAACATTGCCGGCGCTGTCAAAAAGTACACGGGCCAAACCTCCGGTGACAACGATGATCTCGTCGGCGCCCAGAGTGTCAAAATACGAATTGACCTCATCTTGAAAAGCAAATCTGGTACCCCTAATCTCGCCGACCACTTCCAGTTCGGAAGCAGGAGCGGTAGTGCCTATACCCACATTACCGGCATCAGTGATGACAACACTGGCGGCATCTTGAGGGTAGATATAATTATCAACCGTATTATCTCTCCACAGACCGGTAACGCCTGTTTCCACGTCATTAAGAGCTATGTCCAAGGCATCCACGGAGAAGGTCAAAGCCTGAGAGTTGGAAACGTATGTCTGCTCGGTGTATGTTCTGGTGCCGATAGCAGAGTCTATCTGTCCGAAACCTGCCTGCACATCTGTGTTGGCTGTAATGTTGTAGTAACCATCATCGAACAGTCCCACCAAGGAAGCGCCTGAGGGATTGGCAGCATTACCACTTAATCCTGTACTTCCTATGACAAGGTCCCCGCCGGTAATGGTGATGTCGCCCAGCACCTCCAGTTTGGAAGCAGGAGCGGTGGTACCAATACCTACATTACCAGTGTCGTCGATGGCAAATGGGGTGGTATCACCAGCCTCATCATTGACCCTAAAGGATACACCCGCTGTAGTGTTAGTAAGTGTTAGTGACTCTTCAGCGTTGTTAAGGTAGAAATAAGAGTCGGTGGGTCCGGAACCTCCCACAGCCAGATTGTCGTTTACGTCGATAAGGTAGGTGGTGGGACCTAGGTCAGCCCATTTGGGACTGTTCACCGAAAGAGCGTAATCAAGATCGTCGAGGACATCTTGGACGTTGACGCTGGTACTGTAGGTGAATTCGGGAAAGACACCCACTTGGTAGGCACCAGAAGTAACACTACTGACACCCGAATCTCCAATAGCTACATTACCAAAATACAGGTCCGCATTGGCCGGTATGCCAATATCTCCCGCTACTTCCAGTTTGTGGGAGGTGGAGGTGGTGCCTATACCCACATTGCCTTCTACCAACAGACCATTGGCAGGAGCAGCCGTACCGGCACTGGCATAGGAACCTCCAATGACCGTACCGCCGGCTACGGAAAAGATATCTGAGGGAGAGCTGGTGCCTATGCCTATGAAATTCGAACCGGCATCGACAAAGAACAAATAAGCATCGGCCACACCCTCGATCCTGAAATCAGCATCATTGGCTTGTTCATTGAAGATGGCCGAACCATTCGAATGCAGGAATATATCCAGATTAGGTTCCGAGTTTCCGCCTATACCAATGTTATCTGTGGGGGAGTTAGCAATGAGCAAATTGTTGACCTGGGTCCACTCACTGATGGCCAGGGTGGTCAGCAAAGCGGCGGAGGCTCCTTGCCCCATGTAGAGATTATCATCATCAGTGTCCCAACAGATCTGACCTTCCCGGGTGGCGTTTCCGCAGGAGGTGCTTTGAGGAATAATTAAACCCTCATTATTGTCTGACATGTCGATGTTGCTTAGGTCTACTAATGCGCCGTCGGCAAAGACCACATCACCGTCCTGATCTATGGTTATGACATCTATGGGGGTGCCGTCGGCGTCTGCCACTAATCGTAAAAAGTAGAAGTTACCGTCCTGTTCTTCGTTAGCTCTTAAAGTCAAAATGGTTCCGGAGTAGGAAGTATATTCAGCCAGGACGTCGACAATGTCCTCATCATTTTGATCGACCAGCTGCAGCTGCGTATCGGGATCTGTAGTACCCATGCCAATATGCCCATCATCTCTGATGAACATTCTGGTCTCGCCGCTGGTCACGAAGAACATATCATCAAATTCAGCTCCCAGATCACCGAACATAATATCATCGTTGGTGTTGATGCCTAATATGTCAGCACGGTTGCCGCCGGTGTCGTACCACTTGATGAACTGGTTATTATCAAGCAGCAAGTTGCCGCCGGAGATCTCCAAGGTTTCTACTGGGGCTGAGGTGCCAATACCCACGTTGCCTCCGTTGATGACGGAGAGTACTGACGAACCGCTGTCCCGGACATCAAGAATGTCACCGGCACCAAGTTGATCGATGATCATGGCCGTTTCCGAACTGTTGATCTGCGTAAGGACATTAGCTAAGAGATTTATATCTGACCCCGAGGGTAAGATAGTAAGATCTCCTCCACTGGAGACACCAAATTGCGCAAGGTTCAGATCATCGAAGGCCAGATTAAATTGGTATGCATTAGTGCCTAAGACCACAAAATCAGTATTGACATCAGTGGTGCCTATGCCCACATTGCCATCTATGTAGTAAATATCCGTATCTGTGGCGTTAAGTTTCCAAAGTTGTTCCGAAAGGACGATCCATTGTGTGCCGTCATAATAGTTAAGTTCTGAACCTGAATTATAGATGTCTCCGGAAACCGGAGATCCGGGAGTAGATATGGCATTAAGTCTTAGAGATCCATCAATATTTAACTCTCGGCCGGGAGCGGTCGTACCTATACCAAGGTTGCCGTTGGCGTCTATGAGGACGTTGCTGACACCTCCGGTATAAAAGGCTATGGTATCAGGCAACAAAGTATCAAAGTAAGTGTTGGTATCATCCTGGAAAGCAAACCTTGTGCCTCTTATCTCCCCCAGAACCTCAAGTTCTGAAGCCGGGGCCGTGGTCCCAATACCCAACCACTCGGTATCTGTTATGACCACATCAGGAGCCTGGTTGGGGTAGATGTATGGCCCGGCATCTCGCCAAATACCGGCCGAGCCTCCGACAACCGCCCCGACTATCTTGTCCAGTTCGTTTATAGATATGGCAAGAGGATCATAGTTTTTAGCATATTGCTGTTCCGTATATGTTCTGATACCGATGGTGGCGTCGATCATGCCAAAACCCGATTGCACGTCTGTGTTGGCTGTAATGTTGTAATATCCATTATCGAACAGGCCAACTAGTGAAGCCCCGGAGGCTAACGAAGACTGATCATTAAGACCTACGTTTCCAATGAAAAGATCATTGCCCGGGTATAATCTGATATCTCCCACTACCTCAAGTGCGTAACCGGGTCCGGTGGTACCTATACCTATGTTCCCGCTGGCCGCTACGTATAACTGGCTGCTATTGACGGCAAATGTCGTGCTAGTAAGGGTCACAGCTGCGGCGGCATTCCCTATACTAAGATTTGTGGCATTAGAGGATCCAATGCTCAGCACTCCGGCACCTTGAGTGTCAAGACCGTATCCAGCCTGTATTTGTATGTTTCCGTTGGAATTTATGGTGGCATTGCCGGCACCAAAGCTGGCGGATCCGTCAGAATTGATGAAAGCAGCTGTGCCTGTATTTGTGTTAAGGGTGATGTTTCCGCTGCCGAAGATACCGTTGCCTGTGACGGTGGCATCTCCGCCAACGTACAATTTGGTGGTAGCATCAGTCGTTCCGATACCCACATTGCCGGAAGCTCCGTCCAGGAATAGTAATTCTTCAGATGTATTCGAATTATAATGTCGTAAACTTACATCAGCTGTCCCGTTGTATAAATTTATGGAAGTGGGGTCATCAACGGTCATGGCATCCACAAACTCTGTGTAGTCCAAAGAGTCATCTGCCACGATGTTGCCTGTGACGGATAGCCAAGAAAGCGTTCCTGAGCCGTTGTTGGTGAGAACGTAATTAGTGGAACCATGAGATGACGGGAAGGTATAGGTCAGATCATTAAAGGTTAATTCCCCTGTAATGGTCGCATCTCCCACCACATGTAGTGTTGTATCAGGAGAGTCAGTACCTAGACCAAGCTTCACACTTCCGGGATCGTAATATAAATTGCTGACATCTTGAGCAAAAGTGGACCCATCGCTGAAGTAGATACCACCGTCATCAAAAGTAGCGTCGGCCAGATAGCCTATGGTACCCACGACGCTTGAAAGACTGGCAATACCGCTGAGCAAGTTTATCTCATCTGCAGTAGCGGTAACGGTCGTGCCGGCAATTTGCCACTCTCCGGCCAAATTCAGCACACCCGTGTAATCCAAAGCATCAACAATGTTATCGTCTCCGATCACGTTTATACCAATAACAGAATTGTTCAGCCCTATGGCAATGACGTCGCCGTTGATGTCAAGTGCGTCTTCCAGGGAGGACTCAGTGACTTCATCAATACTCCCTAGGCCTCTTATTTCCCCTGTGCCTAGGAAGTCAGCCAGATTAGTCTGGAGCCCTCCCGGAAAACTTGCCAGGCCTGCCACTTCTAGAGTGTCTTGAAAACTTGCAGGCACGCTAATACCAAAAAGTATATCTCTAGCCCTAGTTTGTGCTTGGAGCACATTGAGTAAAGCATCGCGTTGCTCATTATCGGCAACGCCAAATCTGAATTTGTCAAAAGAAAGGAAAGCTTCGCTGGCCGGGTTGACCGCCAGTAAACCGCTAAGAAGATCGGGAGCATCTCTAACCAACAAGGCAGCTAAGGCACTGAAAGCCAGAAACATAGTGGCGGCGGAAACTTTCAGCAACCTAGATTTAAGGACGTTTTTTATTTCCAAAGTTCTTAAGTCGTGAGCCGATTGTCCATATCTGACAAATTTTGCCGGCTCTTCAGGAAGTATGCTCTCGGCAGCTGTCTGGGCGTCTATGCTGGCGAGAGCAACTTCCAACGGAATTTCTGTATGTAGCTTTTTCTCAGATTTTGGTTTTACGAATTCTTCGGGTGTGGTTTGTGTAAAACCTTGATGGAGTTCTTCTGGTTTTTCATACTCAACAGCTTTAACTACTTTCTCTGCTTTTTGAGGTTTAATTTCTGGTTCGCGGGTAATAACCGGAGCTTCAATTACGGGACTTTCTTTAACAGCTTTTTCTGCCTGTTTGTCAAGCAGATCCAAGTGATACTCTTTTTGTTTTTCCTGTTCGTGCTTAGCTAATTCCAGTTTCAAATTAGCTACATCTTCAGTGTAGAAAACTCTAAAACCATTAGGTTTCCTCTGGGCTTGGATCAATCCTTTTTGTTCAAGTCTTCGAAGGGTAGTTGGAGAAACCCCTAGTAATTTAGCGGCTTGAGCAGTGGAGAGAGTTCTATTTGAAATTTGTCCTACAGTTTCAAGGGCAGGCATGTAAGTTTTTAAATGTTCCGAATTTAGTTTTCCATTTGTTTTTCTATCGGCGAAAAACAAACTTGATTTAAGTAATTAATATTTTGGTGTAAAACGAGCTGCTTAAGACCTTACCTTTTCTTTACCATTCAATCAAAAGTAAGGATATAGAAATAGTACAAAATGATATTTTGTTTGTCAAGACTTTTTATTGATTTAATAATCGTTTTTTAACTTATGGGTACACTTTACCTGACACATGGTGGCATAACCTATATATATATCAGGCTCGGCATGTATATCAGCTGAGGATCTAATATCTCCTATAACGTCCAAATCTTCCCCCGGATTAGTCGTTCCCATACCTAAATTACCGGTATTTGTGACCACGACATCAGAGGCAGCATATATAGTTACCTTGATCTCTCCAAAGACCTGTTACACCTGATTCAAGGTAGAAAAAAGACCAAGATCTAGGTCATCTACATATGAGATTAAGCCAAGAAAGTCTGTGACATATTGACCCTCAGCGTATGTTCTACCAACGATTGAAGTATCAATCTGATAGAAAGCTGCCTGAGCATTAGTATCAGCACCTATGTTATCAAGACTGGCTGCATATAGTCATATCAAAGAATCACCTGAGGCCATAACTCCGGAGGTGGATAAGGCTGTACCCCCTAAAAAAGTTATTTTACAATACGATCAGGATAGACAAAAAGATGTATGAAAAAAATATAGAAATGAAATGATCTTTTAGCACCATCAAACTATGGAGAAGAGTGCTGCAATTTGTATTGTAAGAAATTGTTATGAAAATACTTGTAACTAATTCTCATATAAAATAATCGTTAACCGGAGTGCCACGAGCGAGACCTAAAAGTAGCCCAACTACAACATGACATAATAGGACTGTATAATTGACATATAAAAAATAATATCTACTTAAAGCAGTCATTACAACAAAAAACAAACAACATATGACAAATGAAATACTATGACAATATGCAACAATATAAAATATTTAAAAATGAAAAACGAATTGAAAATATGAAAAATAATTATTGATAAAAAGTATACAAATGTTGGTATAATCAAAGAGAATGAAAAACCTGCTGTCCTTAAAAAGTATAATCTGGATATTTTTGATATTAGTTACTTTTAAATTTGCCTGGGCCAATACTTATGATTTTGCTGTCTCAATTCCCATACTAGACCCTGGGGTAGAAGAAGGATCGATCATAAGCTACGTGGATGGTGAGTACATACTAAGCATAGAAGCCTACGACGGGAATATGTTCGGCATTGTCTCCGCAGACCCGTCTTTATATTTGGAAGACAGGAATCTTGAATCTTATGTACTGGTAGGTTCCAAAGGTGAGATGGATGTCAGGGTTTCCACTAAGAACGGGGAGATCATCAAGGGTGATTACCTGACATCATCGGAGATCCCCGGCGTAGCTCAAAAGGCGGACAAAAGCGGCATGGTCTTAGGAATAGCTCTAGACGATTACAAGAACCCGGATCCTAACAGCATAGGGCTAGTGGCCTCTTTCATAGATATAAAATCACATCTCAAGCAAGAATCTCTCACGGAGAATTTACTTACAGTCATCAGCGACGGGCTCTCCTCCGCCTTTCTCACTCCTCTGGCCTCCCTTAGGTACATCATGGCCTTGATAGTCACCGCCATCACATTCGCCATCGCCTTTTTGTCATTCAGCCGCTTGACCAGCCGGGGAGTTGAAGCTCTGGGTAGAAACCCGCTAGCCGGATCTTCTATCAAGAGTGTCATTATCTTCAATTTTATTTTGACCTTCATCATAATTGCTAGCGGCCTGGCAATTGCTTATTTAATTTTGGTGCTGTAAAGTAAACATATGCCCACACTGCCTCAACTCAACACCTACGCGGTTTTAATTGTGGTTTTTATAGTCTCTTTTTCCGCCTTTATTCTGGTTTTAGGATATTCACTTTACTACTGGTTGCATAAAAGACATCAGGCATCCCGGTCCGGAAAAACCATGGATCCCAGAGATGCCGCTATGGAAGAGGCTATAAAAATTGTCGATGATGCCAGGTCCAAGGCTTTGGGTTTGTTGCAAGAAGCACACTTGGAGGCTAAAAATATCTTGCAGGATTCAGGTGAGGTCAAGGATGCCACCAAGGAACTGTTCGAACAAAAGATGCAGCAGCTGGCACAAAAACAAATGCAGTCATTCGACGCTTTAGCACAGGATCTGCTGGGCTCATACAAATCAGTGCTCAGCCAGGAAAAAGAAGAGTCGTTAAAAAGTTTTGTCGAGATCTCGGACGCTCTCAAGCAGCAGCTTACCTCAGAAGTTAGAACCTTTGCCGGCAACATGAAGCAGCTGACCACGGATACGGAAGGCAATATCCGGGAAGGGCTAAAAACTCAATATGATCAGGTAGCTACGCAGATGGGTACGCTAGCTGAAAGTTTGAAGAACATAACTCAGGAGGCGGAACAGGGCATGAAGACCAACTTAGGCAGCCAATACGAATTGGTACAAGGTGAAATCAGTGGCTTAGCGGATAATATCAAACGGGTCACGCAGGAAACTGAGGACAGCATCAAGTCAGAACTCATGGGGCAATACGAAACTTTGAAAAATGAGGTAGGCGGTTTGGCGGAGAACTTAAAAGCCGTGACCGAAGAGACTGAGACCAAGATCAAGGAAGACATTACGCACGAATACGAAGAAGCCAGAACGGTGGTACATGAGTTTGCCGAAAGTCTAAGGCAGGCCACTATAGAAACTGAGAATACTCTTAAGCAGGATGTGAAAAATGAGTATGATCAGATAAAGCAGGACCTGCAAAGTTACAAAGAGGAGAAGTTGAAAAAAGTAGACGAAACGGCCTTGGGTATGATGGAAGAAGTGGCGCGGGATGTGCTGGGCAAAACTATGACAGCCAAAGATCATGAAGAGTTGATCCTGAGATCTCTCGACGGTATTAAGAGGACAACAAATTTGAAGCAGCTATGACAACATTAGACGAAAATCAGAAAAACGCACTTTGTTCTGCTATTCGCACTTCCAGATATTCACGGAAGGTTGTCACACTATTACGTGATATGGCAGATAATCTATACAAAACTGACTCCCAAGGGCTTATGATCAGTATGGAGCACTCCATGGACGAAGATCTCCTCAACGTCTTTATAAATATCCTACAGGATGTGCAGTCAGCTAACGCCATGGAAGCGGAGCAGAAGTTAAGAACCATCATCGAATACATCAGAAGTTTGGAAGAGGTAAGTTTTGTCATTCCCATACACCCGAATAGGGAGTTCGTGCAAAAGCTTCATGAGTGGTGCGCCGAGAACATCAAAAACGAGATCCTGCTCGATTTTACTGTCAACAGACTCATGGAGAGTGGCGTGCTTATGATCTACAAAGGACACTACTTTGAGTACTCGTTAGAAAATTTACTGGATGAATATTTTTCCACCAAGGATATGGGTAAATATTTTAGAACAGATTGACCATGGAAAATAGATTCGAAGAATTATTGCAAGAAACAAAAGAGATAGGTTATGTTGGTCTAACCGCCTATCCCATACTTTACATCAAAGGCATACCTTCCGTGAGGATGTCCGAGATCGTTTTGTTTGAGAGCGGTGAGCTGGGTATGGTCATCAGCTTATCTGAAGAATACGCCGAGGTGGTCTTATTCTCAAAAGAATCTGTACCCATCGGCACCAGAGTAGTAAGAACCTTAAAACCCTTCCACCTGGACATTAGTGATTCTTACATGGGCAATTTCATCGATCCTACGGGAAGACCTTATGATGATAAGATCAAGATCACTGATATAAAAGAGAGCAGATATATTGACGCTCTGCCCACGAAAATTGACACAAGGGAACAGGTACTTGAGCCTTTATTGACAGGTGTCAGCGTGGTAGATCTGATGGTTCCCTTGGGCAAGGGACAGAGGGAAATGGTCCTGGGGGATAGAAAAGTAGGCAAAACGGCCTTTCTGCTGCAAGCTATGCTGACACAGGCTAAAGAAGGTACTTTGTGTATCTACGCCGGTATAGGCAAGAAAAAGATGGAAGCCAAGATGGTAGAGTCTTTTGTTAGAGAGAAGGGTATTGGCAACAATTTTATAGGCATCTTCTCGTTCGCTTCCGATCCTTTGGGGCTTATTTATATCACTCCATATTCAGCCATGACTCTGGCTGAGTACTACCGCGATCACGGAAGGAACGTGTTGGTTATCATGGACGACATGTCATCCCATGCTAAATATTTTAGAGAGATCTCTTTGCTCAATAAAAAATTCCCCGGTAGAGAATCATATCCGGGTGATATCTTTTACACCCATGCCAGACTGTTCGAAAGGGCCGGCAACTTTAAATTTCCCGAAGGACCAAGATCAATAACCTGCCTAGGTGTGGCCGAGACGGTGAGTGGAGATATTTCAGGCTATATACAAACAAATCTTATGAGCATCACGGACGGGCACATCTTTTTTGACGTGGACACATTTGAAGAAGGCAGAAGGCCGGCTATCAATACTTTTCTCTCAGTCACAAGAGTTGGTAGACAAACGCAGACCAGATTGAGATGGGGCGTGAACCGCGAGCTCACAACATTTCTCACTTTGTTGGAAAAGACCAAGAAATTCTCTCATTTTGGAGGAGAGCTAAATGAGGGTATAAGAGCTACTTTGGACATGGGTCAGCGGATCAATAGCTTTTTTACGCAGGCCATGAAATCCACTTATTCTCTTAATGTGCAGATCGTGTTTTATGCTTTGATCTGGGTGGGAACATTTAATAATTACGACAAAGAACAGATCAGGAATCTTATGCAAAGGATGGAGGAAAAATATCAGGCGGACGAAGGGTTTAGGAGTCAGGTAGACGGCATAATCTCGTCATCCGCTGAATTCAATCAGCTATTAGGAGAGATAGGTTCAAAAGCCAAAACATTAGTTAGCGCTATAGAAAAATGAAAACTATAAAAGAAACACAAGAAGATCTGGCATTTTTAGGTGATTTTCATGATCTCATGGAGACCTATGAGGAGATCGCTGCCATAAGAATGAGAAAAGTTAAAAAATCCGTGCTCATGGAGAGGGAGTTTCTAAAGGGTTTGAGCGATGTTTTTAAATTTGTGGAGATGGCCTACGATACTTTTTTGATCAAGCTGGGTAATTTGAAAAAGGGTAAAAGACACTTTTTGAAGACCAACAATAAAGATGTGCGGGTGCTTTTATCTTCGAACATGGGTCTCTACGGAGAGGTCATACACAGGACCATCAACAAGTATATTGGCGATGCCAGATCGGGCAAAGCGGATCTGGTGGTCATAGGCAAGGTAGGCAGGAGGTCAGTAGAGGCAGTACTACCGGGAAGGCAATTTCAGTATTTTGACTTTTCCGATTCGGGTATTGACGATGAGAACATGAAGAGGATCCTGGATTTTTTATTGCAATATAGAAATATCTATGTCTATCACGGGTACTTTAGGTCTATTCTAAAGCAAGAAACTTTGGTGGCTAATATTACAGGCGATATATCCCAGTTTGCCGGTCATGAGGAAACGGCTGAAATGACACAAAAAAAGGAAGAACAGAAATTTGGGTTTTTTGAGCCTTCCATTGAGGACGTAGCCGCCTTCTTTGAGACCCAGACCTTGTCCGTTATTTTCGAACAGGCCATGAATGAAGCCAGCCTGAGTAAATTTGCTTCCAGGATGGTAACATTGGACATTGCCGTGGACAACATTAATGGTCAGATCAAAAAGACACATTTTAACTTGAAAAAACTAAAACATAGAAATTTCAACCGCAAGCAAATAACCTTGATCTCCAGTGTATTTGCTTTAAATTTAAAAAAATGACCGAACAAGAGATAACACAAGTGAGCGCAGCCAGGGTAATAGGCATAAAAGGTTTTGTGGCTGAAGTCGAGTTTATGGGAGATGAAAAGCCCAGGATCAATGACATACTTATCTTGGAAGAGAATAAGCAGGTCAAATTGCAGGTATTTAGGTCCTCATCCAAGAATAACTTTTATTGTCTGTGCCTGAGCAATGTGGAACAAGTGTTCAGAGGGGCAAAGGTCATCAATACCAAAGAAACTTTGAAAGTTCCTGTAGGTGATCCCATCTTAGGCCGGGTCATTGATATATTTGGTTTACCTGTGGATGGTAGAGGTGCGCTGGGTGAGGCTCAATATCAACCTATCTATCAGGACGCGCCCATCTATACCCAAGTTCCTGAATCTTTAGAAGTGCTGGAAACAGGCATCAAGATACTGGACCTTTTCTGTCCTATCATAAAGGGGGGCAAGGCAGGTTTGTTTGGAGGTTCCGGTGTGGGTAAAACGGTGCTCTTAACGGAGATCATGCACAATGTGGTGGGGAAGGAAAAAGAGAAGAACGTCTCAGTGTTCGCCGGTATTGGAGAACGTACCAGGGAGGGCCACGAGTTATTCCTGGATCTGGAGAAGAATGGGGTTTTGGATGGTGTGGCTCTGATCTACGGTGCTATGGGTGAGAATCCTTCGGTAAGGTTTTTGACCGGTGCCGGAGGAGCCACTATCGCTGAGCACTTTAGGGATCAGGGAAAGAATGTGCTGGTATTTATCGATAATATTTACAGGTATGCTCAGGCGGGTAACGAGCTGTCTTTGCTCATGGACACTATTCCTTCCGAGGACGGTTATCAAGCCACCTTATCATCTGAGATGGGCGAGATCCACGAAAGATTAGTTTCCAAAAAAGAAGGAGATATTACAGCTATTGAAGCTGTTTACGTGCCTGCCGACGATCTTTTGGACCAGGCAGTACAAACGGTTTTCAAGTTTCTTGATTCCTCAGTAGTGCTGTCCAGAGAAGTTTATATGCAAGGTAGATACCCCGCTATAGACATTCTGGCTTCCGGCTCAAGCGCTATCAACCCGGAGACAGTGTCCGAAGAACACTATACAACAGTGTTGGAAGCTCAAGCCCTGCTCAAAAAAGCCGACCAACTGGAAAGGATCGTCTCATTGGTAGGTGAGGCAGAGTTGTCTGAGGAAGATAGGACGTTCTACCAGCGAGCTAATAAGCTCAGAAATTTTATGACCCAGAATTTTACTGTGGTGGCAGGACAAACAGGTGTAGAGGGAGTATATGTTCCCAGGCTTAAATCAGTTGAGGGAGCTAAAAGGATCATGGCCGGTGAGTTCGACGAGATATCTGAAGATAAATTCATGTTCATAGGAGAAGTTGACGATGCCAGAAAAAAAGGCGCCTAAAACCCCAAAGATACAAGCAGAGGCTGAGTATTCAGACGGTGAGACCATCAAGGTGGATATAAGAAATAGAAAAGAGCAGTTCTTTAAAGGAGAAGCGCAGACCGTCTCTTCTGTGAATGATACCGGGGAGTTCGATGTTTTACATAGACACGCTAATTTTGTCACTCTTATCAAGGGGTATGTCATAGTAGACAAGGGTTTGGCCTCGGAAAAGAAGTTTGAGATAGATAGCGGAGTGTTAGCCGCCAAGACAGATTCGGTAGATGTTTATCTCGATTTTTAAAGGAAATCGGATAAGTTATTGACTCAACTCTAATTCGTAAGATTTGCCCATAGTAGCGCTCAGAAAGGCTGATCTAATGAATTCAGGCTTGGCCTTTTGAGGTCTATTCTGTCTCAAAGTGGACATGATCTCTTCATAGTTTTCTCTCAACTGTTTATCCTCAAAGCTCATCTTGCCAATTACTGAGTGAATGAGGGGGTGGTTCTGTTCGGTCTTGATCTCCATTCTGCCTTTTTTTATCATTTCCACCGCTTTTTGCACATCTTCCGTGACCGTGCCGGATTTGGGATTAGGCATAGCTCCTGCCGGCCCAAGGATACGGGCCACCTTAGCCAGCTTGGCCATAAATCTGGGTTCAGCCACAATGACATCAAAATCTCTGCCCGGCCTAAGTTCACCTTTTTCTATTTTATCCAGGTCTGAGTCTTTTAATTCCAGATCAGCGTTAGTTATCTTCTCTGAGGCTACCACGGCCACTTTCTTACTTTTTCCTGTGCCATGAGGCAAGGTCAAGGAAAACCTCACTTGCTGTTCCTGCTTTTTAGGGTCAAGGTCCAGGTTGATGTGGAGCTCAATAGTTTGATCGAACTTGGTCTTTTTACCCTTCCTTAGCTCACTGAGGGCCGCTTCAAATGTATATTTTGACTTTGGCTGGAACATAGCTACTTGATCTCCACACCCATGGAGCGGGCCGTACCTTCAACTACTTTTATAGCTTCTTCCTCATTGTTGGTGTTAAGGTCAGGCATTTTGATGCGGGCAATTTCCAAAGCCTGCTCTCTGGTGAGCACGCCCACCTTGTCTTTGTTGGGGACCGATGAGCCTTTGCTCAGCTTTAGGGCTTTTTTAATAAGCTCTGAGGTAATGGGCGTTTTGGTGATGAATTTAAATGATCTATCTTCGAACACGGTCAGAACGACGGGAATGATATCGTCTCCCATATCCTTTGTTCTGGCATTGAATTCCTTGCAAAAATCCATTAAAGGCACACCGTGCTGTCCTAAGGCCGGTCCCACGGGAGGAGCCGGTGTGGCTTTACCCGCCGGCACATTGAGCTTAACAATAGCCTTGACCTTTTTAGTTTTTTTCTTTTTATCTTCCGCCATATTTTAAAGACTCTGAACTTGCATAAAATCTAATTCTACAGGTGTTTCTTTACCGAAGAAAGATATAAGGACCTTTACTTTACCTTGGTCATCGTTGACCTCATCCACTTTGCCTAAAAAGTCCCTGAAAGGACCTTCCATGATCTTGACGCTGTCGCCTACGGAGAATTTGGCCTCGAACTTGGGCGCCTCCATCTTGGTGAACTTCATGAGGGTCTTTACTTCCTGTTCGGGGAGAGGTGTGGGGGTTGAGCCCATGCCTACAAAACCGGTAACCCCCCTGGTGGACCTTACCATGAGCCAGGCATCGTCGCTCATAACCATTTGCACGATGACATAACCGGGAAAAAGCCTCTCATCAACGGAGCGCTTTTTACCTTCACTGATAACGATCTTTTGCTGATGGGGGATGAAGACCTTGATGATCCTGTCGGCGAAACCGCTAGATTCGGCCCTTTGCTTCAAAGTTATAGCCACTTTTTTTTCATGCCCGGCATAGGTGTGCACCACATACCATTTGGCATCTTCGGGAGTGTCAGCGTTTATGATGACCAAACCGGCATCTTCTGCCTCAGGCTCGGTCATGGCTTTTGGTTCGATTACGTTGTCATCGGTCTTGGAATCATTATCATCTGCTGCCTCATCCTTTGTGGTTTCTTCCACCACGTCCGCAGACTGTTCTTCAGGCGCGGTCTTCTCCACAGCCTCATCGGCAGTAGTTTCTTCCAGATCTTCATTTGTAATTAGGTCATTATTATCGCTC
>Ga0315536_1000896_pt1 | contig 15063 bp, 13 predicted proteins | sample SalMarSW160230MG_FD_203093 | JGI IMG/M metagenome (GOLD analysis project Ga0315536, IMG submission 203093) | Salt marsh sediment microbial communities from the Plum Island Ecosystem LTER, Massachusetts, United States - Salt Marsh Sediment SW1602-30 ... | reverse complement strand
TCCCTCCGGCTCTTTCCAGGGCGTGAATAACTTTAACCGATCTGCATCCCATTGACAGCCAGTGAAAATGCCAGGCAAAGTTTTCTACTTTATCCCCCAGCCATTTTAAGATAGGATTCTGTGGGTCTGCAGAATGAGCACAGGCAATTTTACCTCCCGGCTTGGCTACACGGTACATTTCTAATGCACCTTTTTCAGGATCGTATAACGGACATAAACTATAGGTCGAAAGTACCACATCGAATTTATTATCTTCGAAAGGTAAATGAACCATATCCCCGGTTTGAAATGTAACTCTGTCCTGCAATTTTTCTTCGATTACTTTTGCTCTGGCAACTGCCAGCATTGCATCGCTGAGATCAAACATTGTTACTTTACCGTTTGTACCTGTTTTCTTAGCTGCGAGAATTCCCGTTGTTCCTGTACCAGATCCACAATCTAAAATATTATCGCCTTCGGTTACAGCATTTTCAACTAATATCTTTCTTCCTCTTTGATCAGCTTTTGCAGTTATAATTGCATGCTGGGAATCATATCTTCCGGCAATATGATCGTAAATACTTTTTAGTTCATCAATACTTAATGCTTTTCGCATCGGATCTTTGCATTATAATAAAGTTGATTATTTCGTTTTTTCTCCACTTACAAAATATTGAATATCCTTTTCAAGCAAGCTGTTGAACTTTTCAGGTGCATCCCACATAATAACATGTCCAACTCCCGGAACGATATCAGCTTTAAAAGAGGGGACATATTTTTTAAATGCTTCGGTATTAGTTGGCATCCGTTCCGAGTTAATTGCTAAAACCGGAACCTGAAGTTTTAAAAGCTCCTCAGTACGGTTATTGTTCTGCCATCGAATAGAGTTTCTAAGCGATTCTTCCCAGCCAACTTTAGGATTATCCAGCATGGTAAGTGCAAGTTTAAAGGCACTTTCAGGATCTCTTGTAACAAAGCCGCCCTTTACCAATTTTTCCTGAGTCGGGTTTGTAACTAAGTCCATCATTACACTGTCTATTTTACCTATCATTTGCTCAGGTACTTTCATTTCCACGTTCTGCATATTATCAACCAGCACAATCCCGATAACCCGGTCGGTTAACATGTTTGCTGTTTCCACAACAACGGGGCCTCCCATTGAGAATCCGACAAGCACAATTTTTTTAAGATCGAGTTTGTTCGCGACAGCAACCACATCATTGGCAAAATTTTCAATTGTCCAATCGCTTCGGTTGTTACCTGATTCTCCAAAACCTGCAAGGTCTATTGCAACAGTCTCATATTTTTTTGAAAAATAAGAAACCTGTTCATTCCAGATGCTTTTATTATTTGACCATCCATGAACCAAAATAATTGTAGGTTCACCTTCTCCCTGTTTACTGAAACTGATATTAACACCGTCTTTTGAGATAGCAGTATTATCGGGTTCGTCTGCATAGATGTAAATAAAAAATGTTAAAATGAAAATGCAAACAGTTACAAATAGTTTATCAGTTCTCATCTTACCCTCCGAATTATATTAATAAATTATTTAAAAGTTGATTTTATCATTCCTTCGTAAGAGAGTTTTCCGTTTCCGAAATTACCTGATACATGTAGTTCACCTTCAAGTCCCTGACCTAAAACGATTTGACCATCCACATTACCTCCGGCTTTTACATTTGCTGTATAGCTCATTTTTCCTGAAACATCAGCACCATTAACTTTTCCAGTGAACGTACCGTAAGCAATCCATTCCTCATCGAATGTTCCTGGGGGCGAACCACACGGACCTTTAACGAGTATGCGGTAATTGAATTCTACTTTGCCGGTTAGTGTGCCCGAAATGTTATAAGGTTGTACCAGGTTAATGATGCAACTCTTACCTGCAGCGATCCTTTCGGGTTTTTCTACGGGCGGATCAGATGACATAAACACACCCGATGCCTCTATGTCATTTGTTGGTTTTCCTGGTGTTGTTGTTGAGTCTTGAGCTGCACTTTTATTTATCAGAGATAAACTTATACAGATAGCAAGTGCAGAATAAAGGATTGAATTTTTAATCATAAAATTTTTCTTAAAGGTTGATTTATTATTTACAAATTATCTGAAGAATATTGTAAAATATTATGTTATACATTTAAGGTGGCTTAACAATTATATTTTTAACAGACTCATGATAACCAGTATCTTCTAATCCTGAGCTTGTGGGGGAATCACCGTAAAACCAAGTTGCCCAATCATATCCAGAGTATTAAAATAAGCATCGTCTTCAGCTATTTTACCATCAACTATTTTTGATATGGCAATTCCGGAGATATGGATCTTTTTGTTTGTTGGAGGTAGATTTCCCAAAATACCTGTGTTTGTAGCATTAACTGTCCATTTAGAAATAATCTTATTATCTTTTATGAAGTAATCATCTATCGTGATTTTAAAATCAGGAAAAGATTTGCGCGTTGCTTTATCGTATCTTTTTAGTGCATCAAGACCGTGAAGTGGTCCGGGTATATTGGGATAGCGAACTATACAATCAGGTTGAAAAACTTTATTGGCGGATAGTGTATCCCCTGTATTCCTGAATTTTACATAGCCATCAAGAATTGTTTTTGCTTGTTTTTCAGTAACTGAATTATTATTGACTTGTTGACATCCGGTATAAAGAAAAGATAAGTATATTATAAAAACCAAAAGTGTCTTTGATGAGTAAGAAATAAAATTACTCATATGTAACTCCAATCAGATTATTAAAAAAAATTTCATTTTTTGCTTAAATCCGAATTTACTACATACAGTATGTTATGAAGTCTCACATTTCCGAATAGTTGTGTAAATAAACTGTGTATTCAGAAGAAGAATTTATAAACTGTTCGAAGAGGTAGGGAGCAATAGAACGATAACTTTTTAATAAACCTTGAAAACGGTTATCACAGTGAGATTCCAGATACTTTGAAATAATTATAAACTTAATGATGTTTCAGACGGGGGTCAAGTACAGGAAAGAAAAATGTACTTTTTGTAGGGAAATAATTAATCTGACACAGTTAGACTTCAAATCACATATTTCATTTTGCAAATTCTCTTTTCTTAATCAAACGATAGAGGTATTCTAAAATCAGTGCACCAATTAAAGTAATTATCGTTCCATAGAAAGCATTACGCTGTGTTTGCCATTGGTAATGCAGAAGAGCAATAAAAACTACAAGGAGAATAATTATACTAAACAATATGAAACTTTTGTTACCTCCATATTTATCTGCAAGCCGGTAATGAGAAATAAGAACAAAAATGTAGATAATTGTATAGATAGCACTTGTAATTGTAGCAATCGATCCTATATTAAAAGTAAGTGCAAAGAATAATCCGAGGGCAGCGGTAATGTATAATCCCTCAGGCGATTTGAACCAGACCTTTCTTTCAAAGACATCCGGCAGTTCCCCGTCTTTTGCTAGCGAATACGCAATGTTTGCACCTCCATAAAGTGTAGCGTTCAATGCAGATGAAATTGAAAATAGTGCACCGATTGAAATAAGTATAAATCCGAAGCTTCCCAGGAATGGTTTTGAAGCAACAGCCAGTGCATTTTCTTCTGCTTTAATTAAATCGGGTATTGAGAGGTTTCCAATTGCTACCAATGAAACTGCAACATAAACAAACATTACTACTGCGATGCTTATAAAAATTGCGCGGGGCACATTCTTTTCCGGCTTCTCCATATTTTCAGATGCATTTGTTATGAGTCCGAAACCCATATAGGAAAGGAAAAATACGACAGCAGCCGACAGAGTGCTTTGTAATTTCGTAGAACTAAAGGATGGAACGATGTAATTTGAATTGATCGTAAGAAAGCCGAGTAGAATAAAGAAGCCAAGTATGGATAGTTTTACCAGCACGATATAGAACTCCGATTTACCGACGGCTTTACTGCCGAAAGTACTAATTGCAGTAAAGAGAGCTATCAATACAGCTTCCGTTAAGCCAATTGAAAAAGCTGAAATTTTTATATGAGCAAGAGGAAGAAAGTAACCTGCAAATCCTTTAGCGAATAACGAAATTGAAACAACGTAGCTCAGCCACATTAAAATAGACAAAGCACCTGTTACAAGATTATCCCCGATTCCTTTGAGAATAAATGCAATAGGACCGGCGTTGGAAATTATTTTACTTCCGAGCTTCGAATAGGAGTAAGCAACAAGAAGGGCAAACAAACCGGAAAGTATAAAAGCTTCGGGTAAATTATTACCTGCTATTTTTGCACCCACACCGAAAATAGAAAATATACTTGCACCGATCATTGTGCCAACTGCCATTGCAACAGCTTCCCAGAGACCTATTTTTTTATTTTTAGATTCCACGTATTAAAATATTACTTCAAGTTTTTTAATATATCGTAAACCAAAGGCTTTACACTATCTATCCATTCGGGATTTTTTAATGCAGACAACAATTTGTGTGTAGGAAATCCCGCCGGCAATAATCCCTTCTCACGAAGATCAAAGAAAATATGATGCGCACCTTCCAAAACAAATACTGAATCTGATTTATCTATAAGAACGTTAAGCAGGGGTTTAACAGATTTCTTACCGAGTTTTATAAGGCCTTCTGCTGCAATCCATCTCACATCACTTTTATCATCTTCCAGTGCCTGGATAAAAATCGGTATAGTGTCCGGATCCCCAATTTCTTCCAGCGTTTTAACTGCTTCCCAGCGATAAATATGTTTTGGATGAGAAAGAAGTTCAATGAGGAAGTCTATAGTTTCTTTGCCCTTTGCAACCAGAGTTTCCCGGGCTTTTTTTCTTTTCAATCCATCGTCGCTACCAAGAATTTCGAAAAGCTGCTTCAGTTCTTCATCTTCTATATTTAACATTTTGTTATCCATCTTTCCCTCTTAATAATTTTTATTTATGAAATTTTATATCTGTGTGATCCAATAATTTGTATATTCTTACTTTAAGTAAATCTGTTATGAAAAAAGCGACCAATGCATAACCCCAGACCAGCAATGCCAAATTCCATGAAATTGGAGTTATAAACCAGCCGTAAACCGCAACAAAAGTTGCAAGTAATTTCGTTAATACTGCTGCCCAGAACATTGTTCCGCTCGGTTTTATCGACCAGAATGGTCCGCGTGTCCGTGTTACGAATATCGTTAAATGACCCGCAACTGCTAACTTAAGAAATATAAAAGATTGTACAGCATCTCTCGATAAATGAAGAACATTTTGCCCTATATAAAATATTCCAAATGAACTAACAACACCGATCAATCCTAAAAAGGTAGCCATACCCAGCACAACTCTCATATTCCATTTTTCAGGATCATTCGAATATTTAACGTTATCGTATGCGATTGCCATTATAGGAGCATCATTAAACAGTGCGAGTAAAACGATCATTATTGCAGTAACAGGATAAAAATTAAAAACAATTATGGCAAGAGTTATAAATAGAAGAACACGTATAGTTTCTGCAATCCTGTAAATAGCATAACTATTCATTCGTTGAAAAATCTTACGGCTTTCTTTCAGGGCATCGATGATAACGGATAGACCGGGTAAAGTGAGAACTATATCCGCGGCTGATTTTGCTGCATCGGTTGCACCTGCAACTGCAATTCCGACATCTGCTTTTTTGAGAGCAGGGGAGTCATTTACTCCATCGCCTGTCATTCCAACAATATGATCGTTTTCCTGAAGCAGTTCTACTATTTTGTATTTGTGCTCCGGAAATACCTGGGCAAAACCATCCGTTTTCTCAACTATCGCACTCGCTTCTTTATCCGGCTTTTTAAGGAATACCGATGCTTCTGTAATATTATTATTTAAATTTACCTGCTGAGCTATTTGCTTTGCTATTGCAGTATGATCACCTGTAATCATCTTTACATTAACACCCATATCTTCTGCTGTTTTAATAGTTTCTGCAGAATCATCTCGAGGAGGATCGAAAAGAGGAATCAAGCCAACATATTCCCATTCACCATTATTATTAGTCTTTGCAGTTCCTAATGTACGGAAGCCCTTTGACGCAAAATCATCTATCTGTTTGTTGATGTTGCCGGTTACTTTTTCCTTATTTGCCCCGGATAAAAGCGCAAGTATAACCTGGGGTGCTCCCTTGGAGATTTTGAATGTTTTATTTTTCTGATCAATAACCGTAACTTCACTTCTTTTTATAACGGGATCAAAAGGTTTAAATTCTTTTATTTGATATGAAGCCAGTCTATCTTCTAGCGATTTATCGGATTTTGTTTTTGTAATGATTGCCGAATCGATAGGATCTTTATCTTCTTCTCTGGAAGCAAGTGAAGCAAATACAAGAACATCGTCTGATGTAAAACCTTCAAATGAGATTACATCCGCAAGAGTCAGTTCATTTTTTGTGATAGTTCCTGTTTTATCAGAGCATAAAATATCCATTCCCGCCATTTCTTCTATTGCTGTAAGCTTACTTACAATAGCCTTCTTTTTTGCCAATACGGAAGCGCCAACCGCCATTGTAACTGATAACACTGCAGGTAATGCAACGGGTATAGCTGCAATTGTTAACACCAGCGCAAATTGAAGTGTATCCCAAAAGCTTTCATGCCTGAAAACTGATACCATAAAAATTATCGCAATCATAAAAGCAGCAAGAACAATAAGGTAATTTCCGATTTTAATTACTGCTTTTTGAAAATGACTGATAGTTCTTGCTTCTTGTACCAGTTGAGCTGTTTTACCAAAAAATGTATTTACACCCGTAGCAACTACTAATCCGTTCATTTCACCTTGACGTATCACAGAACCGGAATATGCAACATCTGACTCACGTTTTTCCACAGGAAGAGATTCACCGGTTAATGCAGATTCATCAATTGAAAGATAATCGCCTTTAAACAACTTTAAATCGGCAGGAACTATATCACCTAATCTTACTCGTACAACATCTCCGGGAACTAGTTCTCTTGCCTCCAATTCATTCCATTTTCCATTACGAAAAACCCGAGCAACAAGTGCTAATTTTTGTTTCAGTAGGTTAATTGCATCATCGGCTTTATATTCCTGCCAGAAGCCAACCGTTGCATTTAATAAAAGAAGTGCAAAGATGATCCAGAAGTCCTCCCAATGACTGATAATCGCTGATAAAATTGCAGCAACCTCAATCATCCAGGGAATAGGTCCCCAAAAGTAACTTAAGAATTTAACAAGTGGATTTACCTTTTTTTCTGAAATTTCGTTATAACCGTATTCTTTAATTCGGTCATTTATATTAGAATCGTTAAGCCCGTTTTCTCCTGAAGAAAATTTTTGAAATGATTCCTCAACAGATAGTTTTTTTATTTTGTTAATGTCTGAAACATCATTATTCATTTTACTCTCCATCTTAATAATGCATTATAGTATCGATTTAACTCCACTAAACACAGGAAATAACTTTAAAGTTTATCATACATTAAATATTAGACGCTTTAACTCAGGAAATGCTTCTAAATGTGTGATAAAAATTACAATTGCAAGGAAAGTAATGTATGGAAAGAAATACTCGTTAGAATTTGATATGAATTATTGTAGCTGGTAAAATTCAGTTTTAATGCACTAAACCAAATGCTAAAGATAAAAATCCAAACGCACCGAATAGTGTATGAATAAGAATTGCTATTGTAGTGTTTTTCCTGATTTGTACTATAGCTGGCAGAATAAAAAGAATTGGAATAGCAGAAAGAACCAGATCAAAATCCATAGGTAAATGCCATACAGACCATAAAAGTCCGTGAACAAACCAGGTCGATTTTTTATTAAGAAATTCCTGACGTGGCTGGATGTAACCTCTCCATAAAAATTCCTCACCGAAGATGTTGAAGAAGAAAAATACTGGCCAGATATAAATGATCCAGGTATAATTTTGTGTTATTGGCATATTTCTGAAGAAGAAAGGTGTTGCATCAATATTGTAAATCGGTAGTATCAATTTCGCAATTAAAAAAGAGAACAGAGATAAAAGAATGAAGCCACCAACAGTCCACAAAATATCTACAGGCGAAAGTTTTTTAATCCTCATCCTGACGAAAATATCTTTTAATTTGTTGGATTTAATTTCCTTAGAACTTAAGTAAATAGCACTTAGAAACATCGGAACGAGTACAAGTAATCCAACACTAAGAAAATAAGAGATTTCAATTGGAAATACTTTCAGTGATTCCAGGTAAGGTATAACTATCTGGCAAGCAGCAAAATTTAAGATAGTTGGTACGCCAAATAATATTATTAATTCTGTCCACTTTAAAGGTTTAATATTATTCATTTTAATTCGACGAAACTTTGATTTTGCAATACAATTTCCTGAATTCCGGAGTACATTTAAAACATTTCAATCTGTACACCCGATTTATGTTTGAAATGTTTAGTTGTAAGTTTGATTTCGCGTTTATTCAATCCGTACTTTTTGCAACTCAAACGGAAAAGATTTTTGATAGCATCAACCTGTTCACCTTCACCTTTGAATCTTTTACCAAATCCCGACTCATTTAATTTGCCTCCGCGCATTTCCCTGATCTTATTTAGTATCTTTTCTTTCCGGTCGGGAAATTCCCTATCAAGCCAGTTGATAAATAATTCTTTAATCGAGTAGGGAAGCCTAAGCAAGGTATATCCAGCGTATGTTGCGCCATGTGCTGCCGATTGCTTTAATATTTTCGGTATCTCCTCGTCATTCAATCCCGGTATGATGGGTGCAACGTTAACTCCTACCGGAATTCGATTCTTGGCTAATTCTTGTATCGTCATTAAACGTCTTTCAGGTATAGATGTTCTCGGTTCCATCTTTGAGACCAGTTCCTTATTTAAAGAAGTTATTGAAAAAGTAACTGTAATAATATTGAGTTCAGCCATTTCGTGGAGAATATCAAGGTCTCTGAGGATAAGAGAATTTTTTGTTATGATTGAAACAGGGTTTTGGTATTCTAAACAAACTTTGAGTGCGCCTCTGGTTATCCTGAGAGTTCTTTCAATCGGTTGATAACAATCGGTATCACCGGAAAACTCAATAAATTTTGGATTATAGCTTTTCTTTTCAAATTCTTTTCTTAAAAGTTTTTCTGCATTTTCCTTGACAATTATTTTTGATTCAAAATCAATACCCGATGAGAAACCTAAATACTCATGCGTCGGTCTTGCATAGCAGTACACACAACCATGTTCACATCCACGGTATGGATTGAAAGAATAATCGAAACCGATATCGGGACTTTCATTCTTTGCAATAACAGTTCGGGAATCATCTTTATAAAATATAGTCTCTATTTTTCTTTCATCTTTTTCCCAGTCATCATGGTATTCAAGAGTATCATCATTCTCATCAATATGAAGTTTCTCGAACCTGTTTGGCGGGTTAAGATCGGTTCCCCTTCCGCGGTATTTTGGTTTATTCTTCATCATGGAATTTTATGGAAAGATAAATAATTATTAAGATGTTTAGAGTATTAAAATCAGGTATTACCAGTTTCCTGCATAAGAAAGATCTTCACCCGATTTATACTTAAGATAATCAAACTTGAGTCGTGTAATTTGCCTGATATGCAGATAATCGTGAGCGAGCCAGTTAGATAAAAACAGCTTTGCAGTCATTTTTCCTAATTCAGGGTGGTTGTAAGCATTGTCCCACTTCGGATTTTCTAATGAATTCAGCCATTTAACTGATTGTTCACGTTCGGATAAAAAATCGTTGAGCTTTTGTGAAAAATTTTGTTGTAAATATTTTCTCTTTTTAACCCAATCTACAGGATCAATTTTTGGTAATGGAAGTTCAGGGGATTCAAGAACCTGTTTTGTTCTTGTACGAAAGTCTTCTCGTTCTTCATCATAAAGATGGCAACTGATTTCGAGCAAACACCACTTATCAGGATTCTGCTTCCACAAGTACTCTCCTTCTGATAATCCTACAAGTAATTCTTTAAAGACAAGTTTGTTTCTTGTCAGTTCCTGTATGATTTTATTGTGATTCATTTGTATCCGGTAAATTATTTTTTAGATATTAAAATTGTTTCTTCTTTTTCAAAGCCAATTTCATTGTTGATTTCTTCTTCAAATTCTTTAACTCCTACTTCGAATCCACAATTTGATAATCTTTCTTTTAATCCGTTTACGGAATAGATTCGGACATGATCTTCCTGACCAAAGTGTTTCAATCTTTCTTTTTCAGTATTTAAGGAAGTATCCTCATAAATTTCTCCATATTTAAAAGGAGTTTGAATAATACAGGTTCCGTTTTTTCTCAATACCCTGTAAAGTTCTTTCATAGCCTGGATATCATTCTCAATATGTTCGAGAACATGATAACAAATTATTAAATCCTGAGATTCACTTTCAATATCAATGTTTGTAATATCATAATTCTGTTCCGAGATAAAATCTCCTGATAAATCTGTACCAGTATATGATACAAATGGTGTCCTTTTAAATTTTCTATAAATACTTCGAGAAGGAGAAAAGTCAAGTACTTCTATTTTCATCTTTAAGAATTCTGAATCCAGAAGCTGCCATAATCTTCTATCGCGTGATGAGCTACCGCAATTTGGACAAAGTTTATCACTATTTTGTATTTCTATAAATTTTCGAAGCCCTTTATTACAAATATTACAATGAAAATTATTTCCTCTGTAAAATTGATATAGTATTCCCCTCAATACGGGTTCGTATTTAAATATTAATTTTCTGGGAATTATCTTTCTTAATAGCTGCTTTAGATATCTATACATAAAAATCCACTAGTTAAAGATATTAAACAGGTATAATGAAAATTTATTATATATAATTTCTATAATGTTTAATCATTTAAGCAAAACAAATTTTTTCGTCTCGGAGAATGAACCAGCATTTAAAGAGTAAAAATATACTCCTCCGGCTAACCCGGAACCGTCGAATTTCACCTCATAACTTCCGGCTGGTTGATAAACGTTTACCAATGCAACCACTTCCTCACCTAATGAGTTATAAACTTTTAAACTAACAAAGCCATCATTTGCAACCTGGTACTTGATTTTAGTTGAAGGATTGAATGGATTGGGGTAGTTCTGTTCAAGTGCTATTGTATTTATAGAAACAGAGTTCACCTCAAGTACTTCTGAATATTTATATGCTCCATTAAAATCTATTTGTTTTAAACGATAGTAAACTGTTTTCCCCAATCCCTTATCCGTAAATGAATAATTGTGTATTGATGTAGTAGTTCCGTATCCTTCAACAAATCCCGCTGTGAACCAGCCACCGCCGTTTTCACCACTATTATAAGATCTCTGAATTTCAAATCCGAAATTGTTTATTTCAGTTGCTGTACTCCATTCCAGAATAGTATTTCCATCAACTATTTTTGCAGCAAAAGTTTTAAGTTCAACGGGAAGTAGCGGATTTATTTTTGCTGTGTAAATGTCCATATCGAAACCGCCGGCTCTTTCATCAGTCCAGATTGGTACAACAATTCCACTATAAACATCGATTCCAATATAATCGCCAAACCTGACATCGTTGTTGGGTATGCTTGTAGGTGAAGGTTCTGCACTGATTAATTCATTTGAAAAAGTCATACCACCATCAGTCGATCTGGCAAGATATGTTTCAATAAAATTATTATTTACTGTGTTTCTTGTATCATAAAATATAATCCAGATTTCACCCAATTCACTTATTGCTACAGAAGGCCAGTATTGTAGCTTACCGTTTCCAACCGGATCACTATTTATCCTTATTGGCGATGACCAGGATTCACCTCCATCTGAACTATAACTTAAAAATGCATCATCATCACCATTTCTTTCATCGCTCCATGTTACGTAAAGGTATCCTTTTCTTTGTTCATTGCTTAAATCAACTGCCATATGCGGAAACCACGAATTGGTTGCATTGCTAATTACTTTATCAGTTCCAAATGTAACTCCACCATCAGTAGATTTATCAAACATTATCTGTTCAATATTATTATGATAACCAAGCCAGGTAACATACAATTCTCCATTTGGTCCCACTACAGGAAAGGAGCCCTGAACACCCGATTGATCACTCACTGTAACAGGCGAACTCCATGTAATACCCTCATCTGAAGATCTAACCAAAAGAATTTCATTACCTGAACCGAATCTCGTCCAGCTACAGTAAAGATTATTTGCGAAAGGACTTTCAGGATTTAAATCAGTAGTTGCCCATTCTTTATCTTCAAACGCTGATAGATTAATAGCCATTTGATAAACCTGGTCAAATGTTTCACCCTGGTCAGTCGATTTAAATACCCAAAGTTCACCATTACCCGTATCGTCATTTATTGATATTGTAAAAATGTAAAAGTTTCCCGAAAGATCGACACCGACAACCGGATCACTGCTTAATGAGGCATTCGAAATAATTTGTGGTAAAAGCTTGCTATTGGTCCAGGTTTCACCCCCGTCTGTAGATAAACTGTAGCCAACTCTTCTTAGTGGAGGATTAACACCTGTACGGAAATCTCTCCAGGCTGCGATAACTCTGTTCGGATTTACTCTACTGATTTTTACAGACGGTTCATTTTGGGGAAATAAGTTGTTTGAAATATCGATGTTCAAAAAATCAGCAATAAAATCAGGATTGTGTTCAGGTACTCTTAATGGAGTAAGTGAATGAGGAAATTTACTTAACCATATTGTTTCATCACGTTCATGAGGGTGATTAAAAATTGTACTTTTTTCACTCTGGGATAAGGTGAATGAAGAAAAAACAATAAGTATTAAAAAAAGATTAGATGTAAATTTTTTCATAATGATTTTTCAGTCGATGAATGAATATAAAATTATACTAATTACGTTTTGATAACAAGTGAACTATTTGTTTTTATTTTGTTTTCAATATGAAAATTATAAAAAAAGCGATCACCATGGATCGCTTCTAATTTCTGAAATGTAAGTTAAAATTGTTATGTAAAAATATTAATCCTCAAATTTTAGTGAGGATCAACTAATACTATTTAATCAATATCAATTTCTTTGTACTTATAAATCCTCCGATTTCTAAACGATAGAAATAAGTTCCACTTGGTAGTAACGATGCATTAAATTCAATTTCATAATTTCCGGCAGGTTTTTCTTCATTAACAAGCGTTGCGACTTCGTTTCCAAGAATGTTATACACTTTAATAGAAACAAATCCGTGTTCTGCGATCTGATACCTGATTTTAGTTGTTGGATTAAAAGGGTTTGGAAAATTTTGCTCAAGATTGTATGTAAAAGGAACTGAGGGATTTTTAACTCCTGTTACATTTGGTGTTTGAGCAGAATCTTCATTACTATATGCAGATACTATCTGATCAAGATATGCATAAACTCTGTAGTAATACAACGTATTCGCCTGAACAGATTGATCATTATAATTTGTTATATCCTGTTCAACTGAATCGATGATTTTATAAATACCATTACTACCAGTCTTTCGTTCAATCTTAAATCCTTGTTCTTGCGTGTTATTATCCTCCCAGTTTATAGAAACCTCATTTGTACCGGTGGCGGTTGCAATAAGATTAATAGGTGTGGAAAGAATATCCGGTGGTTTGAACTTTAATATCTCATCGGAACTTCGGGTTATTATATATAATTCCTGGTTTTCATCAATTCCGAAAGATACAACTGAAGATGGAGCAGTTAAGAGCGTCTCATTAGTTGCACGATTAGTTCCTTCGTAGGAAAGTGCCCAGATTGTACCTGAACAATAATCTGCATAAATATATTTGCCTGTTAAATCGGGAACGTTACTTCCATGGTAAACATATCCGCCTGTTATAGAACAACGTCCCGAGTTATGATCATATTCCCAAATTGGGAAAGTATATTCAGGATAATTACATCCACCTGTATTATATTCATGAGTTCCTTCATAACATCGCCAACCATAGTTTTTTCCGTTATTAATAATATCGATCTCTTCCCAGCTGCCTTGCCCAACATCTGCACACCATAGCCAGCCAGTTTCGGGATCAAAACTTTGACGCCAGGGATTACGTAGTCCCCAGGCATAGATTTCCTTTTTTACGTCGCCTGTACTATCAACGAACGGGTTATCAGCAGGGATTGCATACTTGAGTCCTTCATCCTTATTATCAACATCGATTCTCAAAATTTTACCCAATAGTCTTGTAATATTCTGAGCATTTGTATCAGGATCGCCACCAGAACCGCCATCACCTACACTTATATACAAATATCCATCAGGACCAAAGCCAATCCAGCCGCCATTGTGATTAGTGTAAGGTTGATTGAAAGTTAAGAGTACAACTTCGCTGCTTTTAATTGCTGAGTCAGGTTTCGATGAAACCTGGAATTTTGATATCCTCGTTCTCAATGGATTTGGTGTTGTGTAATCAACAAAGAAAATACCATTGTTTTTATAATCAGGGTGAAATGCTAAGCCAAGTAAACCTCTTTCCCCACCGAAAGCTACTTCGTCCGAAATATCAAGAAATGTTTTAGATGATTGTACTGAAGAAAAATTCTGAAATACTTTTATTCTTCCTGCCTGTTGAACTACAAAAACTCTATTTGAGCTATCCGCAGCATTAGTTAGAAACACTGGTGAAGAGAATGAAAGATCAGGAAATGCATTTTCCAAATTATATTGTGCGAAAAGCGTTGTTAAAAAAAAACAAGTTGTTATTATTGTAAGTGAGCATTTATTACGCATACATTTCTTCCTTCCTATTATTCGTATCTTATTTCTTAACGCTTATCAAACTATTACTGAATTTGTGCAGGTTATAACCAGATTCCCCGGCAAGCCATTTTATGTTAACTGCAGAATTATAACTATTCTTTACCTGGTTGAATAACGATCTTTCTAAACTCTGTTTGCTAACGTTTGTGCCAGGACTTACTTTTCTCTTACGCGATTTAAGTAAGGATTCTTTATAAATTGAATAAGCTTTGAATACCATCAACTGGTAAAACCAATCAATGATCTTTTCCAGCTTCTCTTTATTAAAATATGTTATACCTCCGAACTCATTCACATTTAAAAAGCTACTTATATTTTCATCGTGAAGCAATTCAGAAAGTGGAAGATTATTCAGAATTGCGCGTCCTTTTTTCGTACG
>Ga0315536_1000893_pt1 | contig 15107 bp, 14 predicted proteins | sample SalMarSW160230MG_FD_203093 | JGI IMG/M metagenome (GOLD analysis project Ga0315536, IMG submission 203093) | Salt marsh sediment microbial communities from the Plum Island Ecosystem LTER, Massachusetts, United States - Salt Marsh Sediment SW1602-30 ... | reverse complement strand
TTTGAATGATTTTGTGTATAATTGACGGAAACCCCGGCATGAGGGAATTTGGTTTGGCGATTCGGCCCGAACTGGTATATAATTACCTATTACGGAACTGCAGAAATACACCGTTTTTGGGGGAAAACAGTCTGAAGATATCGTTAAAAATATACAGAGCCTCCGTACGGATGTACTGCCGGCAAAGAATAATTTTATCGAGATCACCCCGGCCGATCCCCTGCGGCCCGGCAGCCGTTATATGGTGCGTTTTAATTACACGGACGGCAGCATCAGTTACAACTTTTTTACCGCGCCCTTAAACCCGGCCGAAACCGTAATCGGAGGCTTTGTCGGGAAGTTGCGCCGCAGTTTCGACCTGCGCGATCTTGATTTTGACGTGCGGGCGGCGCTAAAACTGGGGAAGAAAAAAGGGGAGCTGGAGGTGAAAAAAATCCGCGGGCAAAAGGTGGTGCTTGATAAAAAGTACTGCTTTTCCGTGGCCGTGCCCGAGGGCCGGGAGGTCGGCATGCAGAGGGACTGGCAGGAGATTCTTCTGAAGAGATCCTACTCCAGCATCAGCCTGTTTTTATACGCCAAGGGCCGTGAGGACACCGCGCAGACCGTGATGCGGAACCTCGGCAAAAATGTCAAATACAAGCTGCTGGGGAAGACCGCGGTACACGGCAGCGAACTAAATGGCTATCGGGCGGAGTACGCATGGAAATACGACAATAAGGTGATTCATTACTATTGTGTTTTCGGGGATTATGCCCTGGGTATCTACGGGTACGGGGTTACGGACGCCGAGATGCGCCGGGTATTCGAATCGTTTAAACGTACCGATTAACGCCCCCCCGGAAAGAAAACCGGGCCTCCGCTTGACCTGTGGTATTACAATGTATTATATTAATACAAAGTATTACCGAGGATAGATACCATGACGGAACATAAAAAAGAAGAGGTGATTACCTTCAAGGTGGACGAGTCCCTGGCCAAAGTGCTGAAGGGCATTCCCAACCGCAGCGAGTTTATCCGCAGCGCGGTATTAAACGCGCTGGACAACAGTTGCCCGTTGTGCCGCGGTTTGGGTACCTTTACCCCGGACCAATGGCGGCATTGGGAGGCGTTCAGCCGCGAACACCCGCTTGAAGAATGCGGGGACTGCCACTCCATGCATCTGGTGTGCAGGCATGAGCAGGAGGATACGCATGATAAGCGTTAAACATCTTGCCGCCGTGTTTTTTATTGCCCTGCTCCTGCTTTTTTCCTGTGAAAGGGAGCGGTCGTCACACAAGCCCCGGGTTGTGGTCGGCATTATGCCCCAGAAGTATCTCCTGGAGCGACTCGGCGGCGAATATCTTGATATAAGCGTATTGGTGCAGCCCGGGGAAAGCCCCCATACCTTCATCATCACGCCCCGCCAGGCAGACAGTCTTATCAGTGCCGGGGCCTTTTTTGTCAGCGGACTGGAGTTTGAGGATATACTCCTGACAAAACTCAGGTCACAGCTGCAGGGTGTACTGATCGTGAATACCGCACGCGATATTACCCTGCGTACCTTTCGCCGGCCGGTCGGGGAACAGGCCGTCAATGTGGACACGCGCGATCACGGTATTACAGATCCGCACACCTGGCTTAATCCGCTGTTTTTTATCACCCAGGCCCGGGCCATGCGTGACGCCTTGTGTGAGCTGGATCCACAGCACGCGTCCGCGTATAAACAAAACTTTAAGATTCTGGCCGATGAACTGCGGGACCTGGACAAACGAATAAGAGTACTGCTGGAACCGGTTCGGGGCAGGGTGCTGTTGGTCTTCCACCCGGCTTTCGGTTATTTTGCCGATGCCTACGGCCTTGTCCAGGCAGCCGTAGAAGCCGAGGGGAAGGCGGCGGGTTCCTGGGATATGGAAAAAACCATTGAGTTTATTAAAAACAACAATATCAGGGTTCTTTTCACCCAACCGCAGGACCCCGGGTCCCATGTAAGTGCTTTGGCCGACGCCTTGAAATTACAGGTTGTGGTCCTTGATCCTTTGGCGTTTGATTATGAAAAAAACCTGCTTGCCATGGCGGATAAAATAAAACAGGCCCTGGAACAGGGGCGCTGAGAAATAAGAACGGGTATGAAAGAACAGATCGCGGTAGCGTTTGAAAAGGTAAGTTTCTCTTATAACAACCATCTGCTGTTTAAAGCGGTGGACCTTGCGGTGGAGGAGGGCGGTTTCGTTTCGGTGATCGGCCCCAATGGAGGGGGGAAGACTACTTTACTGAGGCTGATCCTGGGACTGCTGAAACCGCGGAGCGGCCGCATCCGGGTATTCGGGGAACACCCGAAGAATGCGCGTACCCGCATCGGGTATGTGGCCCAGTATTCCAGTTTTGACGAGCTTTTCCCCGTCACCGCCCTGGAGGTGGTGCTGATGGGAAGGATGGGGAACAGTCTTACGGGGAGTTATAACCGGCGGGACAGGCAGAAAGCGCTGGACAGCCTGGCTGAGGTCGGCCTGGCAAAGGCCGGGAGTATCGCTTTTTCCGAGCTTTCCGGCGGGCAAAGACAGCGGGTGCTCATAGCCAGGGCACTGGTAACCGAGCCCCGCCTGCTGCTGCTGGATGAGCCGAACTCCAATATCGATGTGGCCGTGGAGCGCAAGTTTGTCAACGTGCTGGAGGAACTGCACCGGAAAATGACCATCATTATGGTTACCCATGATGTAGGTTTTGCCTCGCATTTGGTGCGGAACGTGATTTGTGTCAATAAAACACTCGCGGTTCATCCCACCAGCGGCCTGACAACCGAGGTGATCAATGATATGTACGGCCACAGAATGAATATTATTCAGCACGACAAAATATGTACCCCGGAGGAAGATGAGTGATCCTGGACGTACTGTACGCGCTGTCGCCGTTTAAAAATCCGCTGATGACCCACGCGTTTATCGCCGCGATACTGTCCAGCATCTGTTTCGGGATTGTGGGCAGCTTTGTTGTGGTCAAGCGCATCAGCTCCATCGCCGGTTCTATTGCGCATTCATCTCTGGGCGGTATCGGCCTGGCGCTTTTTTTACAGTATAACCTGGGCATACTCTGGTTTTCTCCCCTGCTGGGCGCCCTGTTTTCCGCTTTGGTTTCGGCCCTGATCATCGGCCTGGTCAGCCTGTTTGCCTCACAGCGCGAGGACACGGTTATCGGTGTGGTATGGGCGGTGGGCATGGCAATCGGGCTGCTCTTTGTCACCCAAACCAAGCGGTACACCGATGCCATGAGTTACCTGTTCGGTGAAATCCTTTTTATTTCTCCTTCCGAGCTGTTGATCATAGTGGCGCTCGACGCCGTGATCATCAGTTTGTGTATGATATTCTACAATAAACTTCTGGCCGTCAGCTTTGACCAGGAGTTTGCAAAACTCCGGGGGGTGCGGGTTGAGCTGTATTACCTGCTGTTACTGTTTCTGACCGCCCTTACCATTGTGTTGATGGCCATGATCGTCGGTATTTTGCTCGTGATTGCCCTACTCATTATCCCACAGGCCATTGCCGGGATGTTTTCCAAAAAACTGTGGCAGATGATGCTTGTTTCCACCCTGTTCTGTCTGGCCTTTACCACAGCCGGCCTCTATGTCAGTTATATCTATAATCTGTACGCCGGGCCCACCATTATTCTCTGTGCCGGGGGTGTTTACCTTCTGCTCTTGCTTTTCACCGTGTTTCGAAATAAACTGTTTCGGTCGGTGTAACTACGGACAATTTTGTGATATACTAGAACTTGTGAAGCGAACAATAACTGCCGTCATTACCGTATGCCTTCTGATAACGGGGATACTCACCCTGGGGTACCTCTATGCCGTCGAGGCGGTGCATCCGGTTTACCGGGACGTCCCCAGTTCCGCGGAGCTGCCCTTTGACTCACGCTATAACCTGTTACAGACCTTCAATAATTGCGGCCCTTATAACTGCGCTATTGTGGTCCATGTGCTTACGGGCAGGAAGGTAAATGTGAAGGATTTTGTCAGAAAAATGGAGTGGCGGCTTCCCAATAAAACCACGCTTCCCTGGGGGCTGGAAAAAATACTTAATGAATACGGCGTAAAAACGGAAGTGCCTTTTTTGGTCTTTTTTTCACCCGAACACCGCCTGGATTACCTCCGCGCGCAGCTTGCCCATGGCAAGCCGGTCATCCTTTTGGGATTAAAAAAGGGGATCGGGCATTATCTTACGCTGCTGGGATACAGCGGCAGTTTTTTCTATGTATACGATTCATGGCACGCAAAAAATCCCTTAAGAACCGGACATTATACCTACGATGATAATGGTTCACTGCCGGGGAACATGACGCTTTCCGCGGATCAAATCCTGGACTTCTGGAAAGGCAGTGAAAAGTTTCTCTTTTTTGCCTGGTATGCCCTGGTGGCAGGGCCCGCTTCTTAAGATTTCCTGGGAATGACACTCAACTCACGTTTTTGGCCGGCGTGAATTACCTTCATGATAATACGCTGCCCCGGTTTCCAGCGCGCCAGAATACGGTGGATATCATCTACCGTGCCGACCTCATATTCATCCAATCCATAAATAAGGTCGCCGCCGGTTGACGTGAGGGAATACAGAATTATTTACACTTGCAATTCTTCGCCTTTTTTGTCTAGAGTAGTAGCTATGAACTGTCAGAATCAGAAACAAAACCAGGCACAGTGTAACTGTACCTACGAGGGCTGCCCGCGGTACGGTGTGTGTTGTGAGTGCATTACCTATCACCGCAGGATGAATGAGCTTCCGGCCTGTTATTTTAATAAAGAAGAAGAGCGGACCTATAACCGCAGTATCAGCTATTTTATCCGAAACCGGAGTTAGGCTTTTTCGGTATCGGTATCCGTGGCCACGGCCGGCTTCCCGCCGGCTGCGGGTGTAACCGCCGCGGAGGCTGTCTCCCGCTTAAAAAACCAGGATGCCGCGTCTTGCATAATCTGGGAAAGCATGAGTGCTTCTATATTATGTTTCCTGGTTTTCTCCAGTATTTTATTCCATCTGCCTTCCGAGTATTCTGCTTTTAAGCTGCGGACGGTCCGGGTTACCTGCTCTTTGACCTCCGGATCCCGCGCCGAATACGAGTCCAGCAGGTAGAGCGTCAAAACCAGGAGCACGATATCCTTGGTAATGTGTAACACTGAAATCAGGGTGTTTTTGCCGTCTTCCTCTTTGTTCTGCTGCAGCAGGGAAAAGGAGTAGTTCCATCGTATCCAGTCCCGGTGATGCGTACCGGCCATCTCCAGCAGGGAGTTGAAAAATGATTCGGCCTCTTCCGGATTATCGGAAAGCAGGTAGGGCAGGCTGAACTGGATGGAATACTTCTGAATGCGTGTGGGGCTTTTGTCCCGCAGGTGCTTCTCCAACTTCTTGATTTCTTCCAGGTTTGAAGTGACAATATAAGAGTTTATCAGGATCTTGATATAACTGCTCCTGGTGGAGCCCTTGTTGTATATGTTGTTTTCAAGAAAGCTGATCAACCCCTTCCAGTCTTCCCTTTCCAAATATGAGTAAAAACGCAGGTTCAGGAGAAAATAGATGTTAAAAACCGAGAGGAACACCAGAAAAACAATTATGATGAGTAGATTCTGTCTGGCAACAAGCAGAAAACTCTCTTCTCCCATAAAAAAAAGCGGGGCAAAAAAAATCAAGATAAATGATAAGATCAGGACAAGGTTAAAGGTGATAAAAAGCGCTTTAAATTTCATTGAACATCCTCTATACTAAGGGGTAATGTTATAATATAATCACACCCAGGTCAACAGGAGCCGGAGAATGAAAAGTATCAGCGTAGACAACCTGTCACCGAACTCTTATTTCAGCGAACCCGTTTTTCTGGATAATAAATATATCCTGCTCTCGCCTGATGTTCCGGTGGACGATTCCCTGATACAGCGGCTTAAGAAATGGAATATCGAAAAGATACACACCGCCGGCGTCTATATCGGCAAGTCGGAGTATACCACCACCGCGGACAAAGAGACAATCGAGTTCAACCTTGAACAGGACGTAAAGAACCAGACAGCGCAGGAAGAGACCGTAAAATTTTATTTTGACCTGCTGACGTTCTGTAAGGACATGTTCGCGGAATATACCCAGAAGAACCAGATAAACATCGAAATTATCAGTGAAAAAATCAAAGGTGCCATCGAACAAATAAAGCAGCACCGGGATCTGATCCTTAAATTCCACGAGTTAAAGTATCCCACCGAAAATTACCTTTATAATCACAGCGTGAATACGGCATTGCTCTCGCTTGCCATCGGTTCCATCCTGAAAATGCCGCCCCACAAACTGATTGAGTTGGGGATCGCCGCGTTACTGCACGATATCGGTATGATTAAACTTCCCCCCCAGGTGTATTTAAAAAGCGGGCCGCTTGAGCCGCAGGAAAAAAAGACCATCATGGCCCATACCATTCTTGGGTATAAGATTTTAAAAGGCTTTTCCGTGGCCGAGAACATTGCATTGACCGCTATCGAACACCACGAACGCCTGGACGGCAGCGGATATCCCCGCGCGTTAAAAGGCGAAAATGCCGTCTCCATATACGGCCGTATTGTGGCCGTGGCCTGTTCTTTCGACGGCTGTACCTCCGACCGCCCCTATAAGGAGGGAATGGAGGGGTATAAAGGGATTGTGGACCTGATAAAAACCAACAAACACCGTTATGATGAAAACGTGCTGAAAGCCCTGATTTTTGCCATATCGCTTTATCCGATCGGTACCACGGTACTGCTTTCCGATCACGCCGTCGGTGTGGTGGTAAAAACAAACCCCAAAAATCCCAAGTGTCCGATTGTCCGCGTTCTCATAGACAAAGGCGGCAAACGTCTGACCGAACCCGTACTGATCCAGACATCGGAGGAGTCGGTCGGCATTTCAATCTGGCGTGTGCTGGAAGATTATGAGAAACCAAAATTGGAAAGTGATAAAGTATAGAACGTAGAGGACCCCCCGCAAAGGTATTAATATGAAAATCAGTGTAGTGCTTCCCTCGGGTAAAGAAACCATTGTTGACGCCGGGACAACAACCGAACAGATCTTGTCCGCTCCCGAGTTTGCGGATGACCGGCCGTCCATTATTGCCGCCTTGGTGAACAATGAGATCGTCAGCCTGTCGTATAATCCGGAGGTAAACTGTTCGTTTCAGCCCATCCTGCTGCATTCACGGGACGGCATGATCATTTACCGCCGCTCGCTCTGTTATCTGCTGGCCAATGCCGGGAAACGCCTGTTTAAGAAAAGAAGGCTTGTCATCGGGCACTCCCTGGGTAAGGGATATTACTTTTACTTTGACGGAATGGACAGTGTGCCCGAGGAGGATCTGTATAAACTGCATGAAGAAATGCGCAGGATTGTCGCTTTGGACCTGCCGATTACCCGGTATAAGATGTCATATACCGAGGCCCTGGCTTATTTTAAAGAGAACAATCAACCGGACACGGTGCTCCTGATAAAAAACAGCAACGCGCCCAGGGTGCCGGTAAACCGCTGTGGTGATTTTATCGATATCTCCCATGGTCCGCTGATACCCCGGACCGGAATGTTGGATATTTTTCAGATTAAGAATTATCCTCCCGGATTCATTCTGCGCTATCCCCCCCTGGCTTCGCCCGGCCGCATCAAACCGTTTGAAGATAATCCCATTTTGTTTTCTGTTTACCAGGAGTACAAACATTGGGGCAAGATATTAAAAATCAACTGTATCGGGCTTTTGAATGAGAAGATAAAGGCCGGGGAGATAAAGGAGTTTATTGAGATTGCGGAAGCCCTGCATAACAGCAAAATCGTGGAGATAGCCGAAAGCATTCGCCGCAAGAACGGCGGCGGGAACCTTGTGTTGATTGCCGGTCCTTCTTCCTCGGGCAAAACCACCTTTATGAAGAAACTGTCCATACAGTTAAAGGTGTTCGGGATTACGCCCGTGGCTATTTCGATCGACGATTATTTTCTTCCGCGTGAGCAGACCCCGCGGGACAAGCACGGGAACTATAATTTTGAAACCCTGGAAGCGGTGAATGTTGATCTGTTGAATACCCACTTAAACCAGCTTTTGGACGGAAAGCAGGTGCTGATTCCCATTTATGATTTTACGGCAGGGAAGCCCAAGACGCAGGGAAAAAAGGTAAAACTTGATGAAAATTCAATCGTCATTCTGGAAGGGATCCACGGCCTCAACGACAACCTGACCCCGCGTATCAGCGTGGACAAAAAGATAAAGATCTACGTATCCGCACTGACCCAGCTGAACCTGGATGATCATAACCGCATCCCCACCACCGACGTGCGCCTGCTGCGGAGAATGGTACGGGACTACCGGTTCCGCGGGCACAGTGCCCTGACCACATTCAAGATGTGGCCGTCGGTACGCCGCGGCGAAGATAAATATATCTTTCCCTTTCAAAACAATGCGGACATGGCTTTTAATTCCAGCCTGGATTATGAGCTTGCCGTGTTAAAGGTGTATGCCGAGCCCCTGCTGAAAACAATCGAGCCGTCACACCGGGAATACAGTGAGGTGAAACGCATGCTGGCCTTTCTGGAGAATGTGATTCCCGTGCCCGCGCTTTGGGTGCCCCCCCAATCGATTTTACGGGAGTTTATCGGAGAGAGCAGCTTTTCCTACTAAATGATGATGGACTCGGATTTCATAATGGTTTTTTCTATCATGGAGATGAACTCCTTGTCGGGTTTAAGAAACATCAGTCCGAATCCGCTGTCCGCGGAGTCCTTGTCCGGCCCGAAAATCCTGGCCGATCGCACCACCCGTACCTGGCCTTCGTAATAACGCCTGCCGTGGTCATCCACAAGGATATCAAGCTCTTCTCCAAGCTCAAACAGGGAAAGGTCCTCGGTGGAGATAAAAATCCCCCCCAGTGACAGATTGGTGGTCCTGAATTCCATAATGGAAAACACGTTATCCGGTGTGGCCTTCTTTATGATAGTCGTTAAATTGTACTGTCGCCTGTCGGCTCTGCGTTTTTCAACCATGGGAAAAATCTCTACTACTGACTAGTATATGCAATGAAATATGCTCTGTAAAGAATAATTAGTGGTACGAAGCCTGCGCCTAAGTTATGGAATTCAGATATAGGCATATTGCGGCACATAATGCTTCTCCGGGTAAGGGGTAAACACCTTTTTCAACCAAAGATCGTCAAGGAAGCCCCACAAAAAGCTAAGTTTGGGAAATCCTGTCGATTCGATTTTGGATGGTGTTTCGGTTCAACTTAATACAGACAAAAGGTATGTTTTGCTTTGTTTAGGCGCAGGCTTTGTGCCACTAACCACCTTTTATCGTGGGAAGGAACCGCCGCCAGGGGCGGTATTTTTTTACATACCCGCAGCTTTCCGGGAGATAGCGGGAGAATAATGCGTGAAACATGGTAACCTTTTCACAGTTTTTACAGATAATAAATCTTTCATTGTATACGGAACATGTTTTTTGATCGATATTTAAAAAATCGCACGGTTTGTCCAGGTTGATGGTGACGGACAGCCCGTGGTGCTCTTTTTCATAACAGCAGATCCCGCAGCGTAAGCATAATTCTTCCCAGGCCTGCCGCTTTTTTGCAAAGAACCCGCTCATGGCGTATCGGCTTCTTTTTTCAGGAGTCTTTTATTGAGTATCAAAAATGTCAGAGGGACCGATATCCCCACAATTATGAGAAGAATAGCCCAGAACAGGATGAATTTGGAAAATAAAATGACAAAATAGTAGATAAACGCGCAAAACACAATAATGGCCCCCGCGTAAAGGCTGAAGCGCATTTTGTGTTTTTGTACGGAAAACAGGTACACCGCCAGAAATGACAACCCTATGCTGAGTACCAGGAACACCGGATGAAATCCTATCTCGGGCTGCAGCATACTCATCCAGATCCAGAGGCTCAATCCATACAGTGAACCCGCAGGCAGTAATGCCCACCACTGCGCCCTTTGCAGAAGAAAAATGATCAGAAAGGTCGTGCCGAAGCCGAAGGACAGGAGCGCCGCCGCCAGGGTGCCGATTATTTCGGCAAAGCCGAAAATAAGAATAACAATGCCGAAGCTGAAGGACACGCCGGCAGGGATAATAAACCAGAACAGCCCGCCGCCCCTGCCCTGAAAAAAGGCAAACACGATCCCGGTGACAAATAAAAGGATCCCAATTACCCTTTCGGTGGCCTGACCGACCGGGGGGATGATGCTGAAGTTCGTCAGGAGAAAGAATATACCGCTTAAGATCAGGGCCGTGCCCACAAAACCTGTTCGCCAGAAAAAGAAATTATCATTCGCTTTCATTCTACATATCACTATACCACTTTGTTTTTTTTTATGATAGGGTAGAGAACAAATATTCCGTTGGGTGGACAAAGGAGCGGTGATGGATGTGTTTAAAGGGGTGATTGTCGGAGTTGTCGGATTTTTCATCTGTATTTTTCTATTGGCGATTAGTATGGTGTATGTGGTTGATGTCACGATCGGTGACGCGGATTTTATGGTGCGTAATGCGGCGGCCGTCGATTACAGCCTGCTGCTGGAAGATATTATGCGGGGGGCCCAACCCAACGAACTGCCGGAAAATTTTTTGAACGGCAAGGCGGGTGAAATAAACCGCTCGGTCCGTGGGTTTGTCGCCAGGATCATCCAATCGGTGTATGGATACCTTGACGGGAAGATCGGGCCCGAAGAGATCAAGGTCCCGCTCTGGCAGCTGTTCGATGAGCTGCGGCCCTTGCTGGCTGAAGCGGAATATAATTCGCTGCGGAAACAGGGACAAAACGTACCTAAAAAGAGCTTTGATAAAAGATTCGACATCATCTGGAGGGAGCTGATGAGTGAAATCCCCGATACGCTGGAGTTCGATGAAAAATCTCTTACGCCGGAAGACCTGCGCACCCTGTATGGAATTCGCGACGGGTACCGGAATTTTCATTACGCCTATCTGGGTTTTATCCTGTTTTGTGTGGTGTTCTGCGCAATCATCTTTTTTGTGGACCGCAATATACCGCTTTCACTTCGGCATGTGGGCATAATGCTGGTGATAACGGGCCTGCTGCAGGTCCTGCTTATCATTTTACTGCACAACATGGGAACCTGGACGTTTGTGCTGGACAAAATCCCCAAGTACCTTAAAAGTTATGAGGGGGTTCTGCTGGCCGCGCTGGGAGACTCATTTTTCCTGACCACGATACTCTACCTGGTAACAGGCGGTGTGTTTATCGGCGCGTCCGTGTTCTTGCCGCGGATTTTCCCCCCGCCTGAATCAGAAGAAAAGCTCCAGCCGTAACGGCAGAACGTGCTTTTTCAGCGTCAGTTCGCACCAGTTATCAGAGTCCTGCCGGGAGCCGGGCGCAGGGGATCTGCCCTGTACGGTGATTTTTTTCAACGGGGCGCGAAGCGTTTTTGTATAAATCCTCAGACAAACTTCTTTGAATGCGGAGAGTTCCGGTTTCAGCCTGCCCGCAATGCGGGTGATCGAGAGGGAAAGCTTTCCCCGGCCGGATTGTCCTTCAATTCTCAGGAGTGAGAAGTCGCCGTCAAGATATTTCAGGGTCTGCCCGTCATCGATATACCAGTGCCCCCGTATCCGCTCTGCCGGGTATACCTGTAATATCGGTGTCTGTTTCAGGGCCTCCTCCGTTACCTCTCCGGGGACGCAGACCGGGATTACGGCCCCGGTACGGACAAACAGGGGGATTTTGTCCGGCGGGGTCTCCACGATAATACCGGTTCCGCCCTGATACGGAGCGGATCCGGGCCAGGCCAGCCAGTCGCTTCCGGCGGGCAGGTAGACGCGGCGCCGCGCGGCGCCGGCCGTTAATACCGGGCAGACCATGAGGTCGGGACCGATCATAAACTGACCGGCCGCCGTCTCCTCCTGCAGACAGGCCGGGTCGTCCGGAAACTCCAGGAACAGCGGGCGCATCAACGGGAGCCCCTCCTCGCAGGCCTGGCGCAGAGAGGTATAAAAATAGGGAAGCAGGCGGTAGCGCAGTTTCAGGGCCTCCGTGCACAGGCGTTGGATTCTTTCCGGGAAATACCAGAGTTCACGGGGAGGTGTGGCATGCGAGGAGTGGTTGCGGCAGAAGGGATAAAACGCTCCCAACTGCATCCAGCGCAAAAAAAGCTCCGGGGTGGGTTTACCCCAGAATCCGCCGATATCCGGACCCACCAGCACCTGGCCCGAAAGTCCCATATTCAGGAGCATGGGCACGGACATGCGCAGGTGTGACCACTTGCTTTTGTTGTCTCCGGTCCAGCTTGAGGCGTAGCGCTGGATGCCGGCAAAGGCCGAGCGCGTGAACAGGAAATTGCGCAGCCCTCCCCGCAGGCGGGCAAGGCCCCGGGAGGTAGCCCGGGCCATCAGCAGGCCGTAGCAGTTGTGCACCGTACGGTGGGGCAGGGGGCCCTGCGGTTTTTGGGACGCGTGCATAACATCGCCCGGCATGGTACGGAGCGGGGTAAACAGGGACGGCTCATTCATATCGATCCAAAACCCGTCGATGCCGTGTTTCACGTACTCCTGATAAAGGGAACCCCACCATTCCCGTACTTGCTCCGAGGTATAATCCGGAAAGGCCGCGTCGCCCGGCCAGACCGGCGCGTGAAACACCGAGCCGTCCTGCCTGGTACAGAAGAACCCCCGGCTTACCCCCCGGGCATACACCTCCCACTGCGGGTCCGCCTTCAGGCCCGGGTCGGACATGATCACAACCTTAAAGCGTTTTTCATGCAGGGCCTTGATCGCGGCCGTCGGATCAGGGAAACGCTCCCGGTTCCAGGTAAAGGAGCGGTACCCGTTCATGTGCCCGATATCGATATGCAGGGTATCGCAGGGGATCCCGTGTTCCCGGAAGCCCCGGGCAATGGAGAGCAGGCGGGCGGCGGATTCATTCTCTTCCCAGCGTGAATGATGGTGGCCCAAAACCCAGCGCGGGGGCAGGGGGTACCTGCCGCAGAGCAGGGTAAAGTTGCGTAACACCTCTTTCAGACCCGGACCGGCTATCACGTAGTAACAGAGCGGGCCCTCTTCGGCCGCGTAAAAAGCGGGCCGCGGGGTCTTTCCCGGGGCCTGATGCTTGGCCTGATGCGGGCCCTTTCGCGGCGCTTTTCGCAAGCCGCTCCCCGCCGGCAGGATGAACCGGCTGAAGTGGGGGTTGTCGAAAAACAGGGCATGGGAAAACCCGTCTCTGCGTATACAGATCTGCAGGGGGCAGGACTGCCACATGGGGTCCGAACGCGGGCCCAAATCCGAATTGTCCGTGTTCCACATGGAAAGGCGTTGCCCGTTTTTAAAAAGCCCTCCGGTCTTTTCCCCGAATCCGCAATAATATTCTCCCTCCGGCGCCTGCTTTTCACAACCGACCCAGTGACGGCGGAAAAACGGGGCCCGCGGCTCACGGTGCAGCAAGCGGCCGCCCAGGCGGAACTCCAGGGTCGCCGTGCCGGTATGAAAAAGGGCCTCCAGCCCCGGTTCGTCCTTGCCGCCTTTCCGGTTTTGGATAAAAAGGGTATTCTCATCCTGCTTCTGTACCGTCAGTTCATCTGACCCCGTAAGTTCGATGCTCCAGGTCAGGTAATCCTTCTTGGGAAACGGATCGGTGACCCCGGACGCAGCGGCGGGGCCGTTCACCATGACCCTCCAGATTCCGGGGGTAAGGCAGTGCAGGCTGATGTCCGCGTTCGCGCATTCAAGCGCAACCGTGGATTTGTCCTTGTCGAACCGAAATCCCTTATAGCCGCGGACCCGTGTGCCCCCGCGGGGTACACGCCGCCGGTTTAAGAGCGGCTGCAGGACATTAGATACTATTTTTTGCTTGAAAACTTCCGAAAGCCGGGAAAGTAAGTTCATGCCTCACCTTTGGCTTTGTGCGCCCCCTCTTTTACCTGTTTGGATGGGTAGCGCATAAAAATAAACACGCCCAGGATGCCGATGATGCTGACAAAGATGCATGAAATGCGCACACCCAGCGGATTGGCGATGTCCTTCCCGAACACCGAGTAAAAAAACGACATCAGCGCGAACGCGATCCCCAGGTTTAACTTCATAAAAAATCCGTGTACCCCGAAGTAGATGCCCTCACGGCGTTCTCCCGTGATTTTATAATCATAGTCGCACAGGTCGGAAATAAATACATTGGGGATGATCAGCAGCACGGCCACGGAAAAGCCGAACAGGGCAAAGATGATCAATGTCCAGATAAGCGGCCCGATATTGACAAAGTTCACCCATTTCCCATTTGTAAAATGGGATACGCCGGTATGCGTGCCGAACCAGATATCATGTTCCCCGCTGATCACCACGGCCGACACATAATCGTTTACCAGCCCTTGTGCGGTGGTATAGGTTTGCCATACGGATCCGTTGAAAAACGAGACGCCGTCCTTGGTCCCGGCATACAATCCCCCGTCGGGAGCGGCGGTAAGGGATGTTATGCGGTCGTTCACCAGGCCGTCCGCCTTTTTAACGGTGGTCCAGGTCCCGTTTTTGTAGCGGGAAAGGCCCACCTTGGTGCCGCACCAGAGTGAACCGTCCGTACCGGCCGCCAGCGCGGTGATCAGATTGTCCGCCAACCCGTCATTCACGGTAAAAGACCGCCAGGTCCCGCCGGAAAAGCGGGAGAGTCCCCGCTCGGTGCCGATCCAGACCGTACCCGTTTCATCAACCGTCAGCGCGGTAATTTGGTCGGCAATCAGGCCGCTTTGTTCATTATAACGCGCCCAGTTGTCCCCGTTATAGGAGGCCAGCCCGGTTTTTGTTCCCACCCAGACGGTCCCGTCCGGGGCCGCGGCCAGCGCGGTGACGGTACTCTCCGCCAGATCGCGGTCCGTGTTTCCCGCTGACCAGGCGCCGTCTTTATACACCGAAATTCCGGTTTTGGTGCCGAACCAAACGCCGCCGTCCGGTCCGCGTACCGATGAGGTGATACTGTTGTCGGTCAGTCCGGAATCGCTGGTGTAATACCGCCAGTTTGTTCCGTCGAATGACGATATGCCGCGTGCCGTGCCGAACCAGGCCGTCCCATTATCAACGGTGACCGCGGTCACGTAATTGCAGGTGATACCGTCCGGGTTGCTGCCCAGGCCGGTGAAGGAAATCAGCACGGAGAAAAAGGCGAA
>Ga0315536_1000891_pt1 | contig 15132 bp, 12 predicted proteins | sample SalMarSW160230MG_FD_203093 | JGI IMG/M metagenome (GOLD analysis project Ga0315536, IMG submission 203093) | Salt marsh sediment microbial communities from the Plum Island Ecosystem LTER, Massachusetts, United States - Salt Marsh Sediment SW1602-30 ... | reverse complement strand
ATAAATCTTTAGGTATTATTAATTGAAATATACTTGTAAAAAAAGCTCCAATAATTAAAAATTTTCCAACATCTATAAACTCCGAACCTGTATTTTTAAATACTAAAACAATTTTATCAAAAATAGAACTACCTTTAATTTTTTCAGTTTCACAGTGACAATGATTACAATGACATTCATGATCCTCTTTAGTATTTTCCTTATAAATTTGATCTTTTTTTATAAAAAAAGAAATCACTATACCTATTGATAAAGCAATAATTATACCAAAAATAATCCTTAAATAAACAATAGAAAATTGATTTGAAAACGCATAAAACGTTGAAGCAATAACAATTGGATTTACAAGCGGTGCTGACAACATAAATGTAATAGCTACTGGAATTGAAATACCTTTTTTGATAAGTCGAACAGTTACCGGTACAATAGCACAATCACATATTGGTAAAAATACTCCTGCAAAAATAGCAACTAAAAATCCTAAAATTTTTTTTTGTGGAAAGACTTTGATAAGCAATTCATTTGGTATTAAAAACTGCAAAATTGATGAAATAAATACTCCTATAAGTATAAAAGGAAAGGCTTGCATCAATATACTTAAAAAAACCATGTTAAAATTTTTAAGCCCTATAAACTCAGCTTCGATAAGTGTTGTATAAATTAATTTCAATAAGAATACTGACGCATATATTGAAACCAACCCTATAAGAATTTTTACAGACATATTAGCTGGATCAATTTCTTTTTGTTCTTGCTCTATATCATTATTCACTATTGCCACTCCTTATATGTTACTGCAAACAAATTAGGTTTTTATTCTAATTTGATATATAATTCTTGTCAACACTAACACAAATAGGAAAGTGCATAAATTATATTTGATACATAAAATACTAATAATAACTTAATTTGGGGTTCCAACGCAATATTGTCAATTTTATAATACCTCTTTAAATGCTCTTAAAATACTCTTTAAACTTTCTATATAACTTATATCTAAAGGAGCTATCTCAATTGTACGTCCATTTATTTCCTTTGCTATTGTTTCTGCCTGAGAACTATCAAATTCTTCCTGGTATAGTATAACTTTTATATCTTTTTCTCTTGCTATATCTATAACATTCTGAAGTCTTTTTACTGTTGCATTTTTACCTGACTCTTCAATAGCAAGCATATTCAAATTGTAATCATCTGCAAAATATCCCATTGATGGATGGAATATAATAAATGTCTGCTTTTCCTTATTCTTTAATGTATCCTTTATTTCTTCGTCAATATCTTCTAATTCTTTTATAAAATTATTTGCATTCTTTTCATATATTAATTTATTCTTTGAATCAATTTTTATCAACTCTTCTTTTATTTTGTTTATCATTACTATTGAACGTTTCGGTGACATCCATATATGAGGGTCACGGCCTGTATGTTCGTGATGTTCTTCATTATCTTCTTCGTCAAAAAACCTATCTTTGTAAACTTTTGATACTTCTTTGTCTAAAGGCACTAATTCTATATTTTTGTTATATGTCTTCAATTTCGGTACTATGCTAGTTTCATCAGCTTGTACACCAATTGAAAAATAAACTTTTGAATCACTTAATTTTGTCATTTGTTGTATAGTTGGTTGATAATTTTCAGGACTAAACCCTGGTGGTATCATCGTAACAACATCTACAAAATCTCCTGCAATTTTATTTACAAATCCCTCTAACGGAACTATTGATACCGCTACAACAATACCTTCGTCACTTTTTGTTTTATTATCCTGTTCTTTACATCCCACCATTAATATAGTAAAAACAATTATTAAACAAAATGATACAACTATAAATTTTCTATTCATTATTTCATTCTCTCCCACTATAAGATTAAATCGAACTTAAATGCAAATCATTTGCATTTAAAAAATATTATAACAAAACATATCAGCTATAACAAGATTTGAATTTTAATCTTTTTCTGGGGGTTGTCCGAAATTCGTGTAAAAATGGGCCAAGTGACATAATGTTCCAATTATAAGAATTTAATAAAGTTTAATTTTCACTGTAAATTAAACTTTTAGAGCAAATATCAATTAAAAAATTCGATGAAAACCAAATAAAAAATTATTTTCAAATAAAAAAAGTTTAACTTATAAAGCATTTGTTAAACTTTTTTCCGTTATGCTATTTTAAAGGATTTAATCTCAATTTTAATTATTCACGAATGGTAAATAATGTCTTATGGCCCATTTTTACACGGATTCCGGACAACCCCCATAGCCATCAAGCTAAAGATAACAATATTTTCCATATGAAATAATAATTAATGAATGAGAAAAAAATTCCCCCATTCGTGTTAAATATATTTAAAATATAACACCAACAAAATTTCTAGAATTTTGAATACCACATGAACAGCTAGATTACAGTTACCATAATATGTAATTATTAGCTTGATGGCTATGCGGACAACCCCCTTGAAGTGATACAAAAGCTTTTCAATCATTCAGCTCCTTCCATTACACTCAGATATATTGGAATTACTCAAGATGATATGGATAATGTTTATTTGAACCTGAACCTATAATTACAATTACTCTTTAGAGTTTAATTAGCTGGAATTTGAAGATGATAATCCGAAAAAACTTAATATCAGCTAGTTACAAGAATATATTCCAGTATTTAGGAAATGAACTGGTGTGATTTCCCCAAATGTTGGCGATCCCCCTTGTAATATTTGTTATTTATTACATATTTTATTTAGTGTATCTAAAATTTGATTTAGACAACACTTATGTTTAATTATCAAGTTATAATTTAGGAAGTATATGTTTTTGAAATAGTTATATATTACTCAAAAATCCTTAGCTTGATGGCCATGGGGTACAGCCGAAATACGGTTAAATATAGGCAATAGCCTGGGTGAAATTACCATATCTATCTAAATTGCTAACATACTCAATATTTCACATAGAATAGGGCTAGGAATTGCGTTGATATTAAGATAATAGTCTCCAAATCTTTTTATTTTATCTTTTGAACTTACACGTACATAAGCAAGATTCATAGAATCCCTCCAAAAATAATTTGTCGTGAGTGTACATATAAGTATCTCATAATTATTTGACGTCTATTAATTAAAATTCGACTTTATTAAACGTCAGAAAGACAGCTCAAATGAGTAATTTAAAAACGTCCAAAAAGTGTACCTTCTTAGACTAATGGTAATTTTAACTAGCCTATTGCCTATATTTAACTGTATCTCGGCTGTACCCGTGGTTAAGTGATTTATATAAAATCATTATTTATTCTTAATGTTTTTAGTTTACTTATAAAAAATTCTTTTTCATTGTGTTTTTTATTTTTTGTATAAATGTTTATTAATATTTCATATAGGTTTTTTAATTCTTTTTCTCTGATAGAATTTATTTTTAGTAATTTATGACATTCTGATTCTATAAATAACTCTTCAGCAAGTGATGAGCTTTCGTTATATAATATTTCATAAAGAAGGTATATCTTTTTTTGGATGAATTTTGGATTTTTTTCGTCTAGAGATTTATATTTTTTTATATATTTTTTTAGATTAGAAGAATTATCTGATAAATTGTAATTTAATATTCCAGATATAATTGCTGTAAAAGGAATTGTAAAAACAAGTCCTATACTTCCTGATACAGCTCTTAATATTTCAGCAGCCATTATATCAGTATTGACAACGTCAGTAAAATGTGCACCAAAAGATACATATAATAAAAGTAATTGCATTGATCCTCCTAAATAAGCAAGAATTAAAGTATTGGACATTGTTGACATTATATCTTTTCCAACATTCATACCTCTTTTGATAAGTTCAGTTTTAGTAATATCAGGTTTTGTAATTTTTATTTCATTCATTGTTGAAGCAATTGATATACCAACATCAATTGCAGCACCCAAAGTTCCAATAATAACTCCAGCAAATAATATACCGCCAAAATCAATTGGTATATCATTAGATGAAGCCATTAAAAATTTACTTTCCTCTGAACCAATACCCTGTATTTTAGCTAAAAAAGCAATTGTTTTTACAAGTAATCCTGCAACTATTACACCTCCAGATGTTCCAATAATTGCAGAAAAACTTTTTATATTTATACCACAAACAAGTAGTACAGTAATTATGATTATTCCTGTACATATTGGTATAGATACTAATACAGGATCATAGCCTTTTGCCATCAAGGGAAGAATAATTTTAAATATTATTAGTATTGTAATTGTTAAAGCAATAATTGACTTAAAACCTTTGAAACCACCTATAGCAATTAATGCAATTATAAAGAAAATTATTAGATATAATAAATAATGTTGTCTTACTATATCTGAAATATATACTTTTAGAATATTATTATTTTCATCTTTATCAAAAAAAAGAAGAACAAGATCATTTTCTTTTAATTCAGGACCTTTATAAATGTCTGACATATAATAATCTGAATCATATTCGGCTTTAAATAGTTTTCCTTTTTCATCACCTTCAAGAACTTCAACCTTATAAACTTTTGTGGTTGGAGTATTTTCTGAACTAGATTTTGAACTTATGGCTATTTCAGTAAGTATTTTAGCTTTAACTAAAGGTGGTTGCTGATTTTGAGCAACAGAAATAAACCCATTATAAAAAACTATATATATTAAAAAAATAATACTAAAAAATTTTTTCATTGTATCAATCCTCGAATTATAAGATATCAAAAATTATAACAAATATATTATGAGGTTCCAACCCAATATTATCAGGTTAAGCTCTAACCATTGGTATTAGGTTATTCATTTTTATTTTGATTCTATTAAAAGTTTGTAATTAAGCCATTTTCAATTTGAAAGGACTATTTCCTAAAGTATGACTTTGCTTAATATCAATGGATACAGCTTAACTTGGCAATATTGGCGTAGAACCCCGACAAGTGAAATATTTAAATAATATAGTTGAACAAGTTCATCAAGCTATAAAGCTAATTATTAAGCCTATGCTGGTCTTTAAATCCTTTATATCTGCCTCCAAAACTATAAAGGCATTGAATCAACGAAAATCTATTTTTCTAAAAACTCTCGTATACGCTGATTGAATATATTTGGAGTAATCAGAGCAATAGAATGAGCACCAAGTCCTTTATTAAACATATGATATTCAGCATTTGGATAAAGTCTTTTTAGTCCATCAAAATACTTAAAAATAACATCATCTTCAGCAATGGTAATTAACATTTTCCCTTTCCAGAAAGATAAATCATCCGAATGAAAGCTATAATTTCTTACAAAGTCTACCATTAGATCTATATGTGTCAATATTATTTTCTTTGTAAGTTTTGATTTTAATTCTTTAAAATAACCCTTATACCATTCAAGCCATTTGGTTGAATCATGATGCAATTCTTCTTTATCCGGTTTGGCAAATAATCTAAAAAAAAGTGTGGTTATGGAAGAAGGCAAAATTCTAAATAATGTGAATCAGAAGGGTAAAACGTGTGCGCCAGTATGACTTTATTAATCATATTTGAATAATCCCTTAAGAAGCATTGCGCTATTAGTCCACCTTCACTATATCCAATTACATTTACATTATTGACATTTTCCGTTTGTAGTATTGTGTAAAGTGCATCTGAATATTCCTTCATCTTCGCATCATGCAATACAGGACACGTAGGTGCAATTATGCGGTAATTTTTCTCAAATCCCACAATTTGATGTATCCACATATCAAATTGTGCATATCCTCCATGAAGCAACAGGAGGACCTCTTTGTCTTTTTCTGAATCAAAGTATCTCCACATAACACCATTTATAATCAAGCTTTTCTGAGAATGTGATTCCTCAAAATCTTTAATAAATTCTTTCTGTTCATTTAGGATTGTTGAGTAGAATTTTTTTATCTTTAAATCAATCATTTTTTACTCCTTTTTACTTCATAGATTTTTCAACACCTTGTGCTTAAAGTTCAAGGGTAAATGAGATAAGAACTTACTTTTTTATATATTATCAAAAATGTAATATACAAGCTATAAAATTAGAAAAAACAATGGGGTTACAGTCTAATATTTTCAGGTTAAGCTTCAGCTGTTCATATAATAACATTATAATAAGAAACTATTCTAATTGAACAAAACGGAGTTTTTCTCTAATTAGATGTCTACCCAACCCCCATTTTCAGCCATTAGAGGCGATTAAATGAAATTTGTACTTTTCATACCTGTTTAGATTTTACTTTTTTTGCTCCAGAAATGGATGTTATCTCCTAACTTTCTTTTCTCTAAATTCCTTTAATTATCTATGTGAAACCAATATATGTAAAATTTAATTTTAGATGATTTGTGGTTACATATATTTCAACATGATATAATCAAAAAAATAAAGAAAAAGGAAGATAAATTTATGAAACAAAATTATTATCCTGTAAGCAATTTAGATGTGTTTTGTAAAATGAATAGTGACCAACTATTACAAGTCAAAGAACAATATGATAGTTTGTTAGCTGTTAAAGACAAGCCGTATGTTTTAGATGACTATACTGTAAAAAGAGTAATTAAATGTTATATCGAACAAAAGGAACTTCTTAAGCCAGAACGAAAACAATTTGAGAAATGGGAAAAAGAAGAAAATTTAAATATTACACAAAAAGATAAAATTAATGAAGCATATAATATTATATATGAAAAAGAAAAAATAATTGATAAGATCTTATTATTAGCAAAAGAATTAGAAACAGGTACTATTGATAAGATTATGAATAAAAGTGATATAGAACTTGGTTTAGAATTCTTGATGAAAGGTTTTAAATTTTAGCCATTTATCTTTTATGCTAAAAATAGTCGTGTTAACGACTGTTAAGTTCTTTTACAAATGTTAATTAATTTTATTATTTAAATAAAATGTATTATTTGATATAATTTTTATCATATAAATGGAACAAGAACTTTTAACCATGGTCGAATAAGATTAAAAGTTCCCTCTGTTATTTTATTATATTTTTTTATAATCTATAATAAGTTTAATATAATATATTAAAGTAGTAAAGAGTCCATTTATAAATAAATGAAAATTTTTGAGGAGATTTAATAGAATGGGCGAAATAATAAGAAATAAACAAGACAATTTGAGAGATGACTTTCCTGTAGTAAAGGGAAATATATTGAATGAAGCAGTATTATGTAAAAATACGACTCTTGTGGAGTACAGAATTTTATTAGTTGCTCTTAGTAAAATTAGTCCGTTATCTCGCAGTTTAACTGTATTTTTTAGAGCAGAAGATTTTTGTAATTTGTTAGACCTCAGAAGAAATGGTATGTATTCATATATAAAAACATCATCAAAAAACTTAGCATCTAGAACACTAACTATTGAAGATAAAACAAAAAAAGAAGCGTTAACATTTCCTTGGTTGTCAGAAATAAAATATAATGAGTCTTTTATAACTATGACATTTAACAATAAATTAGAAAAACATATTCTAGAAATTCTAACAAAGGGTGGTTATACAAAATATTTTATTAAAAACATCCTACATTTGGACAGTTTATATGCAGTTCGTCTTTATGAACTTTTAAAACAATATCAAAAAATAGGAATACGTACTTTATCAGTAGCTGATTTAAAATCTAAGCTAGGTGCTGTAAAAAAGTCATATGATAAAATGTTTTTATTTAGAAAATATGTACTTATACCTGCTCAAAACAGAGTGAATGTTTGTACAGATCTAATGTTTGAATATGAGGAGATAAAAAGTGGAAGAGAAGTTACGGATATAAGGTTTTTTATACAACCAAAATTTGAAATTACAGATGATTATATAAATTTAAGAAAAGATAAGCTAATTTTAAAAATACAACGTGAAATCCATAATAAAACAGGCTATATATTCGAAGCTAAACATATGAATGGATTACATAGATTTATTTTGCTAGATCTATTAAAAAAGTTTGTATCAGGTGCATTCAATAATATTTTAATCAGAAATCCAGAAAATTTTTTCATATACAAGTTGAATGAAATTCAAAAAAATTATGATATGGATTTATTAACTAAGAAATTTGAAGATGTTTAGATATAAAGATATAAAAAAAATGGCTAAATTATTAGCCATTTTTTTTATATTAAGCATAAAGAATTTCGTCATAAAATTAAAAGTTATCCACAATAGACATGACGAAATTCTTTATGCGGTGACGAAATTCTTTATGTTTGTGACGAAATTCTTTATGCTTGTGACGAAATTCTTTATGTTTGGAAAGATAAATAGGCTTGAAATAGCACCTTTGAGCAGACCGAAAACAGTATAAACATTTTATATTGTTATATTATAGGTATATATATAACGTAGGTAGATGTAAATTATTTACATGTGGATAAATTTAAATTTCAAAATACTACAGTAAAATTAACTAGCGTTAACACGCTAAAAAAGTCATATTAAAAATGTCAAAAATAATATATTCAATTTGGTATAACATTTCAGAAGATGACTAAAATTTTATTATTTATATCTTTTGTTGCAAAAGGTGTAGTTATGTAATAATATATATATACTAATTTTTACATAATAACTTTATAAAAGAAAAAATTATACAATTATCTTAAATAATGGAATCTTTCAAAACTGATAAAAAATCAATAAATTAAGTTTCTATTATTATTTTATAAAAATTACTTAAAAAGATAATAGGGGGTAATTATTTGAAAGAAATAGATGTTATAAAATTAACAAAATTGAACAAAAAATATAAAAATAGAATAATAACAATTGTTCTATGGGTATTTATAGGATTTTTAATAGTAAGGGGAATAGGAACTTTAATAAAAGGAAATACAATTAATTTAAAACCATTCAAAAATGAAATAACAGAAAAAATAAATGAGACAAGTAAAGAAAGTGAAGGTGTAGCTTTTGCAGAAAATTTCATTTCTGAATATCTTAACTATACAGGAAATGAAAAAGACTACTATAAAAGATTATCACAATATACAGATATGGATTTTTCAAATACAAAATTAAAGAAAATGGATGTAATCTATGTAAATAAAGTTAAGTCAAAATGGCAAAATAATAAGTTGTTAATTGTAGATATAAAAGTTAAAGTTGCAGAAATACCGGAAATGGAAAATCTTCTTGATAAGTATTTGACACCAAGCCCAAATTTAATTCCTAGTAAAAAGCCAGTAGAAACTATAAAACCAACGTCTACACCAAAAAAAACAGTTAATAAATCACCTATAACGCAATTATCATTAATCAAAAAACCTAGAATACTACTTGTTGCAAATGTAAATTCTCCAGACCCAAGTGAAGATAACATAGATATTTTATATATAAGAGTTCCGGTAATTCTTGAAAATAATAAGTATAAAATATCTGGATATCCAACATTTATAAGTAGTCCAGTTAATAGCGAAGATAGTAATAGCAGAGAATTACCAGGTGAAGGAATAAAAGATGATAAAGAGCAAAAAGAGATTGAAAAATTAATTACAAGTTTTATAAGTTGCTACTATCAAGGAAATGAAACAGAATTAGAATATTTCATGAAAAATAAAGATAAAATAAATTGTCTGAATGGTGAATATGAGATTGTTGGAATACCAGCAGTAGAGATGAAAGAGTTTGAAGGAAAATACTATGCAAGAATCTATTACCAGTTAACTTATAAGGGTAATACATTTGATAATGGAATGGAATTTATTATAACAAAGGAAAATGAAAAATTTCTTATAGAAAAATATGATACTGCAATTAATTAGGGGGAGTTAATGATGAAAAAATTTTATACAATATTTGCTACAGTTATGTTTATATTTTTGAATGTAGGATTTGTTTTTGCTGAAGGAGAATGGGGAGAAAACGTTAAAAATTGGATAACGAGAGAAGCAGGATATTTAGCTCTGGGAGTAGCTGTTGTAATAATGATCCCACTTCTTTTGAAAAAGGCATGGGCTGCATTAGCTGGTACTCTAGTTGCATCAGGAATAGCATTGTTCTTTATTAATAATCCAGAAGCATTGGAAGGTATAGGTAAGATATTGTCAAAAATTATATTTGGAAATGATGTAAATGTTTAAGGAATATAATAGTATGGACAACAAAATAAAAAGTACCAGGTATGAAGTAGTTAGATCATATGCGAAAATATGGACAATGCCTTTAAAAGTTTATGCAATAGAGAAAACAAAGCTTATAATCCCAATCAACATATGGGATATGCTATTTTTTATTTTTTGGGAGTTAATTTTTTTAATATTAAATTTTTTAATACCAAATAATATTCCAAACAGTTTAAAATTCGGTCTTATACCATATTTGTTAATGAAATTTATGAGCATTGTAAAACTTGAAGGAAAGCAACCACATAAATATTTCTATGATTTATTGGTTTTTTTAATCCTTCCAAAAAAATATGAATATTTTAAACCAGCAAAAAAACCTAAAAAAATAAATTTCAATAATTGTAAGATATATTTATCAGCATATAAAGAGAAGGAGGGATGATGTTGCAATTTCCTATTAAATATTTTGAAGATAACTTAATAATTAATCAGGCCAATGATTGTTGGGCTTTATATAAATTACAAGCATTTGATTATGATTTTTGCAATACAGATAAAAAATTTGAAATTATTGATAATCTGACTAGATTTATTTCAAATATAGGAGAAGAGGCTAAAATATTAGTTGTACCTGTAATAGTAAATTATTCAGAATATTTTCAAAAACTAGAAAATAATTTAGTTAAAAGTAATGGTTTATATGAAGTTGCCAGACATCATATAAACCTCGCTAAAAATTATATAAACAATAAATATGTAAATAGTGTAAACGATTATGAAGTGTATATTCTAACAAAACTAACCAGAAACTTTGATTTTGATACGATAAGAGAAGCATTAGGGAAAGCTATAACAGAGCCTATAAACACTATAAACAAATGGTTTGGTGTTGGCAGAGAAATATCAAAGTATAAATTAGATAGATATAGTAAATTTGCAAAGAGTTACGAACACCAACAAGATATTAGAATGAGAATAAGAAGTGCAAATGAAGAAGATATACAATGGCTTATCAAAAAGTCATTTTTTAGGGGTACAACACTAGAAGTAAAGACATGGGATAAGTGGAAACCACATTATAGAACATTCAATGAAAGAATGGGTGAGTTTATAACAACAGACAAAAATGAAATGGTTCTAACTCTTAGTAGTGGAGAAATTGATTTAACCGAAAAGAGAAGTTTGAAAATTAATCATGAAGATGAAACCAGTTATCAGAGTTTTATTGTTGTTACTAAGATTCCAGAAGAAATTATTTTTCCAGGCAGTGAGTTTTTAATGTTCCCACAACAGATGGATTTTCCTGTTGAAACGGTAATTACAATAAATAATGTATCTACAACAGAGGCATTAAAAAAACTAGAAAGAAAGAAAAGAGCTATCAATAGCCAATTTGAACATATTGGACAACATGAATCAGAAATTCCAGAAGATGTTATACAGGCAAAAGAGCATCTTGACCAGCTAGAAATAGAAATCAAGGCAAACAGTTCGCCTCTTGCAAGGACATCATTTTACTTTTGCATATATGCGAAGGACAAAGAACAGCTAGAAGATAGAGTAAAAACATTTATGGAATTTTATAAAGATTCTGGTATTGGTGTTGAAAGACCACTTGCGGACCAGTATAAATTATTTATGGATTTTATACCTGGTACAGGTAGATATAATAAAAATTTTATACTTCCAGTGACACCACGACTTATTGCAAGCGGTATGATAGGTGCTACAAGTGATTTAGGAGATAGTGTAGGTGCTTACATTGGAAGAGGAGGAACACTTGAAAAACCAGTGTTCCTTGATTTGCTTCATGCATGTCAAATGAATAGACCCGCGGCTGCTTTAGTTGTTGGGGCACAAGGATATGGTAAAACTTTTAATACAAACTTATTGGTATATAATCATGTTTTACATTTTAATGCAAGGGCTTTTATTATAGATCCAAAAGGAGACAGGAAAAATTGGGATAGTAAATTACCTGAAATAGCTGAACATATAAATATTGTTGAATTTAAGGCAAATGAAGAGGATAAAGGAAAATTAGATCCATTCATAATTTATAAAGACAATATGAATGAAGCAGGAGAGCTGGCAACAAATATAATCACCGAACTTTTTAATATAAGGTCAGATGGATTGGCATATTTGGCATTACAGGATGCAATAGACAAGGTTAAAAAGATGGAATTACCATGTATGTTAAATTTGATATATGCATTGGGAAAGTGCCCAGAAGATGATAGTTGTAGAGAAGAGGCTTTATTACTAGCTAGAAAGATAGCTAATTTAAATAAAGGTGGTTTACCTAATTTGCTATTTAGTGATGGTAAGATAAAAGCACTTGATTTTAATAAAAAAATAAATATAGTTATGATTCAAAACTTAAAACTTCCTTCGTCGGCAAATAAGAGAGATTATAATTCAGAGGAAAAATTAGGAACTGTATTAATGCTTGCAGTTGCTAATTTTGCAAAACAATTTTCGCAGATGGATAATTCCATAAAGAAGATAATTGTAATGGATGAAGCATGGGCTTTGGCTAAATCAAAACAGGGTGAAGAGTTGTTTGAAAGATTAGCAAGGACAGGAAGATCTCTTAATACTTCAACTATATTTATTGGACATAGCAGTAGAGATTTGTTAAGTGAAGGAATAAGAAATTCTATTAGGTATAAATTTGTATTTAATGTTGTAAATCGAGAAGAAGCAATTAGGACATTAGAATTTTTAAATATGGATATTACAGAAGAAAATGTTTCATTGCTTTCTTCTGATGAATTGGGTTTAGAAAATGGAGAGTGTTTGTTTTCAGATGCATATGGTCGTATAGGGATATTGAAATTTGATGCAGTAGATCCAAACTTAATTGAAGCATTCAAAACGACACCACCTGAGTTTAACGAGGAGGTGGCACTTTGAAGTTAAAGAAGTTAATTGGATTATTAATTATAATTGTACTATTACTAGGATTTTCTAGTAGTAGTATTGCAGAAGATGAACCTCAATCTGTACTTACAGGCGATCCTATTTCAGCAGGAATGCCAGACATAAAGGAAGTGTACAGTAAAGATTTTAATGATAATGTTTATATAACGGATTATAAAGAAAATTATAGCATTGATGTTAATGTTGGCACTTTTGATGTAATTGATAAGATGTTAACCCAGGTTGTAAATATTCTGTTTTCTTTACAAAGGGCATTAGTAGAAGCGTTAATTTTTATGTTTGATAAAGCATTATCTTTTAGTAGTTATGATTTATTCGATAACATACTTGAAAATTTTATATCAGGAATGTATAGATCAACTTTTGGCGTGATAGCAGGAATATTACTAGCTTGTATGGGATTCTATTTCTTTATAAAAATGATTCAACAAAAACAGGTTGAATTTTGGACAGGACTTGCAAAAACAATTGTAATAATTGCAATTGCTACATTGTATTTTACGAATCCTTTACTATTAGCTGGAAAGGTAGAAACCGCCAGTAATGAGATTACAAAGATGGTAATTTCGTCTAGCAATAAAAAAATACCTAAATACACAGAGGAAGTAATAGAAGAATCAAGAAGAAAAGATAAGGAAAAACAAACAATAACTATAATTGCTAATGATTTATGGAGTGAATATGTTCACAAACCATGGCGTATAATGGAGTTTGGTAATAATGAGGCTGCTAATAGAGTAGATGAAAACACAGGATTGAAATGGGAAGAAAGTGTTTTGCAAAATCCTGAAGGCAGTGATGAGAGAGAATCTACAATTGAAAGAATGGAGGATAATACTGGTGTTAAAACAGAATCAATGGTTACAAAACGGCTAGGTTTTATGCTTATGTATTTAATACCTCTTACTATAAATATATTGCTTATGGCTATATTTTGTATAGCAATAATAGGGTTACAATTTTTTGTGACATTGATATTTGTTTTAGGTGTATTTGTTTTTATAGTAGCATTAATCCCTTCATTTGGAATAGAGACTGTTAAAAGGTGGGGAATTAGTATAGTTTTTTTATCTGGAATGAAAATAGTGCTAGCATTTGTTCTGATGGTTATGTTAACTTTCAATAGAGCTTTGTATGAAACAGCAAGTGAAGAGAATTGGGGATGGATATATGCATTAATATTGCAATTAGCAATATATGTAGTTATATATGTATTTAGAGATAAGATATTTAATATTTTTGCAGTTGCTAAAGAGATTGTGGTAAATCCATCAAAAGCAATTGAAAGAATAAAACGTCATGGAGAACTGAGTCCATTAAGTAATTATGGACAAAAAATGGCGATGAGAAACCCTAAAAATCCTAGAATTAGTGCTGGTAGTACTTATCAAGGAATAAAAAAAGGTATGCGAAGTTATTACAAGGACTGGAAAACTGCTAAAAATCAAAGAGTTGAAATAGTAGAGCAGAAAAAAAAGGAATATGACGATATTGTTGAGACTGAAAAATCTAAAAAATACTTGGACAAAAAGTATAATTTGAAAAAGAAAAAGAAGAAATTTAAAGTTGAAGATATGGAATTTTTGAGTAAAGTTGATAACAGGGTTGCTAAGGGAAAAGAAAGATGGACAGATAATGAAATTAATGAAGTTAAAGTAAGAAGAAAAAAAGCAAAAGAGTATGTGGAATATAGAAAAAATAGAGAAGTAGGTAAAATAGATAATAAAAATACTAATGTAAGTAGTTTTAAGATAAAGAAAACCAATGAACAAATGTATATACCAGGAGGTAGAACTAGAGCAAAAAAAGTAAGGAGGCATAGAGATGAAAATAAAAAGAATTAATATAATTGGATCTATTTTGATTGTTCTTTTGATTGGAGTAGTGTTATTCTGCTTTAGTTATTGCTCAAAACCTACATCAAAAGATAAGTTTATTGGTATTTGGAATGATGAAAAAGGCTATAAAAAAATTGAAATAACTAAAGATGATAGTAATAAGTACAGTTATCAGACTTATTCAAATGGTGAGAAGGGTGCATTGTATAGAGATGGATTTATAAGTGAAGAAGGATACTTATTATTTGATATAGACAGTAAATTCTATGGATTTGAATACAAAAGTGAAAACA
>Ga0315536_1000890_pt1 | contig 15136 bp, 17 predicted proteins | sample SalMarSW160230MG_FD_203093 | JGI IMG/M metagenome (GOLD analysis project Ga0315536, IMG submission 203093) | Salt marsh sediment microbial communities from the Plum Island Ecosystem LTER, Massachusetts, United States - Salt Marsh Sediment SW1602-30 ... | reverse complement strand
GAATACATCAATGGGAACATCACCATAAACCAAGCAAAGCTTCAACTCCATAAATTAGTAAATCAAATGACAAAAGAAAAGCGACAAATGATTTTCTCCGAGGTCAAAGAGGAGAACATTAAGAGAAAAATACAGGCACATGTATCGATGGAAGACATAAAACACCATGGGCTCGGGAATGGCCATGGAAGACGGCCATAGGAGAACCCTCATAGGATGTGATATGAGATGAATAAAAAAATAATCTCTCTTATTTTTCTGTTAATTCTCCTAATTACTGTGACTGTTTCCTACGCATGTTTCAACCAATCAACAACTATCGATAACCACCAAACCGATACGAGTGGGGATATACCTCAAGATACCCTTACAACAGAGATTGATTCAATATTTCTTGATGAAAATCAGGGTATAGAGATTGGTGAAATGATATAGAAAATACTAGTACCATCTTTTTTTTTTTTTTTTTTTTACTTATTTCAATGGAGAATCAGAGTGACAACAGGGGTTTGAACAACTAAAACGAAGCACTTTTTATTAAAACAAGTAAACCAATCTCAGTTGCCTTTCATTTTTATCAACAGTAAGCTACCTACTTACCAAAGGTTACTAGGGTTTTTTACCCATGACCTTTATACTTACAAAATACCCTCCGAATTTTTTAAATTCTTCTAGCGTAATACCTGTCTCTTCTAGGACAGATTGTGTTCTTGGTTTGCTAATCATTACTTCAAGATGATATGAGGTTTCATTCGTCACTGTTATCCCGGTAAAACCAACGTCCCTGAGTAATTGTAGATACTTATCTTTGTGAATAGCGCCTGAGATACAGCCAACATATGCTTCAACAGAATTTTTAATTATTACAGGGAGGTCTTTGAGTAAAACAATATCGGATACCGCAATTCTTCCCTTGGGTTTTAGCACCCGAAACGCTTCCTGAAACACCTTCTTTTTATCCGGGGAAAGATTGATCACACAATTGGAGATGACGACATCGACAGAGTTATCTTCAACCGGGAGGTTTTCTATTTCCCCGGAGCGAAATTCGACGTTATGATATCCAGCTTTTTTCGCGTTTTCTTGAGCCTTACTAAGCATCTCAGGTGTCATATCAACGCCGATGACCTTCCCAGTGTTCCCTACCTTGTTTGCCGCAAGAAAACAATCGAACCCTGCACCAGATCCAAGATCAAGAACAACCTCGCCTTTTTTTAGGGATGCAATGGCGGTGGGATTTCCGCAACCTAACCCAAGGTTCGCCCCATCAGGAACTGATTGTAATTGCTCCTCGGTATAGCCGATTTTTTTACTGATCTCTTCAGGTGAGTTTGCCTTCCCGCAGCACACCTTTGCTGATCCGCAGCAGGTTGATTCTTGTTTGGCAATTTTCGCATATCCTTCTCGTACCTTCTTTTTCATTTTTTTATCTTCCATAGAACTCATCTCTGATTTTAGAGTATTTCTTTCATGATCGGACCAAGTATCTCTTTGACCATAGGTTCGATATCATTTACTTTAATTAATGATAAACAACATATTTTTCCATCCTTTTCCATGGCAACTACCGCAAGCTTATCACCAGCGTTAATGTGAGCTCTTTCTCGAAGTTCCTTTGGGAGGACCATCTGTCCCCTGTCGTCAACGCTTACGACGGATTCGACTGTGCAGCACCCTGCTGGTTGATTCTTCGGAGGACAGCAGGAATCTGTTTTGTTTTTTTTCGACATAATCTTTACCTTACTGCCAATGATATAAATCAGAACATTTAACCTTTTCTGATAAATCAGAATATACTGAATACTGATTCCATTATATAATGGACCTTTTTCAATTATGAGAATCACAATAAAAACTTATTTTAAACCGAAATAATGTACCAACATCTCCGATGAAAAAAGGCACTCGAAAGAAATTTTCAAACATCTATAAAGACTCACAACGAGCAAAAGCATACGCAACACTTAAGTTTGATAAAACCTACTATCTCGCCTATAGAGACCTCCCAAGGATAATCTCTGATTATACCTGCGGAAAAAACGCCCTCGATTTCGGTTGTGGTACCGGCCGCTCGACGCGGTTTCTTCAAACGCTTGGATTTAACACTGTTGGAATCGACATCTCGGAAGAGATGATAACCATCGCACAACAACTTGACCCAACAGGAGATTACCACCGTATCGTTGATGGTGACTTTGATCGATTACTCCCCTCCTCCTTTGATCTTGTTCTCTCAGCATTCACCTTTGATAATATCCCAACTATGAATAAAAAAATCATGCTCTTTAAAGGTTTATCAATGCTTTTAAAACAAAACGGATGCATAATAAACCTTGTCTCATCACCAGAGATATACACCCATGAATGGGCATCGTTTACCACAAAGGACTTCCCCGGCAATGCAAAGGCAAAAAGTGGCGATATCGTTCGCATCATTACGACCGATATAAAAGATACCCGACCCTGTGATGATATTTTCTGCTCTGTGGACGAGTATAAAAAAGTGTATAAAAACGCAGGGTTACGCATCATCAATACCTATAAACCATTAGCAACAGGTCAGGAACCATATCGCTGGGTCAATGAGACACAGATTGCGCCCTGGACAATATATGTATTACAAAAGGAAATGTAACCGTAAACTACGTTGTTGTTTACTTGTTTCTATGATGTCTGTTAAACAGGCTCGTTCTATCGTAATTGAATTTTTTATTCTCTATAAACCGTACCCAGATTCTAATAATTCAGTTAGCCTTGAGATAAACCGCGCCAACGGACCTCCGTCGATGATACTATGATCCGCTGTAATGGTTATATGCAGATAATCACGGATAAGAATCTGATCATCAATCACCCCTGGTTTCTTCACAATCCCCCCGACCGCAACAAGTGTCGCAATTGGTCCACCCATCCCAATCACCCACCCCGGGAAACGACCTTTCATTCCAATCGAGGTGACCCCAACAGTTCCCAGATGTTTCTTTTTTAACAACCCTCGCTGTCTCAATAGACGGACTCCTAGTTTCTTCAACCATAATGGCGCACGAATCATCCATTGCTCCAAACGAGTAAGATCCCCCCCAAGGACCTCAGTCGATGTATCAATAGCTTGTTGCTGTATCACACGGATTTCTTTCGTGATCTCTGTGACAGTTTTTTCATTTGCTTTACGAACAATATAGGCAAGCGGCCGTTGCTCACCATCAACCTCTCGTTCTACCGGGATTGGGATATCAACATCATCAAAGAATATGATTTTTTTCCGACCCAATCGATAGGCATTCACCTGTTTATGTTCATGGGCTGCTTGACTGACACATTTAATGATCCAACCGGTGAACGAAATATCCTCTTTTCCTTTTAAAGCAGCGATGGTTTCACGAGCCTTGGTCACATCGATCTCTAATAACGCATAGATGTTCAACCGTCGTTTTCCTTCTTGTGAAATAACCGTTATATCCTGACGAGCTTTCGAAAACGCTTGGATTTCATATGTCCCAACTTTATCCATAGCACCACATCATCGATGCTCATTTGATTCAAATACTTTTTCGCAGGAACCATTATTACCCCCTTCGTCCGTACGCATTCTTCGACTTATGAAAAAACAACCGCTCCTTGTCATCGAACACTGCGAACCAACCCTTTCTGAATGGTTACTGCTTGAGTACAAACATGCGGCAAAACTCTGGGGTAAGAATCTTGTTTTCACGAGGGTTACTGAAAATAAAACCACACAAATTTTAAAGAAACTTGGGTTCGTTGAAAAAGAAAAAGCAAAAAACGTATTCTCAAATAAACAATGTATCATCCTTGATCCTCAAGCAATGAAACCTCTTACTCCAAAGGATTGTTCAACTGCAGATGCACTCATCATTGGAGGACTTCTTGGTTACGAAAAACCGCATGGCCGAACAAAAAAACTTATTAGTGATAAAACAAGTTTTCAAACGAGGCATCTTGGAAAGCATCAGCTCTCTATTGATGGTGCCGTGTTTGTTACAAAAGCAATCTGCCTTGGCTTGAACCTCAAAGATATCGAAATCGCAGGAGAAGTAGAAATCATCCATGATCAAATTCACTCGACCATATTACCGTTCGGGTATCCTATCATTGAAAATAAACCTGTTATCACACCAGGGCTCATTGAGTACCTCACCAAGCAATGAGATTTTTTTTCTCATATATTTCTCTTTTATGAAAAACTACAATGTTTAAATAATACTCTATCTATTATGTTTTAAACCAAAGGGTGAGGTTGTTTAATATGGATAAAAAGAAAGTAGTATCAATGGTCTTGGTATGTGCAATGGTTCTAGGTGTTGTTGCCTTATCAGGATGCACGCAAGAAACACAAAATAGAATAATCGTAGGCACGTCAGCTGATTTTGCGCCCTTTGAGTACAAAGATACAAATGGGAACATAATCGGATTTGATATTGATTTGATTAAAAAGATCCTAACTGACCAGGGTTATGTTGTTGAAGTCCAAGATATCGGGTTTGATTCTTTGATACCAGCATTACAAACTGGGAAGATTGATGTGATTGCCGCAGCAATGACAATTACTGATGAACGTTTGCAACAGGTTGATTTTAGCTCTGCGTATTATGATGCGAACCAAGCAGTGCTCGTAAAAGTAGGTGCTGGCGTAAATATAACTTCCGTTGAAGATTTAAAAAATTACATAGTTGGTGCTCAAACTGGGACGACAGGTTGGGCTTGGGTGAACGATACACTTGTTGCAACCGGAAAATTGAATCCTGATGATTTTAGGAGCTATGACTTATATACCGACGCTGTTGCAGATTTGATTATTGGGCCTTCTCGGGTTGGTGCTATCGTTATCGATTCACCGGTTGCAAAAGCATTTGAGAAAAATGGTAATGTTAAAATAGTGCTGAACATCACCACGAATGAATCATATGGATTTGCAGTGGAAAAAGGCAATACCGATTTAGTAAATAATATCAACACGGGATTGACCGCAGTCATGGCAACAACCTATTGGTCGGATCTTATTGAAAAATATTTTGCAACGTAACGTAGATATGGGGTGATTGATTGGCCCTTGAAACGCTGATAGAATCACTCCCCTCACTCTTTGATGGTCTTACTGTTACTCTTCTTCTTACTGCATTTGGTATCATCCTTGGGACAATTCTTGGAATCGTCCTTGCAACTGGTCGTTCCTATGCCGCTCGACCGCTTGCTTATTTAATTCTTATCTATGAAAAAGTCCTTCGAGGTATACCTCTTTTAGTATTGTTCTTTCTCATTTATTTTGGGCTCCCCCAGATTGGTATCAATTTCGATGCATTCACTGCTGCTGTGCTTGGTTTAGGCTTAAGAAGTTCTGCGTATCAAGCACAGATATATCGTGGGGCAATCAATTCCATCCCTGAGGGTCAAATCCATGCAGCATTCTCGCTTGGGATGAATAAATTAAAAGCTATCCGCCATGTGATAATACCGCAAATGCTTCGACTCTCAATCCCTGGATGGTCAAATGAATTCACGATTCTTTTGAAAGATACCTCCCTTGCATTTGGAATTGGTGTGATTGAATTGATGCGGCAAGGTCGATATATCCAAGTCAGAGACCCAGACCTCGTCCTGATCGTGTTTTTACTTATCGCAATCATTTATTTCGTGCTTGTATTTACCGCAAATAAAACCCTTCGCTATATCGAAAAGAAATATCAGATGGCAGGATATCAAGCGGAGGCTCACCGATGAAACAAAGGAGAAAATTTTATGGTCATGCTTGAGGTAAAGGATATCTATAAATCATATGGGAAGGTCCCGATTCTGAAAGGCGTTTCATTTACCATGAAAAAAGAGCAAACAAAGGTTATCATCGGACCCAGCGGAACCGGGAAAAGCACACTTCTGCGCTGCATCAACCAACTTAGTCCTCCAGACAAGGGCCACGTATGGCTTAACGGCGAAGAAATAACCAATCCAAAGACTAATATCAACAAATTTCGTGAGAAGATAGGATTTGTTTTCCAGGATTTCAATTTATTCAATCATCTTACAGCATTACGAAACGTCAGCATCGGGCTTGAAAAAGTAAAAAAAATAGAAAAAGAAGAAGCACAAAAGCGAGCAATGCAAGAACTTACCCGAGTTGGTTTAAAGGCACAAGCAACTCAATATCCTGCACAGCTTTCAGGTGGGCAGAAGCAAAGGGTAGGAATCGCTCGTGCATTAGCAATGGACCCTGATGTCATTTTATTTGATGAGCCAACATCAGCACTCGACCCCGAGCTTATCGGTGATGTCCTTGATGTGATGAAATCACTATGCGGCAAAGTAGCGATGCTGGTAGTTACTCACGAGATGGGATTTGCACGAAACGTCGCTGATGAGATCATCTTCATGGAAGGCGGTGTTATTGTTGAACAAGGCGCGCCCAAAGAGATGTTTACGAATGCAAAAATGGCACGTACCAAGGAGTTCCTTGGAAGAATTGGTGCGTTATATGGTGAAGAAGAAACTGGAGGATAAATGGCAACTGATTTTATTCAATTCTTTTTAAATTCACTGCCAGATCTCTTGGGTGGTTTGGGATATACACTGCTCCTTACCTTTATCTCAATTACCGCTGGTTTTTTCTTAGGTATTACCCTTGCGCTTGGCCGGGTATATGGTAATAAAATCGTAAACGGTTTTTGTGTCGGATATATAGAGCTGATTCGTGGAACCCCCCTTCTTGTCCAATTATTCATTATTTATTTCGGTCTTCCTTCGGTCGGTATTATCTTTACACCTCTTCAAGCAGCGTTACTTGGATTATCTCTTAACAGTGGAGCGTACCAAGCTGAATATCTACGGGGCTCAATTCAATCTGTCGAATCTGGTCAGATGAGTGCAGCGCGGTCTCTTGGTATGAACAAGCTTCAATCAATCCAACATGTCATCCTCCCTCAAGCGTTACGCATTTCTATACCTGCTTGGTCAAATGAATTTATTTATCTCTTGCAGTATTCATCGATTGCGTACATCATCCAAGTCTCAGAGTTAACAGCGGAAGGGAAGTTCATTGCAGCACATACCTTCCGTTATCTTGAGGTGTTTGCAATGATTGCGGTCATTTATCTTGTCTTAACGATTGTCTCTACGGAGATTATTGATAGGATAGCAAAACATCTCAGCATCCCGGGGATCGGTGCAGCAAAACGCGCAAGCCTCCGAGATGGTTGATGCTTTTTTTTCTGAAAATAGATCCAGGGTGCAGAACAACAGAGGAAATGCGGAGGATGACACTGATATCATTCAAAAATGCCAAGTGAATTTGTTGCAATACGAGATTCAGTTAGGGAGAGTATAAATCCAATAAATGCAAGGAAAAGGTCTGTGACAAAAAAACCGACCAAAGATAACACAAGAATCTGTTCTTCTGCAACTGGGAACATCGTCGTAAAAATGAATATAGCGGTAAGTTCTCGTGTTCCTAACCCTCCAAAGGTAATCGGAATAAAACCTGCTACATTGGCAATTGGAAAAAGTAAAAGGAAGGAAAAATACGGGATCTCAAGTCCTAATCCCAGAAGGATCAAATACTCTTGTGAAAATACAATTACCCACGTGATAATACCTAATAAAAAAGGAAGAATCATCACCTGAAACCGTGGGAAGTCATTATAAAAGGTATTAACAAGTGCATTAAAATGAATTTTTATTTTTCTTGGGATAAAATAAGTGATAATGACTTTGAAGAATTTTTCACCCCACTCTCTTTTTGTAAAATAAATTGCTAAAAGAGCAAAAGCCAGCAATAATACAATCGTAATCGGAAGTATTTCTGGAAGCAAACTGATTACCAAAATCGCTCCAAAAAACATCATTCCATACAGGGAAAACGAATGGACAAACGTCTCAATAATGGTGTTAATAAAGAGTTTTCCATAGGGTTCCCCGGTTTTTTCTTTTAGATACGGGACACGCATCAACTGTCCAGCGTATCCTGGGGTGATACTGCCGTAGAATACACCAATGAGGTAGATTTTGATAGAATAGAAAAATCCAACTGTGATTTTTTGTTCTTTTAAAATGATTTGCCATGTCACGTTTCGGATGAGAAGAAGCGGGATGGTGAGTAATAAAGAGTAAACAATAAATATAGGTTCAATAGAAAGAAACGATGTAATGATTTTTTGCGTATCAAGAGAGTAAACGATGTAGACAAGGATAATAAGTCCAATGAATGGAAGAACAAGTTTTATTTTGTTCAAAATGCTCTTCGCCATGGCAGATAGGTGAACCGCAATGGTACTTTTATGGTTTATTCACTGAACTGGTAGGTTATTGCCGATAACAAACATCCCGCCTGCAAGTGCTCCATAGGTACCTTTTAAAGATAATGCAGTTCCACCTGTAAGTCCATGAACTGCTTGAAATATGGATTCATCCCCAACGTTGAGTGTTTCTTTCAATGTTGCAAGGACGCATTGAGGACAAATTCCTAATTTTACTTCATAGTTGAAAGCACATTGATAGACAGTTTTTAAGACGTCCTTCTGGGGTGTCATGTTTTTCTAAAACAAGACCTATGTTGTTAATTTTTTAGAAAATATTATTTTTTGGAGCATCATCTGCAGAAAAGAAGGTACATGTATTGATGTTTCTATGACCTTCATATGAAACGAGAATTCTTGGTTGTCAATGACTACGAAGTCAAAAAGAACTGATTCATGGTCTTGTTCTAGCATGCTTACTCGATAGGTTTTATCATATTCGAGTTGGAGAACACATTTACCGTTGTCATCAGTCAACCCCGAAGTTGAATGATCGGTGTCTCTCCCTGTTGCGTTTATAGGTACACCTCGAAGTGGGACACAACCGCATCCTTCGCCGTCGTATACGTTAAACGTGATGTTGGCATAAAAATCTGATAGTGTGCCCTTTACTGGTGTGGTTTTATTATTTTGTACGGTATTGGATACATATCCTGCATTTACCGCAATGATTAATGAAAACACCGCGACCAAGACCACCGCTATTTTCACCATGGCTGACGATATTTTTTTCATGATATTTTCTCCTATCAATGATATACTTAACAATTGTTAATTATATATAGTTTTTCTTAAAAAGACATAGTTTTCCTAAAAAGATAAATCTTTGAAAAGAATTGGAAATCTTTATTAGTTCGTACACTCTTCCATCGATGAAGCATATGGACGAGGATATAGTTTTTATTAAAAACGGCGATGAACAGAGTAGAACCAAGAAACCAGGGAAACTCTATCGATTAATGTTACAGTCTCAAAAAATGGAGGCGATAATCGCAGAGATCGACCCTCACATGGAATCAAGAATATTTCAACACGATGGCGAGGAAATGCATCTTGTTTTAGAGGGCGAAATGGAATATACGGTTGGTGAAAAAACCTATAAACTTTCTACCGGTGATATTCTTTGGCATCAATCGAATTTGAAACATCATGCAAGAAACAGCGGTGTTCAAAAAGTCGTGTATATCACCATCGGAACACCACCAAGTTTGATGTCTAGTATGTTATAACTCATTGAAATACAAGCAGTCACCGCTCAATATTTTCCGTATTTCTCCTTTCTCTGTTTTTAGGAGAAGAAATCCTGATTGATCGACATCAAATGCTACTCCTTGGATCGTCTCTGCAGAAGTGTGTACGCGAATTGTTTTGCCAAGTGTGTCCGTTGAGGTTTTCCATTCATCGATAATTCTCTCGTACTGTTGTTTTATAAAAAGTGAATAGAAGACTTCAAATTGCTTAAAGAGTGTTGTGAGGAATTCATAATAATCAAAGGGATGACCTAATTCTGAGATCATAGAGGTTGATTTGGTTCGAATTTCAGAGGGGAGATTTTTAATATCGATATTGAGATTAATCCCAATCCCAACGACCACATAATTGATTGTGTGTTTATTTACTTCTGATTCAAGTAGGATCCCTGCGATTTTCTTATTATGTACCTGAACGTCGTTTGGCCATTTAATAAATGCATGAAGACCGTACGAGCTAATGGTCCTGGAAACAGCAAGTGCTGCAACAAAGGGTAGAAGCGATGCTTTCTCAGCAGGTATTTGTGGCCGTAATATGAAAGAAAGATAGACACCACCTCCCGGTGATTCCCAGATTCGTTCAAATCGTCCACGCCCTTTGGTTTGTGTCTGAGCGATTACAACGGTACTTTCGTTCGCACCAGCACGTGCGAGTTCCTTTGCGGTGCTGTTTGTAGAATCAAGTCTCTCGTACACAAGTAGTTTTTTAACAATATCACTATGGAGTTTTTTGGAAAACTCCACTGTTTTTTTTACAAACGTCGTCTCTTTCATACACCGTTTCATTCATGATCATTTATGTTGCTGTCCACTATTCGCAGCAATGATTACAGCTTGGACTGCTGCCATAGCAGCCGCGGTCTTAGGACCAGTAGACTGAGCTTTGGTCTCTTGGACATATTTTACGACCTGATCAAGGATGTTATAGCGGAGGATAAAACTGGTATCGTAGGTCCCGGCTCGCCATTGAGGGTTATTCATAACGACTTGGTGGAACGGGATGTTGTTTCGTACCCCACCTATCTGGAACTCCCAGAGCGCTCGTTTCATCCGTTCTATAGCGCGTGGTCGATCCTCAGCCCAGACAATGAGTTTTGCTATCATGGAATCATAAAACGGTGGTATGGTAAAACCAGGGTAGACGCCAGAATCAACACGGATACCAGGGCCACTCGGTTCTGCGTATCTAATGATTTTGGCAGGAGCTGGCATGAAATTATTCAAGGGATCTTCAGCATTGATTCTACATTCAATCGCATGACCTCGCGGATGGATATCCATTTGTTCATATTCAAGTTCCAGTCCTGAGGCAACACGGAGTTGTTCTCGTGCGAGATCAACACCAGTTGTCACTTCGGTAATGGGATGTTCTACCTGCAATCGAGTGTTCATCTCAAGGAAATAATACTTGCCGTCCCTAAACATGAACTCACAAGTCCCTGCGTTGTAATATCCAGCAGTTTTAGCAGCAAGCACGGCTTGCGCACCGATTTCTTTCCGTAACTCAGGTGTCAACGCGCATGATGGTGTTTCCTCAATGAGTTTCTGGTGGCGCCGTTGGACACTGCATTCTCGCTCAAAACAATGAATCAAATGACCTTTTTTATCACCAATCACTTGGTACTCGATATGGCGCGGGTTTTCGATGAATTTCTCAATAAAAACCGAATCGTCACCAAATGAGTTCTTCGCAAGCTGTCGAACTGTAGAGAGTGCCTTTTCCATTTGCTGTTCGTCATCTACTTGCTGGATTCCTATTCCTCCACCACCCGCTGATGCTTTTAACATGACCGGGTATCCAATCTCATGAGCGATGTCTTTTGCCCGCTCGTGATCAGCAATAGCCTCGGTAACCCCAGGAACGACCTTGACTCCTGCTTTAATCATGGATCTCTTTGAGTCAATTTTTGATCCCATAAGCTTCATTGCAGAAACCGGTGGACCAATGAATTCGATGTTGTTTTTTTTACACATTTCTGCGAACTCGGAGTTCTCAGCCATAAATCCATAACCTGGGTGGATCCCTTCTGCACCGGATTTCAAGGCGACATCGATAATCTTCTGTTTATTCAAATAACTTTGACTTGCTGGGCCTGGACCGATGTTATATTTCTCGTCAGCATATTTAACAAACAACGCGTGGGAATCAGCATCTGAGTATACCGCGACGGTTGCAATTCCGAACTCTTTGCAGGCCCGCATGATACGAATAGCAATTTCTCCGCGGTTTGCAATGAGTACTTTGTTAAGCATGATTCATCACCATTGTTACAGAATCTGCATCAGAAGGTCCCCGCTAGAAACCGGAGCTCCTTCTTTTATGTAGATTTCCTTAACTTCCCCTTCTGTTTCACATTTTATTTCTTGTTCCATCTTCATTGCTTCAACGGTGGCGATAATATCACCTTTTTTCACCTTATCTCCTTTCTTTACTTTTATCTTCAAGATGGTTCCTTGCATGCTTGATTTGATGCCACCTTCGATATCCTTGGGCTTTTCTTGCGCGGTTGTACCTCCCGTACCAGCAACAAGATATCCACCGGAGGGGATGACTTTGACTTCGTAGGGTTCTCCATCGACCTCAACTTGGAATTCTGTTGGAATCTGTACAGTTCCTCCTCGTTTTTCTGGGGGTTGTGTCTCAAGCCAGAGTTGCTTTACTTCAGGGAATGATTGTTTTACCATGGCTCTTGTCAATTGATGATCGATAGGTAAAGGTAGAGCATCAGAGGTGAACTCTGCAATTGCTTGACCTTTTAAGAACTTCAGACCTACCTGTGGATAAAGAATATAGGTCATGATATCTTCTTCTTTCTTAATCAGTGATCCTCCATCGATTTCCTTTAATTCTTTCTTTTGTTTGTCCCAGAGCGGTTCTAATAAATCTGAAGGTCGACAATCGATGATCTCTTCTTTCCATTTTGGTCCAAGAATCTTCTTCATAATCTCTGGTTTGATCTCTGCAGGGGGTTTCCCATACATGCCGCGACAGTAATCCTTGGTTTCTTTTGGGATAACTTTGTATCGTCCATGCAGCACATTCATGACTGCTTGAACACCCACTACTTGACTTGTCGGTGTCACAAGCGGCGGGTATCCGAGTTCGTCCCTCACCCGAGCGGTTTCATCGAGAATCTGTCGGTATTTATCACGAGCGTTTTGCTCCTCTAGTTGGAAGATAAGGTTAGAAAGCATCCCGCCAGGGATTTGATGCAAGGTCACACTTGGGTCTACCTTTAACGCATCGAATCGATGGAGGTGTCGGTACTTCTCCCAGATTTTGAGGAAATACGTCCGACATTCAATAAGTAACTCTAGATTGTAATGTGTATCCCATTCCGTACCTTGCAACGCAGCAACAACACTTTCGGTGGCAGGAGCCGCAGTCCCTCCTGAGATCGGAGAGATTGATGTATCAAGGATGTCTGCACCTGCCTCAACTGCTCGTTGATACGCCATCCCTGTCATCCCACTGGTACAATGCGTGTGAAGGTCCAGGGGTAGGTTTACACCCGCTTCTTTGGTTCCTTTGATGATGTCATATGCACGTTTCGGGGAGATCATCCCGGCCATATCCTTTATACAGATTGAATCAGCACCCATTTTCTTTAGTTCGATGAATTTATCAACAAAATAGTCAACGGTATGAATCGGTGAAATCGTGTAGCTCACACATGCTTGTACATGACCACCGTTTTCTTTGACCGTGTGCATGGGTACCTTCATGTTCCGTAAATCATTTAATGCGTCAAAGATACGGAAATAATCACATCCGTTTTTTTTTGCAAGATAGATAAATTTCTTTACCACGTCATCAGGGAAATTCCTGTAAGCAACAATGTTCATTGCTCGCTCTAGCATTTGCAGGGGTGTGTTGGGCATGGCTTTTTTTAGTTTATTTAATCGTTCCCAAGGATCCTGATTTAAATATCTGATGCATACGTCGTACGTTGCACCACCCCAAACTTCAAGGGAGAAAAATCCAACCTCATCAAGTTTTTCTGTTATTGGCAGCATATCTTCGGTTCGCATTCTTGTAGCTAGTAATGATTGATGTCCATCTCGTAGGATCATTTCATGTAATTGTACCATAGATAGTTCCCTCCGGTTCTCAACAGGTTTCTTTTGCTACTGTTGAGTGGATGGTTTCAAACGAGAAATGGTATCCGGTAAACCTACTTAAGAATATCGGGGAGGAAGCCATAACCATGAATCCCAAGGTGTTAACCCAATAACGAAATAGTCTACCTTTCTACATGATACTATTATTGTATAGTAATCTATTTCTATATGCTAGAATATTAAACCCGAATTAATTTGGGGGTTAGCCTATGAAGCACCAATTTATATTGATAGTATTAGGCGTTTGTGTTCTCTGTTCTTCCTGCATCCCCTTAAGAATGGGGTTTCCGGCAGGGATGATTTCAGAGGGGCAAATCTCTTTGGAATATCGGAATGTCACGGTTTATGCACCAGCGGTTTCTCAACTGGGAACAAGTTATATCGGTGTGATTTCAACTATCACGGTTACGATCCAAGGAAGTGGAAGCGGAAGAGTGTTCGTTGATACCCTCCCACTTACAGATATAGATATGCAAGGTTCTGCTCGTCTTGCTGTGAAAGTTGCTAGTGCGTTAGTGAGTTCTGATACCAGACCTCATCTTGATCCCCATAATTGTGATTTCTTCTTTGTTGTTCGTACAACCTCTCCAATGATTGGCGGTCCGTCTGCGGGTGCAATTATGACCGTTGCCGTAATTGCTCTTCTCGAGAATTGGACACTTGATAACAGAACGATTATGACCGGGATGATTAACCCTGATGGAAGCATAGGTCCTATAGGAGGAATTCCTTATAAAATTGATGCAGCGCATAGCGTTGGAGCAACGCGATTTTTAATACCCAAAGGGCAAATGACGTATACTGAAATGGTCACAGAATATCAAAATATTAATGGTATTATCTGGCAGAATACCTATCCTGTTACTCGGAACGTTTCTGAGTATGCTCAGACCAATTATGGGATGCAGGTCGTTGAAGTTGAAGACGTTAACGATGCGCTTTTAAACTTTACCGGATGGACGTTTCCTGTTCAGGAATCTCCTGATAAAGTCACCACGGAGGATTATATTACTGCGATGAAACCACTAGCGACAAGTCTCTTGACTGAGGCGCGGGACTCATATCGAAATGCAAGTGATTTTTTTAATAGTACAACGATACCAAATAGGTATCCGGATTATTATAGGAATCAAGTGACTGATTTTCTCAACAATGCTGCTGATCGGCTTCTTGAATCATCGCACTGGTATGATGAAGAGGTGTACTATACCAGTACAAGTAAGTCATTTCAATCAATCATTGACTCCCATTTTGTTACATATACGTGTCAGTACTTCGCTATTCAGAATCAAGAAGCATTAGTTCAATCTCTTCTGAATCAAACCGTTCAATCCTATGATAATCAAAGTCAGTTAGGAAGAGATGCTCCAATCTATGGAATGGTGACGTTACAATGTGTTGGTGCAGCGCAACAACGGATTAATGAGGCCGCATCATACCTTTCTGAGGCAAATACTAGCT
>Ga0315536_1000887_pt1 | contig 15149 bp, 7 predicted proteins | sample SalMarSW160230MG_FD_203093 | JGI IMG/M metagenome (GOLD analysis project Ga0315536, IMG submission 203093) | Salt marsh sediment microbial communities from the Plum Island Ecosystem LTER, Massachusetts, United States - Salt Marsh Sediment SW1602-30 ... | reverse complement strand
TCGGAAACAATGGGGTCATTTCCCCGGGCGATGTCCAATGGATGACCGCGGGCAGCGGTATTATCCACCAGGAAATGCCCAAAGGCGACGACAAAGGCCGTATGGCCGGATTTCAACTCTGGGCCAACCTGCCCGCCGCGCATAAAATGATGGCGCCGCGGTACCGCGGCATCACCGGCGCCCAAATTCCCGAGGTTGAGCTCGCCCCGGGGGCGCGGGCCAAAATTATCTGCGGCCGTTTGGCCGGTACCACGGGCCCGGCCGAAGATATCGTTACCGGGCCGCAGTACGCGGACATTACGGTCCAGGCAAACCGGGAAATCCCGCTTTCCATAGACGCCGGGCATAATGTGTTTATCTACGTCATCGGAGGCGCGGCTTATTTTGATGAAAACCGGGACAAGTATGCGTTTGAAACCGCCGGGAAAAACTACTTTGATTTTCAGGACGACTGTAAAATGCGTCCGGGCACCTGCTTGTTGTTCTCTGACGGGGACATAATCCGGGTAAAAACCGAAGATGAAGAGGTGCGTTTTCTGTTTGCCGCGGGCAAACCGCTGCGTGAACCCATCGCCTGGTACGGCCCGATCGTCATGAACACCCGGGAAGAGCTGCGGACCGCCTTCCGGGAATACCAGGAAGGGACGTTTATCAAGAAGACCTGATAAGTATGGCATTTCATTTTTTTAAACGAAACAGAAAAATCGGTCTGGCCCTGGGCGGCGGCGCGGCACGAGGACTTGCCCACATAGGAGTGCTCAAGGCACTCAGCGAGGCCGAGATCCCCATTGATTATGTTGCCGGGACCAGCGTGGGCAGTGTTATCGGTGCGCTCTACTGTGCGGGGTATCCCTGGTTCGAGATCAAGGAAATCGCCGGACACCTTAACTGGGGCAAGCTGATTACACCCACCATTCCGGTCAGCGGACTGGCCAAAACCGAGAAGCTTGAACACTTTATGGAAAAGCTGCTGAAAGGGAAATCCTTTAAGGACCTTTCAATCCCGTTTTGCGCCGTTGCCGTGGATATCGAAAAAGGTCGGGAAGTACTGCTGCGGGAAGGTCCGGTGGCCAGGGCGGTCCAGGCCTCCAGCAGCATCCCCGGGATTTTTGAACCGACGACCATTGGCGGTAAAATCCTTGTAGACGGCGGGGTCATAAATAATGTTCCCTCGGATGTGGCACGTGAAATGGGTGCGGGAATTGTGATCGCCGTTGACTTAAACCATTACTATCCTAAAACCGGAACACCAAAGCATATTCTGGATATCATTTATGCCACGATGTTTATTATCATGAACAACAAATCCAATAGGGCGGATAAATTCTCCGACTACCTTGTTGCCCCGGATCTGAGCCGTTTCAGCTATTACAACCTAAAAAACATGGACAAGCTGATAAAAATCGGGGAAAAGTCTGTGGCACCGTATGTGGAAAAATTAAAGAAAAAATTATAAGGGAAGCACCGTATGAATAAAAATGCTGACGAATATATTATCTGCCTTATTTCCGTGCCGCCGGACCAGGCAGCACGAATTGCCGGACGGTTCGTCACGGAAAAACTTGCCGCCTGCGTGCAGATAATAAATCCCATTCAGAGCATCTATCGTTGGGAAGGGAAGATCGTGGAAGATAAAGAGGCGCTGTTACTGCTGAAGACCAAAACAACCTTAACCGACGGTATTAAAACGCTGTTAAAGGAAATTCATCCCTATGAGGTACCCGAGCTGATAATCATACCCGTAGGAGACGGATACGAACCCTACCTTTCATGGGTGGACAAAGTCCTCCTCTAAAACTGCGGGGATTATTCCAGTCCCAGTTTTTTCAATTTAGGATGAATCACAAAGGTGCAATACGGCACGGCCCGGTTTTTATCATAATAATCCATGTGATAATCTTCGGCGGGATAAAACTCCTTAAGGGCAACAAGCTCGGTAACGATCGGTTCTGTCAGGTGCAGTATTGCAGGGGCAGCCTTCATAGATTCAAGAGCCGCTTTTTTTTGTGACTCATCCCTATAGAGTATTATGGAGCGGTACTGCGGTCCCACGTCATTACCCTGCCGATTCGGCGTAGTGGGATCGTGCGCCAGCCAAAATATTTCCAACAGTTCCTTTAAACTGATCAGACGGGTATCGAAGGTTATCCGGACCACTTCCGCGTGGCCCGTCGTGCCCGTGCAGACCTGCTGATACGACGGATTTTTTACCTGCCCCCCGGCATACCCGGAACGGACCTCGGTAACACCTTCCACCCGGTCAAATATCGCCTCCAGACACCAAAAACAACCTCCGCCCAATACCACACTCTCCAGGTTCGTATCATTATCTTTCTCCATAATTCCCTCTACATAAAAAATAGTAAGAGAATTCCATAAGGTAAATAGAAATGTGAGTATATAGAGGAAAGACTATTATTACTGGATTGCGGGTATTCAAAGTTCACCACATCTTCGTACTTCTAAGGCGCTGAAACAAAACAAAGCGGGTACCCCACGACACCCGCTCTATTCACCCGCCTCCTAGTTTTCCCCGTAAAACACGATATCGGAGAAATAGACATAGCAATATCCGGCGGAACCGAACTCATAGCCGTGTATATAGCCAAGTATATCTATCCTGACATACCCGCTCGAATACGTACCCGCTACATTACGCAAGACCACGGGAATTTCAAGTGTTACCCCCGGCCGGTATTCTTCCTGCAGACGCAGAAGCTGCATTCCGCTCCCCGTATCCCCGGACGAACGATAGGCTATCCCGTCAATGTGTACGAAACCGTCCCGGTCTTTTGCCACGGACAGGTGTCCGCTCGCCTCCCAACCGGCGTTGAACTCGGGCAGGGGATTGGTGGAGAGACTGTAAGCGTTCACGTCGATCCATTCCAAATTGGATTCCGCAGAAAGCGCGCATCCGGCAATAATGACTGCCGCGCACAAACAAAGCAGTAAATTCAGTATGGTTCTTTTTTTCACATAATTCATACTATCCTCCTTTTCGCTAAGGTTTTTTAATACTCCTCTTCATCAACAGTACGTGCTTTGGGTAATGCTGTGTGTGTAATAATTAAGCAAAAAACATGCCATCATAGGACCAATACTTTTGCCGGAAAGCGGGTGAATAAAATAATTGCTTATGTCATTTGGAGTTATTCCGGAAAAAATATATTGCGTACCATGACTGTCAATGGGATCCTACGTTTATTAAAAGATTATTGACAAAATTTTGTCGGCGAATATTTATCACATGACGATTTGTTGCCGTTCCTGCCCTGTGTGATTTTGGTTGCCGTTTCCACTGGAAATTTGATTACCCTTACAAAGAGATGAAAAAAAGGGCGCGCCGTAAGAGGCGCGCCCATACGGTTGCTCCTTAACATTGAAAATTAATCATACTTGATAATCTGCCAGTATTTCCCGCCGCCGGTGGATCTGTTGATGATTTGACTTATCGGGGAATTTGCGTATATCCGGTAACTGGTGTTTCTACTGGGATTGATCACAAACAAAGTATTACCGCCGCTGTTGTCGTACAGGCGCCAGAGAGCGGTTGTATTGTTGCTTCTGTTAAAACTGAGTTGGGAATTATTCAAAGTACCGGCCGTGCAGTTCAAATAACAATAGGCCGAGCCCTCCGCCTCCAAACCAAGGTTTTTAAGCTCAAACAAACCGTCATTATCATCATCCACAAGCCTCCACAAGGCATTGGATCCCAATCGTTCCATAAAATCTTTTTTCAAATACACACCATTTTCTCCTGACTGTCGCGCCAGGTATGTTCCGTATTTCCTGTTTTTAATCACATAATACCCCGACTGCGTGCCTCTGAGTCTACCGTTCACGTGAAGCATTTCTTTCCAGCTGCACGTATACAGGTTTTTCATATTACCGCTGAGATAAAGCAGGCTGAACAGCCTGAGTGTATTGCCGTAATAGTTGAAAGGATGTTCATCGTCATTATAGTAGGGCTCCTTACTGGCCTTGACCATCTCGTACCAAGCCTGGCAGTCACTGTCGGAGAGGCCGATACTTGTCAGGCACACCGTGGCAAACATTGCGGTGAAGGTGGGACTTGGCCCCAGACCTCCTCTGACAACCGGTTGCCCTCTCGCGTTAAGAATTGTCGGTATGGCCGGCCTGGGACTTCTGCAATAATGACCGTCAAAGTTACGTCCCAATGAGGGATCATAATAGCCGTCATACACATTGTTCCAGTCCGCATACGCAAGGTCGAAGGGACCGCCGTTCGGCGTATACCCGTCTTTGATATTGGCCAGCCCGCCCTGGGATTCAATAAAAAGTTTAAGATTGTGGGGTAAGTATCGATCTTCATGCCAACCGTACCAGCTTGCAGCCAGGGACATCCGCCAGGGGACCCTGACCGCGTCGTAATAACAGTTGTAGGGCAACGGCCCCCTGTCGCTGGTTTCCAGCGACTGTACCGGATTGTTCGGATCCATCGTATTCACCCAATCCGGAAGAAGACCGTGGGCGCCATTGTGCGTGTCAACTTGGTATATAAGATACGCCATATCCGCGTATATCCTATTCCATTGCCCGGTTTGATACGTGGGATCATGCCTGGTCATGAAGGCCTCGAATATCGGGAACCAGGCCAGGGTCGCGTAAGACGGGTTCCAGCCCGACGGTCCGCCCCAGGATCCCCAACCGCCGCTGCCTGCCCCAATAATGAGCCGTCCATTGATCGTGTCTAAATACGTATCATTCTCAAGGATCGCCCGCAGCATATTCCTTGCATAATACGAATAGACTATACCTTGTCCGCGAGGATCTGAATCACCCCATCTTGCATAGGCAAAAATCAGGGCAGCGGCCATATCCAGGTCCGCGTCCGCGGCACTGGTTGGAGACCTTTTCATGGTATCGGGCCACTGCGGAAGCTGCTCTCCGGTATAGGCACTTACCTCGGTGACATCAATATCGCCGACACTGGGTATGCGAATAAATTCCCCCGCCGGCGCGGAAAGGTCCGGCATTTCGCAGACATTATTGCCGTATCGGTCGACCTTCCAGTGCATCAGACCGTTGCTGTTTGCATGCACGGTGGCATATCTGTATAAGCCGTCAAATGTAGCCTTGTCGTCGAAATACACGGCCAAGAGCATGCCGTAGCCGATGCCTTCCGAGACCGTGTCAAAATACGTGGCATAGTCCCGTTTGACCCTCAGGTATCCATTGGCTCCGTCCGATGTGATGTAATGATCCTTCCAGTCCTGATATTCACTTTCCAGGTATGACTCCTCGCCGAACGCCCCCGCCTCACCGGACGCGCCGTAAAATCCCGCCGCGCCGTGCGCGTACCTGCCGACCGGTACCTTCCAGCTTGATCCTCTATAGGGAGACAACCCCCGTGCCTGCGCGGAATCCGCTCCGGCAGTGGAGCCGTGCCCGTTCTGCGGCAGCGCGCACTCGAAGAAGCCTAAGCTCAACAGGACCAGCCCGATAAGCAAAAGCTTCATAATGTGTTTTTTCATTTTCTCCTCCTGTTCAATATTGTTGTCTGGTATAATGATAATTAAGCAAAAAACATGCCGCATAAGGAAAATACCGCTGCCGTAAAGCGGGATAATAAAATAATTGCTTATGCCGTTTGAAGTTATTCCGGAAAAAAATATTTCGCGTACTACTACTGTCTATGGGATCTTACGTTTACAAAGAGATTATTGACAAAATTCTGTCGTCAAATATTTATCACCTGACGATTTTTTGCCGTTCCGGTCACGCGCCGCCGTATTTCCGCGTGGCCACAACGGGTGTTATTCGATGGAAAGCTCCTTAATTTTATAATTCAGGGTCGTACGTTTTATGCCCAGTATTTTGGCCGCGATTGTTTTGTTTCCTTCGGCTTTTCTGAGCGCCCGGCGAATCAGTTCGACCGCGTAGCGATTGATCATCTCGTCATAATTTCCGTCAACTATAATTGCTTCATCACGCTTTATATCCGTGTCCGGTATTTTTTCCGTATCCTTGTTTACACTGCTGTCCCTTCCTGCCGGAAAGTGAGTCAACCGCAATACTTTCCCGTCTCCATCAGAAGAGGACAATACCGCCAGGGCACGGATAACAAAATTTTCCATTTCCCTTATGTTGCCGGGCCAACGGTAATCCAGTATTCTCTGCACTGCCTGCTTTTCCACTTCAATATCCGGCGGCAGATCAAATTCGGGTGAGTATTTTTTTATGAAATATTCCAGCAAAATGGGAATATCGTCCTTCCTTTGTCTCAGTGGCGTAATGTGTATCCTGAACACATTAATTCTGTAATACAAGTCCTCCCTGAAGCTCCCCTTTTTCACCATTTCTTCCACGTCACGGTTGGTGGAAAACACAAAGCGACATGCCGACGTACTCGTTTTATTGCTTCCTATCGGCCGATACTGGTTCTCCTGCAGCAGCCTCAGCAGCTTGGACTGTATTTCCGGAGGCATCTCCCCGATCTCGTCCAAAAACAGGGTACCCTTCCCTGCCTCCGCGATGCTTCCCTCCCTGTTCGTTTTGGCGTCGGTAAACGCTCCCTTTATATAACCGAACAGTTCAGCTTCCCATAACGTGTGCGGTACTGCCGCACAGTTTATAGTCACAAACGGTTCCTGCTTGTATTTACCCGAGCAATGAATCAGTTTGGCTATCAGTTCTTTGCCCGTACCGGTCTCCCCGGTTATCAATACCGGCTTGCCCACCACAACAGCCTGGTTTACCTTGTCCACTACCTCCTGTATTTCCCGGCTTTGATACACCAAGGAGTCTTTTCCGTCCAACAGCTTTTCACGTTTCTTTGAAATATGAACCGTGAGGTTTTCCACTTCACTTTCAGCTTTATCTTTCATAAGCTTCATTTTTTCATACAACCGCGCGTTTTCTATGGATATGGCCGCTTGTGCCATCATGGCTTCCAGGACATCTATATCGTCCCGCGAAAACACAGCCGCTGAAAGTGGATTGTCCAGATAGCATACCCCGATAATTCTATTCCTGTGTTTGATGGGCACGCACAGTATGGATTTCAACCTGTACTGCACAACACTTCGGTATCTGCCGAAATCCAAGTCTTTCTCCGCGTCGTTGGTCAGGACCACCTTCCTGCCGCGGGATACTGTTTCCACAATATTCATCGAATACTGCTCTTCCACCCCTTCCTTCGCCGGTACACTGTTTTTATTATGGTCGATACTTTTTTTGATTTTTAATACAAGTTCGTCCTTTTCCTCGTCTTTAATAAACAGATACCCCCTGTGCGCGCCGGTTATCTCCATAGCCAGAGACAGAATATGCCGCAGCAGCAGTTCCAGGTTCAATATTGAGCTGATTTTCCGGCCCACCTGGATAATCGAGGCCAACCTCTCCTGGTGCTTGAGTCTTTGGATGGACGCGATGCCCTCTTTTTCCTCCGGATCCTGTATACCGAGCAGCTCTGCTGTTTTGCCCAGGTATATCTTGGAGTCAATTTCCTTGAACACCGTGTATGCCGATTCAAGGTTCTTGTTCGCCTGTTCCGTTCTTCCCCTTTCCCTCAAAAACATTCCGTATTCGTACAGACTCATGGCAAGTTCGTATCTAAAATTTGTAGTCCGCGACAAATCAATGGCGTATAAAAACAAACGCTCGGCTTTTTTATTCCTGGAAATCAGAGCATAATACATGGCGTTGACGTACAATGCATACGCGTAATGAATTTTCCAGGGTTTGGATTTCATCAAAGCTTTAGCACACATCCGTTTGGTTTTAATCATTTCTTTTTTATTTACGTTGACCTTATCCCGATTTGAATCGATCACATCCCGTATATAGGCTTCGGCCAGACACGTATAGACAAATACGGTGTAAAATTCAAGTAAATTGTAATTCTCGCGCAGGTAACACGCTTTTTTTAAATACTTTATACTTCTTTTATATTCCCCAAGCTCTATATATATTATTCCCATAAGTATATGGCCCACACAATTTGAAAGGATCAACTTGTTGTCTTCCGCTATGGCGAGTAATCTTTTGGTATGTTTCAACGCCAGGTCATAGTCTCCCTGGCGATATTTTGTCAAAGCGGATACGGCCAAAGAGCTCCCTTTTCCGAAATTATCATTCAGCTTCTCACTCAATTTCATGCGCTGATTAAAATACTGTTTATTGCGGTTATAGTCCGAAACGTGGAAATAACTCATATCCAAACCGGACAAACTCATCTTGATTTCCCACAAATCACCGATTTTTTTAAAAATATGCAGGCTTTCAAAAAAGTATTTTATACTCTTTCCGTATTCGCCTTTCCATTGATGGCAAAATCCCAGGAACTGCAGTGATTGCGCTGTTCCCCATTCTTCATGGAGCTTCGTCCATAAGCGAAGGGCTTTTGCGTGAAGGTGTTCGGCGTGCTTAAACAACGGTATGGACATACAGATACTCGCGTAACCGGCAAGACCGACCCCGCGTTCAACGGAATCTCCTATCTTGCTTTCCGACAAATTAAGAAGTCGTAGTGTTGATCCTATAAACTTCAATGTATTACTCAGAATATACATCCAGTTCATTGACATATAAAAGGACAGAATCAATTTGTATTTTGCGTTATTCTTCTTTGATTTTTTTCTTATGAAGATAATCGGCGATATGGTATGGGTAATGTGGACAATGAATTCTTTTAAAACCCTGATACGCGCGGCAATCTTACCGACGGACAATTTTTCCCCCAGTAAAGCCAATCCCTGTTTTCCGTATTCTTCACAGTTCTGCCAATCACCTTTTTTCAAATAAGCTATGGTTATCTGTTTATAAATATCAGCCTTTTGAATTTTACTTTCCAGAAAAGGCAGTATGGTCTGGCTTCTTTCAATAGCCTCATCATTCCTCCCTATTACCAGGTAGATTTCACTGATATTCTTATTGGTGTCTATCCACAGTTTCCCTCCCTTGCCCTCTTTTTGTTCTATTATATTATGAACGATCTTCAAATATCTCAACGCGTCCTCATAGGCGTAATGCTCCTTGGCCCGAATACCGGCCGGAAAGGCGTATTTAAGTATTTTCTCTTGCTCGTCCCCTTCAATCGCGTGCCGGGCAAGCTCGAATATCACCTCATCGCGATCATCCCATCCGGTCCTCTCCATTGCTTCCATTATCTGCCTGTGCAGCTTCTTGCGTTCCGCCTCACCGCACTTTAAGTAAAACGCTTCCTTGATACTGTCGTGCGCGAATAATATCTTGCCCTTCTCCTGTATATCCTCCTCCAGAAACTGCAGTTGAATCGCCCGGTCTACAATGCCTATAATCGTCTCGGCCTTGTAATCCAGTAACCCGAAAAGTACTTCGACTTTGAACTTCCGCCCGATTATGGCGGCATATGAAAGCACTTTCACTTCCTCACGGTTCAAAAGGGAGATCCTCTTCATTACTATCTCCACTATTGTGGAAGCTATTTTCGCCCCCTTAAGTCTCTCCCGATCGATCTTCCACGTACCTTCACTGTAATTGATGACCTTTTCATCCAAAAACTGCTTCAAAATCTCCAACGCAAAAAAAGGATTGCCCTTGCTTTTCCTATAGATAACCTCCGATATGCTTCCGATATCCCCGTCTTTCGTGCTTAACAATGCCTTGACATACTCGTCCATCGCTTCCTGATTAAAAGCACCCAGGCATATCTCGCTGTACGGGTATCTCCTTTCGGCAGCCGTCTTCTTATACTGATTGATTCTGTGCTCCTGTTCAATTTCATCATTCCGGTATGTCCCGATGATAAACAGAGGATATTTCTGCAGCTCGGAGCTTATCTCGTAAAGCAAATCCATGCTTCCGTCATCCGCCCACTGCAGATCATCTATGAGCAGCACCAACCGTTTTTCTATCATGCTTAAATCAAGAAAAAACCGGCCGGCCACCATCAAAAACCGCCTCTTCTCCCTTTCGGTTTCCAGCTTTACCAATTCAGGGCATTTATTGAATATCACATCGGCCGCCGGATTAAGCTGCAGTATTATTCTGCCGAGTTCCCCCGTCATCCGCGTCAGCCTGTCCCTGATTTCCTTTTTTCTGTCTCGCGGATAATCCCGGTACTTCTTCAGGTAAATACTCAAAGCGTCCTTGAACGCACCGTACGGCGTCTTGCTTCTGCTTGAAAAACATTTGGCGTCGATAAATACTCCGCCTTCCCTGTATACGTAACTTCTCAACTCCTGGGCCAGCCGGGTTTTGCCTTTGCCTGCTTCTCCGGCAATAAAGCATACAGTGCCCTGCCCCTTCAGTATCTTGTTGTAACACGCTTTCAGATCATCCAATTCCTTTTCCCGTGACAAAAGCCCCGTCATGAACGACAGCCTTACCTGTTTGTCGTTCATGCCCAACGGAAAATCCCTCTCGCCGTTCCGGTATTTTTCCAGATCACGCTTCAGTCCCATTGCCGATTGGTATCTTTTCTCGGGTTCCTTTTCCATGAGTTTCAAAATTATTTTATCCAGCGTATCCGATAAAGACACTTTATGTTTCCTCGGGGCCACAGGCGGCATGGCTATCTGATGGTGCATTATCGATCCCGTACTTTTTCCCTCAAAGGGCAGGACACCGGAAACCAGTTGGTACATAATTATTCCCAGCGAGTATAAATCACTCCTTTCGTCCACACTCCTGTTTATCACCCGGAAATGTTCAGGAGACATATAACAGAATGTCCCGGCAATCTCTTCTGAGTCTTTTACGGCCGTAAATTCCTTTATAAAAGCCAGTCCGAAATCTATGACCTTTATATAATACCTCCCCTTCTTGTCCGGATATATCATGATATTTCCGGGCTTCAAATCCCTGTGAATGATATTCTGTTTGTGCATATAGTCCAGCGCCTCACATACCTGAATCATTATCTCTATGATTGTCTTCTCTTCCAGTTTTTTTCCGTTTTTAATCAGTTTGTACAGACTTTCACCCGAAATATATTCCATTATTATGTAGTGTTCACCTTCATACTCAAATGTGTCGTAGGTCTTTACGATATTGGGATGGTCCATGCGCGAGAGGATCGCGGCTTCGTTGCGGAAACGGATGATGTCTTCTATATAATTGGAAAGTATTTCCTTCTTTAATACCCTTATGACCAGTTCGTTATGCAGTACATGATCATACCCCAGAAATACTTTCGAAATTCCACCTTCATCTAGCTGCCTGATTATTTCATAGCGCCCGTTTAAAATCGTGGTGTTCATACTATTATTATAACATTTAATCGTTAAAGTAATAAATATGAAATTTGTTTTTTACAACATTACGCGGACACTACCCCATTCAGGGCAATAATGGACCGGAACTGAAGCCGAAAATGCCGGGGAGATTCCTGCATCATTCCCCCGCCGCGGGAGAATCCCTTGACAGGCACAGAGTCATCACCTATTATCAAAATGGGTAGTATAAATGGGTGAAGGCTTTCGGATCTGTTTTATCTGTGGAAAACTCGGTGGTGTCGACGGCGTGTCCCTTGAAGTGGACAAGTGGATCTATGTACTGGGGAACATGGGGCATACCATATTCACCATCGCCGGAAAGTACATCAAACCGCTTTCCTCAATTCCCAAAAAAAACCAGATCTTAGTTGAGCGCATCCGTTTTGACTCACCTGAACAGCATTATTATGAAAACCTGGTCTTCCCCTACCTTTCCGGCAATCCGTCCGTCCTCACCAAAGAGATGCGGAACGGCATCCTTGACAAAATGACATTGTTCGGGAATGACGTGGCCAACAGCATCTATGAACACCTTAAAGCCCATAATATCGATGTGATTATAGCCGAAAATACCAATGCCATGCCCATGACACTTTTGGGCGGGATTGCCGTGTATAACCTGGCCACCGAACGGCGTATGGCCACTATCTTTCATCACCACGATTTTTGGTGGGAACGCAGCCGTTTCAGCAACAATCATATTGAAGGCCTGCTGAATGAAATCATGCCGCCCGCGGAACTGGGCTCGGAGCATATTGTGTTGACCTCATATGCCGCCCATATTCTGCGTTCCATAAAGCGGGTGCGCCCCATTATTGTCCCCAACTGTGAGGACTTTGACAATCCGGTCAGGAAAGACGAGTACAACAGTCATTTCCGGGAGGACCTGGGTTTTAAAAGCGATGATATCCTGGTGGTACAGCCGACCCGTATCGTACGGCGCAAGCGAATTGAAGACTCGATCGAGCTTTTGGCCAGACTGATAAAAAAGTATCCCGCCATGCAGGCGCGACTTCAATATATCATCTCACTTTACCAGGGTGACGAACCGGACAATCATTATGTGGACGAGATAAAGGACCTGGCAAAAAAACGGGAAATCTCCCTGCATTTCATATCCGACCGGGTCTTTTCCCAGCGGGGTACCGATAAAAAGGGCAACCGCCTCTATACCAACCGCGATGTGGTGGCCAATGCCGACCTGGTAACCTACCTGCCCATCTGGGAGGGTTTCGGGAACGCCCTGCTGGAGGCCATCGCCTCGCGCGTACCCGTAGTGACCACCACCTACCTGGTGTACAAGACCGACATCAAAATAACCGGGCTCAAAAACATAGAAGTACGAGACAGCTACGATGACCTGACCGGAAAACTGGCAATTTCCGACAAGGTGATAGACGAGATCCAATATCTTCTGACCCACCCCAAGGAAAAGGAACAGATTGTCAACATGAACTTTGACATAGCCAGACGCGAGTTCGGCTATAATACACTGTCACACAAAATACAGAAAGTATTCAGCGACTACTCAGACGAGATCCGTGCCTCACGCAAACGCCTGGAAAAAAGCAAATTGTTGTATTCGGTCTAGAAAAAATATTTTAAGTATTGATAATACTCTGCACTACCTGTGCCAGGCGGGTTTTGCTGAAAGGTTTGAAAATGACGTCTTTCATGCCGTCGTTAAGCGCATCGTAGGCCATATCCTCCGGAATGTGACCGGTGATGAGGACCGCCTTGACAAATGGATCAATTTTTTTCAAGGCCCGGTAACAGTCCCTCCCGTTCATCTTGGGCATGATCATGTCGATGAGTACCAGATCGATGGAATCCTTGCTGCTGTTGTAATATTCCAGTGCCTCCTGTCCATTGCGGGCAATATACGTTTTATACCCCAGACCGCTCAGCATCCGTTCCATTACCGCGCAAACCACCTCCTCGTCATCCACCACCATAATATTCCCGCTTCCCGCCAGGGGAATATAGCTTTCAGCGATACCGAGTTTTCTTTCCGCGGGTTCCTGCAACGGCAGGTAGACCCTGAACATCGTCCCCTGCCGGTGCCGGCTGTCCACCTCCATGAAACCACAGTGATTGGTGACAATACCATAGGCAACCGCCAGCCCCATCCCCGTCCCTTTGCCCGGTTCCTTTGTGGTAAAAAACGGCTCAAAAATCCTGTTTTTTATCTTTTCCGGGATTCCGCCGCCCGTATCGCTGATGGTCACCAGGCAATAAAACCCCGGCCTTGCCGCCGCATTATGCCGGCAGAACTCCTCATCCAGGTGTGTCACATCAGTACTGAACAGGAGCTCGCCTCCTTCGGGCATGGCGTCACGGGAGTTTACCGCCAGGTTCATGATAACCTGTTCTATCTGCCCGGGATCACCGACTATAAATAAGGCCCGGTTCTTAAACTGTTTTGTCAGCTTGATGCGTTTGTCTATGGTATGCTTGAGGATGGTAATCACCTCGTCAATAATGATATGAAGATCAAAGGGCACATTATGCTTCTTACCCTTACGCGCAAAACTCAGCAGTTGTTTCACCAGGGCCGAAGCCCTGTCCGCCGTCCGCTCAATTACCTCCAGGTCCCGGTACACGGGTCCTTCCGGCTCCAGTTCCATTTTCGCCAGGTCGGCGTATCCCAGAATCCCCGAAAGCAGGTTGTTAAAGTCATGGGCCAGTCCTCCGGCCAATGTCCCGATCGCTTCCATCTTTTGTGAATGACGCAGCTGTTCTTCCAGGTTGGCCTTGACCTCTTCCGCCTGTTTTTCTTTGGTAATATCAATGCAGGAGATAAGCACACTCGAAAGATCATTGGACCGGGCCCGGATCCGGCAGAAACGAATGGAGAGATAGCGCTTGGCTCCCCTAAGCGTATAGATAATTCCCTGGGTTTCGAAATTGCGCTTTCCGTGTGATAACGCCAGTAATATTTCGATCATGGCGGTAAAGGTTTCCTTACGCACAATCATGTGCATATTGCTCTTTAATTCCTGCCTGTTCGCGACTTCAAAAAGGCCCAGCGTCGCCTTGTTGACATTATGGATGCGTAATCGCCGTAAAATCCGCAGGGCCGCCAGGGGCTTGTGCATGCAGTAATCCACAATATCATCCACACCGACCTGTTTCAGATCCCGGAGCTGTTGATAAATCGCGGAAAAATCAGTTTCCATCAGGGGCAGGGGCGAGTCCTTGAACAGGGAAATGTAGCGGTCTTTGGTCTCTTTCAGCTTGATTGTGCGGCTTTTTACCAGCTCTTCCAGGTGGTTTCTGTACTTGGCCAGCTCCAGGTCCTTCAGTCTGCGCTCCGTAATGTCGCGGGCAATACAAACCATGCCGATCAGGTCCCCGGCCCTGCCGATATGAATTCGAGAAAGCGAAAGCGAAACCGGGATAACACGACCGGACTTGCTTTTAAACGCGGTTTCCGCGTAATTGACCCGCTCCCTGGTAATGAGTTTTTTGGGGTTCTGTTGGTTTTTCCCCAGCTCACTCCTGCCCGGGAACACTAATTTCAGCGGCTTTTCGAACAACTCCCCTTCCCTGTATCCCAACATCTTGCTTGCGGCATGGTTCACATACTTTATATTCGCGTCCGGGTCCAGCAGGATGAGGGTGTCGGACATGGTGGCGATGATATCATTGATGGCGGTCTGCGGATTGATATCGAACACCCGGTACTTGTAGACGGCATACCCGAGGGGAAAGAGAGCGATGGCAAAGGCGGTGTTGGTCATTTCAGGAATATTAAGATCAATAGCTCTGAAAATCATATTATTTATTAAAGAAGCTATCAAAGGAACAGAAAAACAAGCAATTACTATTTTTGTATGTTTTTTTTCTAATTTTATTTTTGTGTGTTTTAAATAAACGAAATATACGGCAATAGCTGCTAAACATATTAAGAAAAACCAACCCTCTAAT
>Ga0315536_1000886_pt1 | contig 15159 bp, 8 predicted proteins | sample SalMarSW160230MG_FD_203093 | JGI IMG/M metagenome (GOLD analysis project Ga0315536, IMG submission 203093) | Salt marsh sediment microbial communities from the Plum Island Ecosystem LTER, Massachusetts, United States - Salt Marsh Sediment SW1602-30 ... | reverse complement strand
TCATGATACGGTTTTGAGGCGTAATCCGCATCAAAAACAGTGTCTGCCAATCCACCAACACCCCGAACAACGGGAATCGTTCCATATCTCATCGCAATCATCTGCGTGAGACCGCATGGTTCAAATGCGCTTGGAAGGACAATCATGTCGGCCCCCGCATAAATGAGATGAGCCAATTCTTCATTATACGAGATTTCAAGGTGGCAGTCCGGGTTATCATTCAGATCGTGTTTTAGCCTCCAGAAGTCATCATTCGTAGACGGATCGGGGCTTGAGCCCAGCAGGATGAACTGGCATCCGTTTGCCAGAGCATAAAACATCCCGTGTCGTATCAATTCAACGCCTTTCTGATGATCCAGCCGGCTAATCACGGCAACAATCGGTTTGAAGTCGTGTCTTAGCCATAATCTGTGGCGGAGGGCCTCCTTGTTCTTATATTTATCATCGAGGGTGTCGATGGTATACTGACAGGCCACCCATGGATCGATTTCAGGGTTCCATACGTTGTAATCAACACCGTTTAAGACCCCTCCAAACTTCATACTGTGCACATAAAGGGTATGCTGGAGTCCACAGCCGAGATCCGAGTATTTGATCTCATCGGCATATCGGGGGGAGACGGTTGTAACAAAATTAGAATAGACAATCCCCGCCTTCATGAGGTTGATGGCGCCGTGGTTGAAGTTATCCTGAAGCCGTTCAGGAGTCATATAATCGGCGGGATTCAGGCCGACCTGCCGAAGCGTATGTTCCCCAGTGACACCCTGATGTTTGAGGTTATGCAAGGTGTAGCAAACCCGAGGATGAGTCATGCCCATCGGTTTATATATCTCAAACAGGAGGACCGGCACCAGTCCGGTCTGCCAATCGTGGCAGTGGATCACTTCAGGGTGCTTATTCGCCTTCCACAAGAACTCCAGCGCCGCCCTACAAAAAAAAGCGAAGCGCTCAGTGTCGTCCTGATGGCCGTAAAAGGTGCCACGGTTGAAGAAGTTCTTAAATGAATGCGATTCGATGAAGAAACATTTCAGGCCATCGACAAAACCAAAGTATACATCGCAATGAACATGTTGGTCATGGTAGGGGACCCACAGATCACCGTAGGTTTTTTGAAGACCCCAAATTCGATCATACCGCATGCAATCGTATTTAGGCAGAATAATCTCTACGGCGTTGCCCCGTGTAGTAAGCTCACGGGAAAGTCCCTGAACGACATCTCCGAGGCCACCGACTTTGGCGACCGGCGCACATTCAGGGGTAATCATCACGATGTACATATGGCTAACTCTCCGTTTGTGGACATGAACGTTTCAGCAGATCACGATGACCTGTTGAAGGTCGGGGACCGTTCGTTTTTCCTTTCGATCGAGGAGGCGCAAGGTTCCAAACATGAGCGGTAGTCGAGCTGGGGGAAGATGTTGTTCTGGCTCTCGATGAAGGAAAGCCATTGTTCATCAATCACCTGCCCTTCGATTTCATCCTTCAGCCTGCCCAGACGCGCAAGATGGGTCTTTGTTCGTCGCACGCCGTATTCTGCCATAGCGCCCGTGTTAATCATGAAGGCCCAGTCGCTTGCCTGTGCCACTAACAGTTCCCTCGCTGCTTGCCTCAGCGCCCTGAGTGTCAGACCCTCGGCCCGGGGATGATTCATTGCCAGCCTCTCCATAAACAGGGCTCCTTGGTGTAGGTGGGGATAGATCCAATCGTTTTTCCCGTTGAGCCATGTCTCGTGGAAGCCGTTGTATCCCCAACTCGAGGAAGACGGCGTCGAGACCTGATTGATCGGGTACCGGTCGAGGTATTCGGAAGGGGTGATGAGCCTGATCGCTTTCTGCTCCGAATGGATCTTGCGAATTAGAGAGTCAAGCCAGCGCGGCCCTTCAAACCACCAGTGGCCGAAGAGTTCGGCATCGTAAGGTGCCACAACGATCGGCTTGCGATTCATGACAGAAGCCAGATATTCAATCTGTTTTTCCCTGTTCAACATAAAATCTTCCGCGTGACCCTCGGCTTTCCTCTCCGCCCGTTCAGGAACATATACCTCCTTGTGATCGTTCTTGCCGGTGATGCGGAAATACTTGAAACCCGTGTCCACTCGGATGCCGTCCCGATGAATGTAAGGCTTGATATAATCAAAATCAAGATCGTAGGCGATGTCACGATAGAATTCCCTGTAGTCATAATCCCCTGGATAGCCGTCTATGGAGCTCCAGACCTGCCTGGACGATTCAGGGTCACGCCCAAAAGCGGCCACCCCTGATGGGCAACAGATCGGGGCGTAGACACCATATTTCGGTCTCGTCTCAGCTCGAGTGATGCCGTGAGTTTCCAAAATCGTGTAGCGGATCCCGTATTCGCTGAGCAATTCATCAATCCCGGAGCAGTAACCACATTCCGGCAACCAGAAGCCTTTGGGGGGTTGACCGAATACCCGCTGATAATTTTCAATGCCAATACGGATCTGTGATCGAACAGCCGATGGGTTGACGGAAAGCAGCGGCAGGTAACCGTGCGTGGCGGCGCTGGCTATGATCTCAAGCGATCCGCGTTCCTGCAGGCGCCTAAAGGCCAGGACCAGGTTTCGATCATAACGTTGGACAAATGTTTTTCTCACCTGCAGCAGGTGCCTGTGATACATAAGAGCCGGGGCATTGAATTCAGGCTCGGATCTGGTCCGTTTAACCTCTTTTTTACCCAGATCTATGAGTCGTTCAAGTCTACGGAGGTAGCGGGACTGCAAAAAGGGGTCGGCAAGCATCGAGGCAAGGGTAGGGGTGACAGATAAGGTCAAGTGGAAGTCAATCCCATCTTCTACAAGGCCGTCTAGAACGGTAAGGAGAGGGATGTATGTGTCGGTGATGGCTTCATATAGCCAGTATTCTTCAAGGGCGTCCACATATTCAGGGTGCCTTACGAAAGGAAGGTGTGCATGAAGGACAATCGCCAGATAGCCTTTTTCCATTTTCAAATTTCTCTCCGGCCGGCCGAGTGAAGCCTCCCCGCCCTCCCGGGCGGGGCTTCCCGGTAAGGAAGATTGCCATTTTTGTATAGCTCCCCTTGACCCCGCCCTTCCGGACGGGGCTTGCGGGGAGCAGGCCGGTCAATGCCTAGCCGTCGGCTGAATCATTCTTTCTTTGTGAAGATGCGCCCTGTTCTGACGACAAGCCAAAGGTGAACCCCTTCTCGTTCATTTCCGTCAAATCGACGTCGGCCCCTTGTTCGGATCGCGCTTGAACGCCTTCTTTCAACGGGGCACTTGGCCGAAAAGAGGGCCTTTCCTCCATCTGGAATCCCGACTGCCCAAGAGGTCCTTCAGGAAACGTCTGAGCCGAATCCGTTTCTTGGGCGATATTTTCCTCATGCCTGGGCTCTCGCACCTCTTGAGATCTTACCTGCCTTTGTGTGTTTGCCGCTTTCATTGTGGCATCAACACAGTGATTTTCGTGAACGGCACCCTTCGACAAACCCTCCTCTGGATTCCCTTGAACAGCCGCACCCTGTTCGTCCACTTGTGGGGCTGGCCAGGCAGAAGGGGTGTTGGCGACGTTTGATCGGACGAGGGGACAGAACCGGCCGTCTTCCGTTTTAAGCCCCAACTCAACAAAGTATGACTTGTCGGGGCTCCAGAGGTGTACGTACCAGCTTCTGGATTCAAGTTCGACATACACGTCGAAAAAGCTGCGGGCATTCGTACCATCGAACAAGATGTTGGTGACGTCGTAAAACCTCAAGGCGGTCCGTGATCGTCTATCGCCGCCAAGTCCATCCTTGGCCTTCTCCAGTGTCTCTGAAGAGACCTCCCAGTAGACATGGACCATGTAAGGTTCGACAGGAAGCAGAACGACTCTGGTTTCGCCGTATGAGTCATGTAGATCAACGGGTCCTCGGTTGAGTTCGTTGGCAACTCCAAGTCTTGCCAGCTCCAATTCTTCCACCTTTTCCTGTGCTCCTGGTCCCGGCTTCAAAACGCTTGGCTTCTTGACCTTCGGCTTTTCGGGGGCTCTGTCTCCCGTTAATTTCGTGTTTCCAGTCTTATCCATTTTGGCCCTTTGGGGAAGGGAGAGAACTTTTCCATACGTTTCCAATTTGATGAGGGCCTGCTCATCCCATTCTCTGGGCCGCCCTCGGTCATCTTCCTCACCCAAACTTAGCATTCTCGCTCCCAGCACATACGCCGCACGGAGCAGCCGAAAAGAATCAGTCACAAGCAACCCGCCTACGCGGGGATCGAACCACTCACGTACGACACCAAATTAACCTACAAGAAATCCAGGAAAAACGCAACCTTCGAGCAGATCAATCTGCCTCAACAGCGTCTCTCGTGGTAATCATTACGATACCCTGGCCCGGCCGCAGGTCGTATGCAAATGGCGCAGGGATGAAGGCCACAGGATGTTCCGGCGAGAGATCAACGAGAGGCGCCCCTGCCTGGACGAATTCGTGCAGGTCTTCTGCATAAAAATGCTGTTCGTGATCTGTGTCCTTGTTGAGAATGAGAAGAGCCTCTTCTTGCGTTTTGGTGGATGCTTTCCACATAAGCAGAACGTTTGGATTGCCGTGGTTGATCATCTCCGTAGGCGCATCCTCCTGAAAAACGGCATGCTCCGCCTTGATCCTGTTCACTTTCTTGATGAAAGAGGTCAGGTCCACATCCGTCGTTTCCCAGTCTGACGGCCTCGTTTTGACCACGTGGAGTTTCTTGCGAAAACCGAACTCAAATCCTATGGGCATCATAACGCCTGCGGAAAAGAGTGCCGAAAAAAGATAACGTTGCTTGAGTCCTTCTATGTTGCCATGGAGCTCCTCGGAGAGTCTCACCGTGTCATGACTTTCTGGAAAGCTTATGGAAGGAGCAATCTCTCTGGTGAGGGCATACTGCTTCATCAACCAGTGGCTCTTGAAATTCCACCACTTCGAGCTGTTGAATATATAATCAAAACCGGCACGCGCCGTCTCCCGGGTCTGATCGGGTTGGCACCCGAGGGTCTCCGCAAAAAAGATCACATCGGGATACCTCTTTCTCGTCTCATGAATCAGTCTTTTCCATAGGCCCTTGGGGATCTGATAGGCCGCATCACATCGAAACCCCTTGAAACCCAATTCTATCAAGAACTGCACGACATCCAGAAAAAAACGGAAGAGTCCCTCTTTATCTTTTGTATGTTTATGATCAAACCGGGCCAAGTCCTTCCAGACCACTTTTTTTCCGTTTTCATCACAGAAGGGGTGGGCGATATGGCCTCTGGAGGCCCACACAAACCATTCAGGGTGTGCCTTGATCAGACCCGCATCGAATGAACAATGGTTGATGACCAGGTCCACCATGCACCTGAGGCCAAGGCTTTTTGCCATCTTAATTGCCTCTTTTGCTTGTTGTTGGGGTGTCCTCTGGCTCTTGTGGTCAATCAAAACAGGGTTGAAAGCGAAATAATCCGCGATTGAGTAAAGGCTGCCCGACCGACCTGGCTGTTGGATCGGATTCACAAATACCCAGTTAAAACCCATTTCAGAAGCCCTTGCGAAATGCCTTTCCCAGTCTGAAAACTTTCCAGCCAGCAGGGGGAACAAGTTGTAGATGATCATCTTTTCTGGTTGTCCCATGGCCCTTTTCCTTTCCAGCAATTTCTATGACTGCATCAGCCTTTCCATACACAATCGCAAGACGAGTTCATGATTTTGAAGAAGCACGGACAGCCAGTAGTTCATCCGTTCCGCATTGGTCTTGTCTTGCCAGTGATCAAAAAGGCAAGAGGCGTTGTCCAAAAAACGCCTTCCCTCCGTGGGGTGAATCTCAAGCGAGAAAGACACGCGATCCGGACCAAGCCGTTCCAGTGCAGCGTTCACAATCCTTGAAAGCCCCACAGGGCCAAACATGGGATCGAGATATCTCTTGCCCTTGTACTCAAAGGGTATGGGGATCCTGTCCAGGAAACTCAAGTGATCGGAAATCCCAAAAGGACTGGACATCGAAAGGGGGTGTCCATCATGTAAATGGAAGTGCACCGGCTTGTTCAGCTCGCCCAGCGCGTTAATCACGTGAAGCACGCTGTCCAATGCTGAGTGGACCGCACTTTCAATATCCTCGATGACCTCGGGCAGCCCGGGATCGTGAGGCGTGAGGGCAAATACATCCTTTCCCGGATGGTTCCGCGTATAGGCCGCGCTTGTCTGCCACAAGCCGACATGGCCCACATCAATACAAGCGCTCACGCGCTTCAAATCACGTATCGACTTGAAGATCTCGATGAAGAGACCGGGCTCAAGACCCACAGCGTATTCAATAAAAACACAGGGGCTTGCTTGAACCTTTCCGGCTTTCACAGCCACTTCCGTTAGTTTAGCCACATAGTCATCGAAACGGGTCGTGATTTCGATTTGGTCGTGGATGGTCAACCCAAAGACGTGGTCTTTGTACCGTTGGGCAAACTCCATGACCAGATCACGGCTTGGTTTTTCAAACAGATTGATGCCTCGAGACAAATGAATCACTGCGGGCGTTTTAGGTGTGGGTTTAAATTGTAGCAGCCAGTCCATCTCCTCCGGCGTTTCCGCGTAGAATTCGGTCCCGAGGCCGGCCTCTTTGAAACGAAGGCTTGCCAGACGAAGAAGGGCATCGTCCCCGTCGATTCTTTTCTGAAAAAGCGCCAGGAGTCGAGGGCGAGCGGCCCGACTGATATCCTTTTCATCTCCCATGATTTTGACCTGCGTGCTGGGGACGCGCCTGCACCAAATAGATTTTTTCTCCGACGACCACCCCCTCGATATCTTGAGGCCCTCCCATCGCCTCTTCCACAAATCGACCGATGGTTGCCAGGCGCCGGCCCAGGCGGTCTCTAAAGCCTTCATCGGTCGACAGCGCAACTGTAGAATAATCGACTGTCCTTCGGGTGAGACCGCCGGCGGGATCAGGCCATGCAGCGTGGCTGAAACTCGCAAAGGCCATGACCCGAACCCCACCCTTGTGTTTATGGCAAACAATGCGATAAGGCCCACCCGGGATCTTGCCGGATGCCAATGTCTCGCCCAGGCCCACTGCCAACTCGATGTAGACTTCATCAGGATCATGATTGACGGGATTGATCGTATGCATGACGAAGGAAAACTCCGGGACAAGCATCTCCTGGATGAGCACGGCCATGTGGACACGATCATGGGGGATACCGAACCTTCTTCTGTTTGCGGCGGCCCTTCGGGTCCATAGCGATGACCAGACCGCGCGCACGCCCCGGGCCACATCAGATGGCTGAATATTGGCCATCGATTCATAAAGCCCCGCACCTGACCACCCTTTCAAGTCCTCCAGGTTGGCGCTGGAGCGTGTCATCAGCCGTTCCTTCGGTGAAAATCTTGCCATCACGCCGGAGACGACCTCCTGGGGTACATCGAGCCGTTTGATGACATTTCGCAATATGCTTAGCGACTCGAGAAAATCGCTTGGGGGCAATTCATCCAAGCGGTTCACCACTGCCTGGTAGGCTTGTTCCAGGGCCGGCGCGGCTTGAAGTGACTGTTGCATCACCCCGAAGGGGATAACAAGGCCTTGGGGTACGGAAAACCCGGTGGTGTTCATTTTGGACATCTCTTCGAGCCGTCTTGCCGCAAAAGCCTTGTTGCCGCCCGTTGCCGGTTCAACCTGACCCAGGGATAGCAGGGATGGCATCTTTGCCCCGGATGACAGCAGGACCCCGGGAACCTGAACCGGTTTGCCCAAGATTTCCCCCGTCCTTTCACGCGTCTGTTCTTTTGCTTGGTCAGAGGCGAATCTCAGGCCGACCTGTTGCTCAGACACATCCAAAATGATGTGCCTTCCCAGGGCGTTTTTCAATTCCCCGTAACGATGCCCGTCTTCGCGTGCCACAAGTACGATGTTTCGTTGTCTGGCCCGAATCGCCAGGTGTGAAAGGTGCGGTATTTCATGTGCCAGGATGATGCCGGCCACGGCCGTGGGGATATCCTCATCGGCTTCCGCTTTGTCAACAAGCGCCACGATCGGTTCATCAAAAGGCCCCGTCAGATCATCAAGCCCCGGAGCTTCCAACAGACGGCCCGTGACTTTCCCGGCTACGACAATATCCCACAGGGGAAGCGCCGCACGCTTGCGAATCCAATTTAGCAGAAGATCAAGAGCCTTAGAGATCTGGAAGACCGGGTGGCTTCTAATCTCAGCCTCGGCAAAAACCTTCCTGGCGCCTTCGGCGACGCCCAGGGCCTGCCCCAGGCTTTCGGCCTTCTTGGGAAACAATGACAGAATCTTATGACAGTAAAACTCCGTCAGGCGCCGTGCCCTGTCCAGGGTGGCCTTGAGACGAATAAGATGATCACGGCTGTTGGATTCAAACTTCAGACGCCAAAGGGCCAGCTCGGATTCTATGGCCTGACTTTCGACGGTATCAAGGTGGCTGAGACGCAGGTTTTTCATGGCCAGGCCCAGGCCGCGGAGGGCCAGCAACCAGGATGTCTCTTCCTTTGCCCCGTCGAGCTGATTCATCAGGCGACTCAGGAGGACAAAGGAAAAATCTTCCAGCGCGATATCGGCCAGTTGACGTTCCTGCCCCTCAGCGCTCGTGTCTCCTGGAAGTTCCTCGTGGAACCGGGCGCGAAGCGTGGTCAAAAGTTCGAGTGTGGTCGCCAGTTGTTCCGGCGTGGTCGCCCTCTTCTTTGCGCGCAGAAATTCGTCTATTAATTTGACCGGGCAGGTCGTCCTGTGTGTTGAAGGTGCAGGCCCTGGCCTGTCCGCGTTCACGGCCTGTGAATTCGCCTTGTCGGCCCTGGCCATGAGCCGTTCGTCCAGAGACCGGGCATTGAAGAATGCCTTGAGTTGCTCATGGAAGGTCTCAAAAGCCTCTACAAAGGGACGCGAATAATGGGCATGGGGAGCCGTTATTTTCTCGAGCAGGGCCGACGAGGTGGCAAGATCCTCGGGACCGGCACAACGGTGCAGTTTGTTCTGGAGGGTGTGCTTGATCTCTTCCTTGAGTTCTTTGGGAATATCGTTCCTGTGAGCAATGTCCCTGATCCGTGTGAGTGGTTCTGCTCTGATGAAATCGTTTCCAAAGGAAGGAAGCCATGGATAGATTTTCCGGACAACCAAAACGTTTTCGAGCGTCGTCATTCTCGTTAGACGAATGTATATGTCACGGGCAAGCTTTGCATGGCGAGACGGACGGTGGTGCCGTCCGTCCTCGGTGCAGGGGACTTGTCCCGTTCCGATGAAACGGAGATAGATGGCGATGTAGGCGAGTTGATCTACACTCAGGTCAGGCCCGTCACGGGTAAGAAGGGCATGAATCCAGCCGAGCTTTTCCCTCCAGCTCCGGCATCGTCTATCGGCCTCGACAAGCGTGTCCACAAAACCATTCGGGGTCCTGTTCCGTGCCACCGGCGGACCTTGCGAATTGCCGATCATTTTGCGGAGCCTGTCCCGGGCCTCGGTCAGCAAACCTGGAGGGTCCGGCCACACCTCTAAGATCATGCAGCCTGAAAAACAGCGCTTCTTCATCCGGCTTACAAATCCCCTGATGCCTGAAGGGTCCCGTCCTGAAGGGCCTGTAAAAAGGGGAAGGTGGCTGTCGCCGTCCCCATAGTTTTCGTGGATGTGGACATGGATGATTGGAACCCCGGGGTCGAGCAGATCGATGAATCTCAGGTAGTCATTGCGGGCTGCCTTACACAGGTTCGCGTGTCCCAGGTCCAGGCACATCCCCACGTTTGCTGCGGAAAAAGGTCCGATCTCTTGAAGCCTGCTAAACAAGCCGTTCAAATCGCCGGGGTCCGTCAGCGGCGTATTTTCGATGGAGAGCCTGATGCCGGCTTGTGCCAAAGGGGTTATGAGTGGCGTGATCCCTTGGACATAGGCATCAATGCCCTGTTCCATATAAAGATGGATATTCAGCAGCGACGCACCCACATCCTCGGCAAAGGCCAGGGATTCGAGGATCCGTTTCTGGGCATTGGGCAGCAGGGGGTTAAGGTGCCAGGGTGCGTGCACGGACAGGCGTATGTCGTGCTCAAGGGCGGTGTCCCGGATGTAACGACGTGTCTCGACGTCGATATCCTTTTCTTCCCATCCCTGACCCGATTCCTTCTTGTCAGGAAACCACTCAAAGGCATCGAAACCATGAGCCACGGCAAATTCAAAAGGCTCCATCACCGTGGCGCTTGAGAAGGCGCTCTGGTTGCCGATTCTGATGCGGGGCGTCTTATTCACCTTCGATTCCTACCTGCGGGCGTGTCTGCACCACGTAGTATTCACCTTTGGCATAGGCGCCCTCGATGTCCTGGGCAGATCCGAAGACCTGCTCAACGGTTGTGGCAATCATGGCGACCGTGGCCAGAAACGCCTTTCGAAACTGCACATCTTGCACCAGCACATCGCGGGAATAATCGAGGGGGATCTTCTGAGGCGGCTCCAACATGATGCTGTCGTAAAGCCCGGCGCCCGCATAACCGGCAAGATCTTCTCCGCTGGAATCGGAACGAAAGATCAGGCCCTTTCCAGAAAGAGCAATACTCTTGCTCGGAAAGGCCAGAAGTTGCGGAGCGTTCCCGCCCTTATCACACGTGAAGCTGAGGGCCTTTCCGGGATAGTTGCCCACCAATGTTTCGCCAAGACCCGGCACGACTTCAGCGTAGATCTCATCTCTATTGCCTGTAAAGGGGTTAACCGTATGGATCACGAAACCATACTCGGCTTTCACCACCTCTTGAATGAGCACCGCCATGAAGAGATCTTCATGCCGAAGGCCTCTTGTCCTGCGGCTCAGAAAGGCCCTTTCGTTCCATTTGGAGCCCCATACCCCTTTGATACATCGCCACGCCCTGTTCCAGTCCGCGGGCCAGGCAAGGCCAACTTCCTCCATTACCTGAGCAAGGGAGGAGCGCAGGTCATCGGGCGCCTTAAGGGTCAAGACCGTCTCCCGGAGACTGCTCAAAGCCTCGGCGAGCTCCTCTTGCCCGGCTCGATCCAGCTGACGGCAGAGCGCCTGGTAACGTTGAGCCGTCTGTTGGTTGAATTCTTGGGCCAGGACCTTTTCAAAGACCCCAAAGGGGAGCGCCACGGACGCGGGAAGATGAATCCATGGAGGCAATTTGCCTTCCAAGTGTCGCAGGTTGTTGGATTTGCCCCCAACATTTTTCTTGGTAAATCCGTGCGGCGAGACAGCGTAGGCGGTGAAGTCAGGACGCGACAGGGTTGCCGGCGCCTTTACAATGGGTGGGGAAACCCTGTCTGTCTCCTCAAGGCTTTCCTCAAACACCACCTCACCGGCCGCATTCGTCGTAAGGCTGAGCCACCTGCCGTTCAGAGACTGCAACTGCGCAATGATCTTTGGGTCATAGCAGGTGGCAAGAAGCACACCGGCATTTCTTGCACGGATCGCTACGTGGGATACGATATCGGTCGTCTCCGGTGTGATGATAGCATTGACCCCTTCCGGGATTTCTTCCTGTCCCCCAATCTCCTCGGCCACAACGACCGTGGGCTGGGAAAAGGGTTTACCCTGGATAGACTTCAACGCGGCCACCACGTGTACCCGCCCCGTTGCATGGCCCGGGCTGGCGATCTGCCAATCGCCAAGATGGGCACGCTCGCGCAATATGGGATCCATTTGCCGCAACAGGGCCGACAGGGCGAACACGGGCCTGCCGCGCACCACCTCTTCACTGAAGAGGGTGACCGCCCATGCGTCGGCGCGGAAGCCCTGGCCAAGAAACTCGGCTTTGGGCTGAAGCACCTGGTAATAGCCATCGATCATGGCTCCCAGGGCACGGCCTAGACGGTCGAGGACAGCTTTGGCTTCCAGGGACCAGTCCTTCCCAAACCGGGGCCTTCCCTGGAGGCCATCCCAGTGCTGCAAACAAAGGGAAAGCTCCTCATCTTCCTTGGTCATGAGGAGATTCTCCATTACCATGGGGATCAATAGCGCCAAGTCATCGCCTGTCAGGTCCAGGTGGAGGTGACGTTCCACTAGCACGCGCAGGAAGTCCTCCAGCGCCAGATCCAGAAAGAGGCGTTCGCGCACACCCTCTCGGCCTTCCTTCATCCGGGTTGTCAGCACACGGCGCGCCTCGGTCACCCTTTGGACGAGGGTCGTGAGCGGTGTTCCCCCATCATCTCGATGGGCCCACAGGAAGTCCATCAGACCGGCCAATTCTGAATCGAAGAGATGCCTGGCGGCCTCTGTGGCCGTTTCCAGATCGGTCGCCGCATGGACCCCCTTTAGGATCCTGAGGAAGTGCTCAAATTCGCCAATCAATGCATCCTTCAGATGGGGGATAAAGTCAGGTTGAGATAAGATGGGCCGTTCGTAGCCTTGCAGCCGTTCTTTGGTCACCCCTGCCGCTTCAAGGGTCTCATAAAAGAGACGAAGGTCACCGTTGCTTCTCAAAAAAATCAGATAGGCCTCGCAGATGATGATATCGTCGGGTGTCGTGTTGTTGTGAAGTTTCTGATGCCATTCCTCCATAAAATGGCCGGAGACTTCCTTGATGTGTTGGCGATGCATGATGTTTAAGACTTCATCCCGCACGCGCTGTCCCTCGCCGCCTCGCCCCATGGTGGTCAGGATCAGCCGAATGAACTCGCTCCCCCTTGGTTCACTGGCATAAAGGTCGGCCAGCTTGAGGGTCAGGCGGTCCAGTGCATGGCTCAACTCCCTGGGCTGGGTATTGTAGTTTCGCTGCCAGTCCAGCTGTCTGATGGCGGAAAAACGGAGCCATACAAATATAAGGGCCAGGCCGTCCCGGTTGTTTCCGACCCTGTCCAGCAGGTCATGACACAGATTGAAACGGTGCATCAGCGTCCAGGAATGTCTGCCCGTCTCCCTTTCGATGATTTCCTCGGCAAGGGGGACAAGACGAGGGTCGCCCAAAGAGGCGACATGCTCCGGACGGACGATGACGGGGACAAAGAAATTTCGGCCGCGGTCCTTGAACCAATGCCCGGTGGGGACCTGCTTGAGCACAAAGGCCACGCCCATGGGCGCTTCTTGTTCGCCCATTATCAGGTGAAGTTTCCGGTGCGCCCCCTGGTCGACAAAGGGTGTCTCGGCGGCCTTGTCTTGCAACACAGTCGTTCCCGGAGGCTGCATGGATGCGGGGGGCAGGGCCCATTCATGACGGGCCTGTTTGACTAGCCCCCAGTGCAAGATCAGGGGTCCGGAGACATTGGTGATGAGCCTGACGTGATAACGATCGTCCACTTGGCTCACGGAAACCGCAAGCTGCCTGTCCTTGTCAAGACGATACACGTGTTCGTGGCAGATCTTTTCCGATTGCATCTCCTTCTTGATCTCCTCGGTGACAGAACCCCCCGGGTTTTCCGGTCTCGGAATCTTGACTTGGTAATTCCGGCCATCGTTGTTGTCCCAGCGATCCTCGTCGGGGAAAACCAGTGCAAAATCGATGAACGGAACGTCCACGGACCGATGCAGCTTGATGATGATTTGGGTATGACCATCTTGTCCCAAAAAAGGGGTTTGAACCGCCCCATGGTCAAAGGGTCGGGTCCCTGCAGGCCAGATGGATCTCGGAGGCATCTGCCAGGCTGGGGCGCGACGATGCTTGAGCCCCCAGTGCAACAGGCAGTTTTCACCCTTTTTCATCCGAAGGGAAATCTCCACCCCATCGGCTTTGATCCGTTTTTCCACGAGGAGCACGCCGCCGCTTCTTGTGACTATTTTTTCAGTCATGAGGAATCCTTCATCGCACCCTTTTCGTACCGCGTCAAGACATTGAGCATAATCATCAACTTAGCAACATGCAAGAAATTTAATGCTCATGAATCCTGGCACCAGGGCGGATAGAAAGAGCCATCGATGGCCATGATTCCTCTCATAATCCGAAACCTCAGCCTCACCGGAAATTCCAGGCTATTCTTTTGCTACAAAGTGGCATTTTTCTGTCACTGGCTCACCTTATTTGCTCAATCTCTCGGCTCCATGATTCTGTACCCGGTTCGGATAACCACGGACAACTATTTACAAATCAGCCAAAAAGCACGTAAGTGTTTTGCTTGGCACGCTTTTTTCATTTGACACCTGGGTATCAGGTCCCTATATTCTAAGGAAAGAAAATATGCGGGGATCACCAGGAGGTTCATATGTGTAAATGTTGTTCAGGTGGGAAGCATGCCAGCAAGTACAAACAGTTTGAGTTTCTCCATGACCATACCCACAGCCATGAAGGCGTGACCCACAGCCATGAACCGGGCCATGAACATCATCACACAAACCTGGAGAGCCCGGAGGGAGTGGGCTCCCACGGACATGGCGAGGAACAACAAACCCAAGAAAAATAGAAAACGCCTGAGAAGTGGACCCGTCAGGGTCATCGACAAGGTTTCGCAAACCTGGTGTAAAAACGATAGCCATGAAGGCTTCTGCAGTGAGACCTAGCGAGCATTCATGGCTTTTTTCTTGGTACGGGCTGGTGCTCAGGGGGTGATACGATGTGTGAGGCCGATGCCTATCTTCTAAAGGACGGCAAGGAAGAGCTTTTCTTGGAGGCCCTGGATACCGTGGAGCCTGAAAACGGGAACCTTCGCCTTACGACCATATTCGGCGAGCAGAAGTTCATTAAAGGCAGAATCAGTCGCCTGGCGCTGGTGGACCATAAAGTCATCATTGAGCCGACAGAGTAATAGGGTCGCCGTTACTCTATCCTTCCCCATTTCAGGAACGCAGCAAGGTCTGTATCCTGGCGGATACCCAAACGCGTCAGAGAAAAATCGTACTTCACCGGATCCTCCGGGGCCAATGCCCTGAAGCCCTCCGTAATCTCCAGTGCGGTGGCCATGTTTGCCTGCTTCCGTGTTGTCAGGCCCAGGTACAGACAAATTCTGTGCATGTGGGTGTCCACCGGCACGATCAGCTTTGATGCAGGCACGTTCTCCCATCCCCCGGGATCCACATCGTCTCGGCGCACCATCCACCGCAGGAAAAGATTGAGTCGTTTGCACGCGCTGCCTCTCACGGGCGAAGGCACCAGGTGATCCAAGCGGCCATTCGCTTTGCCGCTCAGTTCCCTTGCAAAGGCACAAAGGGCTGGGAGGACGGTCTCGTCATCATTTTTGACGCCGGCTGAAAAACACTCACCGAGAGAGCCGTGACACCCAAGTATCTGCTTGATGCCAACCAGCATGGCGCAAAGCTTTTCGGCCGT
>Ga0315536_1000883_pt1 | contig 15163 bp, 18 predicted proteins | sample SalMarSW160230MG_FD_203093 | JGI IMG/M metagenome (GOLD analysis project Ga0315536, IMG submission 203093) | Salt marsh sediment microbial communities from the Plum Island Ecosystem LTER, Massachusetts, United States - Salt Marsh Sediment SW1602-30 ... | reverse complement strand
TCCTTCTCCTTGACATCAACATGCCGAGAATGGACGGCCTTGCCGTTCTGAAGTACATCAGAAATGATGGGCACTTACGGCGGCTGCCCGTCATTATGCTCACGACATCACAGGGCGAAGAGGATCGACTGAAAAGTTACAATCTGGGCGCCAACGCCTATATCGTGAAGCCGGTTGGGTTCGATAACTTTTCTACGGCAGTAAGGACTATTAGTCTTTTCTGGGAACTGGTTGAGCTACCCGAGGTCAAATCATGGTATCAAGAGAACCTTGTTACGGTCTCGCATCTCGTTGCCTGAAGTCGCCTGACACGACCGGGGCACCTGTTGAGCGCAGGGAATACAGGCGATACAAGCCAGAAGCCAGCGCTTTTGTGGTGGCTAAGATTCGCCCTGTCACTGTGATATGTAGGATTCTGGACATCAGTCCAGCAGGGCTTGCATTTAGTTGTATTCCCTGTGGACAGGGACTGTCTGAGCTATGTGAACTAGACGTACTGCTTCCCCACCCATTCTGTTATTTGCAAAATATACCGCTTGAACTTATTGAGGAAGGCACATGGCAACAGCGCTATTTCACTGTTCCAAATGCGGTGATCAACTAACCATTTATCGGGCCTGACATGCTGTTTATTTGCGCTGCGGGTCTTGTGGTGCCCGATTCCGTTTAGGAGACTATGCTGATTCGATGGATCACGCTATTGAGGAAAAAGCAGAAAATGTGGAGTGTGACAGGTTTTGACCCGTTAGGATAACACTCAGGAATCATTCTACTCGCTTTTTAGGGATTGGCAGTGCAGAAAGGAGGAGAATGTCATGGCAGCAAACTTCAGCATCGCTATTCACCGGAGGAGTCCCGGCTTAGAGCTGAAGCTCGCTGGCGATTTTGACGGCACCTCGGCATGTGAGCTGCTCAATACTCTGAGTGAAGAATGTGACGGCGTGGATAGGGTCTTGGTCAATACGAGCAGGTTGAAGGAGATTTATCCCTTTGGCCAAGACACCTTCCACAATAATCTGTATATGCTAAAGGGAAAACCGATTCGCCTTGTATTTACGGGTAAACACGCCACGAGCATAGCCCCCGAACGGAACCAGTTTTTCTAAGTGTTCATCTGGTGTTCAGAGGATCTCACATATACAGGCTTGCCCTCAAAGCTGAATTAAAAACCGACGCCTGTGCCCGTTGATGGGACAAGGTTTCGTGGTTGGGCACTGGCCAGCTAACATCAGCCGGAACTTATGAAATGGCAGGGTCAAAGTTGGCTCTGCCTTTTCGTGTTTGAATCCCAAATTTTGTGGTATCAACCAACCATGCTAGAATGCTGATGCTTGCTATCATAGTAGACTTGTGAAAACCCGTACTTTTTGTGGTTTCTGACACATATTATCAATTTTTCAACCGTATCGCCGGTTTTCGCCATTCTTCACCATCCTTGATCTACAAGCCATGTTTGACTATTATTGCGCCATAACAAAGTGACTGCTTATCGGTCGATCCCGGAGGAGGTGAGTTTCCAATGCTATCTCAAATGAGCCAAGGGCAATTAGAACACGAGGTTCAAGAAGCCCGGCACAAGGAGGAGCGCGTTCAAATTGGAAGTAACTTTGACGAAATTCCCCAGTGGAGGTTTCTCGCAGGTGTTCCTTTGATTTACATCCCGATACTGATCGGCATTGTGCCAATGATTCTGTGCGCTCTTGTGGTCCGCGCTCATCTTAGGATGGTGGGGGCGTGTAACTTGAAGACATATTGGAAGGATTTTGTGCCAAGTTGGGTCAGTCACCGTTACACGCGAAAAAGCCAAATCGTGTCTGATAGATTCTTAGCGAGGTATGGATCTGTGGTTTCAATCACCAGACTTAAGCTGTTCTGGATCTTCAACTGTAAACTCTATTGCCCACTGTCCATTGCGTTGCTTGCTTATCTTGTTTATCTGGTAAAAATTGTGGAGCAGTGGTGGTGCCCCTTTGGACACGACAGAAAGCACACCTATACCGACGCACCGATCGATACATCGTTTTGGCACGCTAATGGGGATGTAGGTTTACTGCATCCAGATGACCGAGAGAATCCAAGCTGGAACGAACACGCGCTGCAAAGGGAGCCAGTGTCCGAAGTCGGAGCCGAAGATTTGACACGAGTTGCTATGTCACATAGGAATCTTTGACAGAACCTTTTTTTTGACGGCTCTAACTGTGGCAAGCTATCTGCCATCGGGTTTTTCATTGTGTCCGTGATGATGTTGCAGGGACATCTTTGATCGGTTGGACAGGTACGCCAGCCGAGATAACGGTGAGTGATTCGAAAGCAGCCTTTGAGGGCTCAGAAGCGCTACGATTATTGTAGTAGGAGGTGATAGTCTGTGTTTGGAATTAGAGAGCGTTTTGATCCAGCGTCATTTGTAGTGATCCTTTTAACGTTTATTCTCTTCACAGTAGCACTTTTCGTTAAAGGATTTACTCATGATATCTTATTGGAAGCCGGTGTGCTCTTAGTTTCAGTAAAGCTGATAATGATGTCATCCAAGATCACGGATACGTCAGAGGATATCGTACAAAAACTGTCAAGGATATGTGCGCCACAGGGGTCCAATCATTCGGTTATTAACACCCGGGCTAGACTGGACGAAATATATGCACTTCTTCAGCGCTTGGAACATGAAAAATGCGACACGTCGCGTGGATGAGTGCAGATTCGGATTTAGAACCGATTCAAAGCAAAAAACTCGGTGTGGGTTATCAAGAGGCACCCCCCCAAAGAGCGGTGCTATCCTTTATTTCATTGGGTTCAAGCTGATCCACAATGCATAACACTTCGGATTACCCAAGGCTCTTATTAGGAGAATTTCTGTAAAATGGAACTGCTTATATGGTTAGGCATAGGATTATGTGTTACACAATCGGCCATGTTTTCAGGCCTGAATTTGGCTTTTTTTAGTATCAGCAAACTTCGCCTTGAAATCGAAGCATCAAAGAACAATAGGAATGCATCGAAGGTCCTTTCGTTGAGAAGGGATTCGAATTTCTTGCTAACGACAATTCTTTGGGGGAACGTTGGCGCTAATGTTCTTTTGGCGTTGTTATCCAATTCAGTGCTGACAGGCATTGTAGCTTTTGTTTTTTCGACGGTCATCATTACTTTTATCGGAGAGATAGTGCCACAAGCATATTTCTCTCGACATGCCTTGAAAATGGCCGCCTTGTTATCGCCAGCTCTTCGCTTCTATCAAATTCTTCTATTTCCCGCAGCAAAATCAACAGCCTTAATCCTCGACAAGTGGCTTGGCGCTGAGGCCGTACACTATTTTCAGGAGACAGACCTTCAAGAACTCATAGAAATGCATATAACGTCTGACGAAACTGATATTGCAAGGGTTGAGGGGAGAGGTGCTTTGAACTTTCTTGCAATCGACGATTTGCTGGTGGCTGGTGAGGGAGAGCCGGTAGAGCCAAGAACTATCATAAGTCTTAGATTCGATCAGGACAGACCCATATTCCCAGATATTGAACCTTCGACTGCAGATGATTTCTTGAAATCCATCCACTTTGCCGAAAAAAAGTGGGTCATTATTACTGACCTGTCCGGCGAACCAAGAATGGTGCTTGATTCAGACGCTTTCACAAGGTCCGCGTTGTTTGGGGTGCGGCCTTTCAACCCTTATCTGTACTGTCACCGTCCTATCATTGTCAAAGATGTGCAAGCACGTTTAGGAGAGATTATACCGCATCTTAAAGTTTACCCAGAGCGGCCAGGTGATGACGTGGTTGACGAAGACATAATACTCTTTTGGCATGAGCAGAAACGTGTTATTACCGGCTCAGATATTTTGGGGAGGCTTCTTCGAGGCATTGTTCAACAAGAAAGCGTTCCTTTCCAGAAACTGGTTCATGGAAAGGCATAACAGGCCAACGTAGCCTGGCGGGCAAATCAAGCCCTGGTGACATCATGGCACCAGATTCTAATAATATCAGCTTCTAATGTCCTAAATCTAGATCGCTCTAAGGGGGACATTTCGGGACGTCTTTAAGTAGCCAAATAACCGGCAGTGCGATTTGATTTACGACACATGGTCTGCCATGCCAAGACTAGCTCACTTAGAGGCCTCCGCTTTCTTGCGGAAAGAAGGGGGTCTTCATTCTTCACACATTGCAGTCAATAGAAGGCTCAAGTTAATTGCCTTGATATTAAACCGGATGACCGACGAAGGGCAAAGAAATTATGACCCCCGCACACTGGACCGATAAACATGCCCCCAAAGCATTGGATCGCATTTTGAATCGAGTGACGCACGATCTGTCTGCGGATATTTTACAAAACCCGCAAATGTGGAAGGATTTTGCCGATCGATTGCAAGACCAGTGGCAGCGGCTATTCAGCCTGCTTCATGAGCTGTATGGCTGGCAATACGACTTTTTCTATCATTTGGAGCAGATTGTGCTCGCGGCCGCCCGGAGTTGGATCGATCGCCCGGCGTATCTTAAAGCCCTGGATGCCGAACGTATCGAACAGCCGGACTGGATTCAATCCCAGTCCATGGTGGGCGGCGTACTCTATGTGGATCTATTCAGCGATAACTTGGCCAGACTGCAGGAGCATATCGTTTATTTCAAAAAACTGGGAATCACTTACCTGCACCTGATGCCTCTTTTCGCAGTACCCCATGGGGACAATGACGGCGGCTACGCCGTCAGCGACTACAGGGCCATCAATCCGGACATCGGGACCATGGATGAACTGGCTCAGCTGGCCGCCATCCTTCAAAAAGAGGGCATCGACTTGGCCCTGGACTTTGTCTTCAACCACACTTCCAACGAGCACCGCTGGGCGCGCCAGGCCCAGGCCGAGGATGACGATTACCAGGCATATTATCATCTATTTGACGACCGCCGGCTCCCGGATCAATACCAGCAAAACCTGCGTGATATTTTCCCCATGGTCCGGCGGGGCAGTTTCACCTGGCTCGAAGAGATGCACAAATGGGTCTGGACGAGCTTTAACAGCTATCAGTGGGATCTTAATTACAGCAACCCGGATGTATTTCGGGCCATGGCCTCGGAAATGCTTTTTCTGGCCAATCAGGGCATCACCATCCTGCGCCTGGATGCGGTGGCATTTATCTGGAAACGTCTGGGAACCACTTGTGAGAATCAGCCTGAGGCGCATCTGATCCTACAGGCCTTCAACGCCCTGGCAAATATCGCTGCCCCGGCCCTGTTGTTTAAATCCGAAGCCATCGTCCACCCCGACGAGGTTATTAAATATATCCGGCCGGACGAATGCCGGCTGTCCTATAACCCGACCCTGATGGCCCTGTTGTGGGAGGCCCTGGCCACCGGGGAAGTCAAACTCCTGGACCACGCCATGCGTCACCGCAGCCGCCTGCCCCCGGAATGCGCCTGGGTCAATTATCTGCGCTGCCATGACGATATCGGCTGGACCTTCGACGACGCCGATGCCCGTGCCGTAGGGATCGACCCTGTGGGCCACCGCCGCTTTCTGAACGATTTTTACACCGGCAAATTTGAGGGTTCGTTTGCCAAAGGCCTGCCCTTCCAGTTCAATCCGAACAATGGCGACCTACGGATTTCGGGTACCCTGGCTTCCCTGGCCGGGCTGGAACAGGCCTTGGCGTCGGAAGATCCGCAACTCATCGAAACTGCCGTCCGGCGCATCAACCTGATGCGTAGCATAATGCTCAGCATGAGCGGCATCCCATTGATCTATTTAGGCGACGAGTGGGGCATGCTCAACGATTATACCTACCTGGAAAACCCCATTAGAGCCGGCGACAGCCGCTGGGTGCATCGCTCCAGGCGTCGCTGGGAGGCCCGGGAAGATCTGACCGACGCCGACACGCTGCAATGGCGATTTTTCAACGAAATGGTACGCCTGACCCGCATTCGCAAGAACCTGCCCGCATTTTACAACGGCGGGCTGGAGGTGGTCTCCAGCGGCAACCCCCACCTGTTCGCCTATATCCGTCAGAATCAAGGCCAGCGCATCTTGATCGTCAACAACTTTTCCGAACGCCCCCAAAGCATGTCGGCCGATCTCCTTGAATCCCTCGGCTTTGGCGAGGGCGGCCTGGATCTCGTTGCAGACCAACAAGTCGATTCCGGCCGGGGTCTGGATTTGGAAGCCTATCGCTTTGTGTGGTTAAGGCTCGCGGCCATTGGGGTCGCCCTTTAAGGCCAAGCGGGACGCCCTTAAGATTCTAAGTTGACAAGGTGATAGGTGAGTGCTGGATGCGAAGGTATGCCAAGGATTAGCCAGGCTTGACGCACCGGGTGTTTTACATCATGTCATGATCAGGGGGATAGAGCGTCGGAAGATATTCAGAAACGAGAAGGATTGCGAGGATTTTTTAAGTCGTCTCTCGACGTTGTTGCCGGAGACTGAGACATCTTGTTATGCCTGGGCGCTTCTTTCAAACCATGCCCATTTTCTTTTTAGGACTGGCAACATCCCACTTGGCGACATTGATGAGACGATTGCTTACGGGATACGCCGTGAGTCTTAATAGACGCCATAAACGACACGGGCAACTCTTCCAGAATCGACCTTTTATGACAGGGTGACGGGGAGATTGCACGCCTGACTCAAGTACCAATGAGGAACAATGGTGACTGTTATGTCGTTTATACTTATCTTATCATACAATTGACTTGAAGCAATAAACCCCTGTGACGGTGAATACTTGTCAAGAAAACTTCTGAACGATCGTGAGATTGACGGCTTATTAAGAGTCGTTTTTACTTCTACAGGAATGACTGTGCCTCGATCCTCAATAATGAAATCCACTTCGGCTTTTGACTTGGTTCGCCAGTAACGTATTGAGCAGCCTTTCTTGACGAGTTCTGTGGCAATAAAATTTTCGTTTAGCGCACCGACATCAGTTCGGCTCAATACCGGCATGAAATTTTTGATAGCCATATTTCGAAAACCATTATCAATGAAAAAAAACTTTGGTGCTTTCACGAGTTCCAGTCGCTTGTTTTTGTAGAAAGGTGTGCTACGTTCAATGACAAACGTTTTCTCAAGAATACCGATTGCCTCAAGCAGGTCTTTGTAGTTAAACCCCGTCACCGATGAAAGTTCATTATAATTTACGCTGCTGCCAATCTGAAGGGCCAGTGCGCTTATCAGTCTGATCAATTTGAATTCATCTCGAAAATTAAGTATCTGATTTATCTCCCGAAGCAAATACGTATTGAAAATATTTTTTATAACGGTTTCCTTTTCCTTATTTGTTGAGGAAAGAACCACCCTTGGATATCCGCCGTAAATTTGAAAATCAGCATAATAACTGTTGACCCTTTTTATAATTTCATCACTTGGTTCAGACGGTTCAATGAGAACCTTATCGAGTTTGGGGTTCTTAAAATTCAAATATTCCTTGAATGAGAGCGGGTAAAGATTAAAGACAAAAATGCGTCCGACAAGATACTGAATACTCTGCACTGACAATTCAGTTGAAGATGAACCGGTAATAAATATTTTCGCCGGAAATTTGTCGCAGGTATATTTCAAATTTTTCCCGCCGTCGGCGGCATATTGAAATTCATCGATGAAAACATATTCTTGCCCCTTTACGTGAAGGTCGGCAAACGCCTTTATGTCATGCGTAAAGAGGTTGAGTTCATCCCTGTCTTCAAAATCAATGATACTGATCTTGTCCGAATCCAGGTTTTCAGCAATGTGATACATCAGAGTCGTTTTACCACACTGTCGCGGACCTATAATGGCTATGATTTCAGGCGATTTCATCACTGTTTCAATCTTGACTTCAAGGAACCGCGGAATATAGTTTTCAACCTGCCTCATAATTTACCCTGCTAAAATTATCAAAGCTAAAATAATAACTCGGTTAAAATATACTTATAGGCTATTAAAGTCAAGAAAATTTTCAGCAACCAGCTCCTTCCAACACACTGGGAACCAACCGGGACATGGTTAAGGAACAAGACAACATGCTATACGATTTCTTGGCTCGGTAAAAATCAATAAGAGCTGCCCTTTAATGGGTCACTCCATAACCCTTCAAAGGAACGTGGCGGGAATACAACTTGCCGGAAGTTATGCACGTTCTGCACGAACGTGACCCTCAGTGTCCCGAATCCTCTAAATTGCCGTGCCAGGTCTTGAACCGCAAAAGCGAGCGCATTCCCCGCAGCTTGCTGCGGGGTTAGCGAGCGTATCCAAAAAGTGAAGCTTTTCCCACCCTAAAGGGCGGGGCTTCCCGGTAAGGAAGAAAAACAGTTTTTTCCCATAGCTCCCCTCGACTCCGTCCTAAAGGAGGGGCTTGCGGGGAGCAAGCCGGTCAGCGTTCCTTTTACGGTCGAAGATTCCCTGTAGCTTGCTACAGTGAGCTTCAATTCCGTCTTCTCTTCTAGGCTGATACCATGACTGAGAAGCCACCGCAATAAGGAGCCTATGGCACATAAGACGGCAGAAGGGTAGGGGGAGCGGGAATTGACATCCTGTCTGCTACAGAAAACACGAAGTTTCGTTCGCGTAGATGATTTCAGAGTCGGCGGTCTCCACATTTAACGTCTGAATAACGTGATAAATAACACATTATTAAATCACATTATGTGATAAGAACCACAATTATATCCTAAAAAGTCTTGACAGGTTCCCCACACATCATTATGATATTAAACATGAAACGGGATGTTTACCAGAAAATCCTCGAATGGAAATCGTCCAAGCGGCGCAAACCCTTGCTCGTGCGAGGCGCGCGTCAGGTTGGAAAGACGTACATATTGAAACAGTTCGGACATAACGAATATGAAAACGTTGCGTACTTTAATTTTGAAGAAAACCCTGCCCTTGACGACTTTTTCCAGCAAAGACTGGATCCCAAAACAATAATCGCTAATTTGTCCTTGTACCTAGATCGTGAAATTAGACCGGGAAATGAGCTGATCATCTTTGATGAGATCCAGGCATCCAATTACGCATTGAATGCACTGAAGTACTTCAACGAACAGGCCAGTGAATACCACATTGCTACAGCGGGATCTCTGATCGGTATTACGCTCTCTCGACCAAAGTCTTTTCCGGTAGGGAAGGTCAATTTCCTGAATATGTATCCATTGACTTTCTTAGAGTATCTGGATGCCGTAGGAAAACCGAGATTGAGGCAGTTGATCGAAACAAAGAAAGATTTTAATCCTTTTCCCCAAGTGTTTCACAATGAATTGGTTGAATGGCTGAGGAAGTATTTTTTTGTTGGGGGGATGCCAGAACCTGTTAAGCATTTTGTTGAAACCGGTTCTCTCGGCGAGGTGCGGGAAGTTCAAAAGGAGATCATTGATTCCTATATGCTGGACTTTGCCAAGCATGCCATCACTTCAGACATACCTAAATTGGGCATGATATGGAATTCGATCCCCGCTCACCTTTCCAGAGAGAACAAAAAATTCATCTTTTCAGCAATTCGCAAAAGTGCCCGGGCCAGGGAATACGAGAGTGCGCTTCAATGGCTGGAAGCCGCTGGTCTGATATACAAATCCTTCCAGGTCGCCACGGCGAAGTATCCGCTGAAAGGTTACATGAATCGAAGCAGCTTTAAAGTCTTTGTCCTTGATGTTGGCATTCTTGGCGCGATGGCCAATTTGTCCCCAAGGGCGCTTGTTGCCAACGGGACTTTGTTCAGTGAATACAAAGGCGCATTCGTGGAGAATTATGTGGCCCAGCAGTTACGTTCAGGAAAACAAATCGATTTGTATTATTGGACCAGTGAAGGGAAAAAGGCCGAACTCGACTTCTTGTGTGAATTCGGCTCCCAGATTTGCCCACTTGAGGCAAAAGCAGGTATTAATCCAAAGAGCAAGAGTCTTAATTCCTTCGAACGCCAATTTAATCCCGCGGTATTGTCGCGAACGACGCTTTTGAATATGCGACATGATGGGAAAATCCGTAATTACCCACTGTATGCCATCACCCTGTTCCCAGGAACCGACATGGGAACGCAATCAGTGGGTATTTAGGTCCACCCCGGGCTGCAGAATCAGCCATGATTGTCAAATATGGACCTCCAGAATATTCAGTATTCTTGGTTTCCGGACAATACATGTTCGCGCTAATGATAGAACAGGAGAGGAAATGACCAAAAAGGAATTCCTAAAAGCTGTATCTAACTGCGGTGAAGACACTATTCAAATCTTCCTTGATGCACTGTCATCGGCCGGTGTCGACTATTGCGTGATTGGCGGCCTTGCAGTAAATGCCTATTCCGAGCCTGTTGTAAGTCTTGATCTTGATGTCGTAGTACGTACGGATGACATTGAAGCCACCTGCAAAGCCGTTGAAGCCCATTTTAAAATTGAGCGTTTTGCCAATAGCGTGAACCTAAGTAGCAGCAAATCTGACTTGAGAATACAGCTTCAGACCGATCCAAGGTATCAGGATTTCATTGCCAGGGCGCTAACTCACTCTGTTCTGGGGTATGAGATGAAAGTCGCGAGTGTTGAAGATGTTCTACGAGGGAAAATTTGGGCTTATTCAGACGAGCAGCGGCGAAAGAGCAAGCGACAGAAAGATCTGGCTGACATTATTCGTCTGATCGAGGATTATCCTTATCTGTCGGATCAACTTCCCGGTTCAATACGTCAACTAATTGAATAGAAAAATCAGAACAATCGGCTTAGTCATGCGGAGAAAAAACCAATCAAACACCGACAAAAAGAGAACAACACAGCAGCTTCAGAGCTCGTCGATGATTTCTTCGATTTCCCATCTAATGCACTTCCGATGTTCCTCATTCTCATGATCTTCTTCAAGTGTGTCTATAATACTTTCTATAAGTGCCAGATCCTCCATGTCCAGGTCTGGTGAATATAGCATGGAACATTCATCGATGGCATCATCATAACGACTCATGGCTACCCTCCAATTGTGACATTGTGTTTTTCAGCACCCTCCATGGAGGCCATGCGTCGCTGCGACTGTCAAACGCCAGAAGCCCGTCTTTCGCCCATGATGCCGGGTTGAACAAGCACACCGATTGTTGTTGATGAGATGCCTCCCATCAGTCTTCCAAGTGAGACGTTTTGTGGAGACCGGTTCAAGGACCAGCCGGTCCCGGCCTTCTCGGAATTTGACTTTTGTTCTTCTTGGATGAACGAGCCTCATCAACTATCACGGCTTGGCCGTCAAAAAGACAACCGTTCAATGCCTGTTTTGCCCTTTCGGCTTCCGAACGGCTAGACATCTCAACGAACCCGAAGTCGCTATTGGCCTGCCTCGTAACCTCCTCCACCTCACCGTATTTGGAAAAAAGATCTTCCAGCTTTTCATAGGTTACATGTCTACCAAGATTGCCCACATAAAGCTTCCTGCTTTTCATGTTTGTCCTCGTTTATATCTCTTATGGTCCATATTTCTCTCAAACAGGAATGTATATTGATCTCGTTCTCAAGGCGTTGGCAGCATGCAGAAATGCTCTCCATAACACTCCTCTCAATAGGCACGATGTGGTCAGAGTTGATTTTCACGTCAGCCAATTTTCTGTTCCGAAAACCGAGGCCGGTCTTAGTAAAACCGGATCCGGGTTTGTGTGCCGGCGTATCTAATCCTTGAACAGCCCGTAAAGATTTGCAGGCCCTCTTTTTTTCCATACTCCGCGGTGATAGGCATCACTAATCAATAACGGGAACGTAATCGTTGCTTCGCCGAAGACCATCTGTTCGTATGACAGATCCACTTTTCCCCAGGAGCATGCTTCCTTGAGCGTGGATCCGGAAAGGCCGCCGTCCCGCTCGTCTGCCACTGTCAGCTGAACTGCGTATTTGTGCATGGGCTTCTCTTCGCCCAAAATATCTGTAGCCACCACAATGTCTTGCGTGAAGTTCTTCGGAACCCCTCCGCCAACCACCAGTATGCCGGTGTCTTTCACGGCGAATTTGATTTCAGTCAATTCCCGGAAGTCCTTAACAGAATCAATCTTGACATGCCCGTCGTCCCGGTTCTTCTGGTGATAGACGAGCCCGAAACCGGCGGAGCAGTCAGAAAAGGCCGGCACGAAGATGGGAACCCCTTTTTCGTAGGCGGAGTGGATAACGGACTTTTCAGTTTGGAGCCCTTCTTTTTCCAGATACTTGCCCATGGCCCAGATAAACTCTCTGGAAGAGTATGCTTGCGCCGGCAGATTGTCTGCTATATGGGCTATGGTCATATCGCAGACCCTGAGTTCTTCTTCGTCAATATAGGTGTCGTAGATCCGGTCGATAGCGAGGTTGTTCAGGGTTGCATCGTCAACAACAGGGCTGCCAATGTAGTGGCGAAAGCCGAGGGCTTCGAAAAAATCCTGATCCACGATAATAGCTCCTGTCGACACAATAACGTCCACCATGTTGCATTCGATCATATCAACGACGATGTGCTTCAATCCAGCGCTGAATAAAGAGCCCGCGAGTGTAAGGATGATTTTGCACCCCTGGTCTGCCAACATGCGATTAAAGATATGTGAAGCCTTCGCAAGATTGCGCGCCTGAAAGGCCATCAATGCGTAGCCCTCTATGATTGGTCGGGCATCAAAGGTCTTAACGTCAAGATGTTCAATCGGCTTACGCAGAAGATCTCGTTTCTCCACTAGTCTTCCTTTCTGTTTGCGAAGATCATACTCAAGACTCTGTAGATCAACTTTGCAGCTGCAAAGTCTGGTGCTCTATTAGAAGGATTGGGGAGTAGCTCTGTGACATCCATTCCCACAACATTTTTCTCCTTAACCACAGATTCTATCAGGTCAACCAGTGTGTACCAGCCCAGGCCGCCAGGCTCCGGCGTCCCTGTGGATGGCATGACGGACGGATCCAAGACGTCTAAATCGATTGTGATGTACACGTCGTTGCTCAGTGCACCGAGGACTTTGGGGGTAACATCTGGCCCCTTCAAAATCTCATGAGCAAAAATTACCCGCTGTGGGTTTAGATGCCTGCGCTCGGATATATCCATGCTACGAATTCCTACTTGAACATAGGGGCAGATTTCCCCGATTCTGGACATCACGCACGCGTGATTATACCGGCTGCCCTCATATTCATCTCTGGTATCGGCGTGAGCGTCGAATTGAAGTACACAAAGATCCTGAAACTCTTCTGCCATAGCTCGCGTTATGCCAACGGAAACCGAGTGTTCGCCACCGATCCCAACCAAAAACTTGCCATCTTCAATGATCTTCTTTGCCGCTCGGTACACAGCCGTTACCATTTCCTCTGGTTCTGGCGCACAGGAGACCGCATCCATCGTTACGATACCGTGTCTGAACACCTCCGAGTCTGTTTCGATGTCGTACAATTCCATGTTCGCAGAAGCATCCAGCAGCGCCTTTGGGCCCCGGTCCGAACCCTTCATCCAGGTGGATGTGCCATCATAGGGAATCGGTAGAATAGCAATGGAGGCCGTCTCGTAACGGCAGTACATCTCTGCCACGGCACCATAGGCATGCGAATGAACGTTAGATTCCATGTGTGGATTCTACGACACGAGTCGGACGGATGCGGGGAATTTCGTCCCGCGCTCCTGGATGTGAACTGTGGGGGACTTCGATTCGAAGAATTGGATAATATAGTCCTTTGCCCCGTCCACATCAAATGGCTTGCATGAAAATAGATCGACGAATGCAAAGCCCTTTCGTGGATAAGTATGCAGTGAGATATGACTCTCTGCAATGATGGTCACACCGGTAATACCTTCATCCTCCGGTACCAGTCCGCTATATCGGAAGACATAGGGTTGGGTTATCTTCGTCATCCCTACCATCATCGGAAGCTTGCTCAAAAGGGAAAAGCATGCATCAAGATCATCCAGAATGACAGGATTGCAGTTATCCAAATCCAGCATCAGATGGGGGCCATAACCATAAGTCTGCTTGTCCATCTTCCATAAATCCTCCTCCAGGCACTTCCACAAATGGCGCCCAGATCAACTAGTACCAACTTGCGTTAATTGACGTCAGATACAAATCTTGTGATTACAATTTGTTACACGCCCTGGAAATGGCTCGGATCTACGCAGGTGAGTACCAATGACGTTCTCGCGCGACAAGTAGCGTATGACCGGGCACACCAGCAAATTAGGACACGGCCTCTTTCAAGGCCTTGCTGGCTTGAAACTTCACTACCTTCCTGGCCTCTATGGTCATCTTCTCGCCGGTTGAGGGATTGACCCCCTGTCGGGCTTTTCGAACAACTTTTGAAAAGGTGCCGAAACCGGTGAGCGTTATCTTGCCGTTCTCACTTTTGACGGCCTTTTCAACGCCTACAAAAAGTGAGCCTAGGGCTCTCGTTGCCTCGGCCTTTGAGATACCAGCATCGTCTGCCATCTGTGCAATGAGTTCTGCCTTAGTCATTGGGTATTTCTCCTTTCTTGGATCCCAAAAAAGAGTACGATAAAAACCGGGGGTTAATACGTACAATTGCTTCTGAAGTGAAGCCTCCCCGCCCTCCCGGGCGGGGCTTGCGGGGAGCAGGCCGGTCAACAAAATTTTTAGTCTCCGCTTCCGGCGCACTGTTTTCTGCTTCCCCAAACCGCACCCACTGCAATTTGCGGCCTCGACGCCCAATGCTGTCATGGTGCACAATGCCCAAGTCAAACCCTCCTGGCTTCCCTTCATTAATGACGAGCCCATGCTTGTTCAAATAATTGTCTCCTTGGGTTGACACGTACAGCAAATCCCTGCAATCCGGAGTGGATCGTTGGTCACCAGTCACTATTCATTTTCACCGCATAGCTTTTTACGGTGATCGTCTTGCGGCCTTTGGTCGTTTTCCTTACCGCGCCAATAAGCTCCACCTCTCGTCTTATCAAGCCCAGCAGTTCTTTGCCCTTGGCGTCGAGGTGAACCAGGTAATCTTCCTCGTCTCGATCAAAAACAGCCACCGCCAGAGTGTTTCCGTTTTCATCCCAGTCCACAGGGATCAAAATGCCCTTAATGGAAGTCAGTCCATGGCCTCTTTGCTTGTCGCTTTTCATGTCCTTGGGTCATGTCATCGTTGTGAGGGCCTGTGTCCTGCGAGACCTTTGCAGAACCTCGCCTCGCTCTTTGATATGAGGTTTTTGACCCATCTGAGGGCTCGCTCACTAAATCGCAAGAACTCGGCCTAACGGCCTCAAACAGCTTGCGATTTGCCCGCTAGGGCGGGCCATTCGCTTC
>Ga0315536_1000878_pt1 | contig 15232 bp, 12 predicted proteins | sample SalMarSW160230MG_FD_203093 | JGI IMG/M metagenome (GOLD analysis project Ga0315536, IMG submission 203093) | Salt marsh sediment microbial communities from the Plum Island Ecosystem LTER, Massachusetts, United States - Salt Marsh Sediment SW1602-30 ... | reverse complement strand
CTGACCAGCGAAAGCGTCGGCGAACTGCTGGTGATGATTTTTCTGCGCGCGATGGTGTTCGGATCATTGCACGCCATGATCGCGGCATTCACCGGACTGGGGCTGGCTTTCGCCAAGTACGCCCGCAGCACGGGGCGGATGATCCTGTGGGCGTCGGGCGGTTTTCTCCTGGCCGTGGTCTTTCACAGCATTCACAATATCGGCCTGGTCCTCGCCCAGGATACGCTTTTTTTCCTGCTGGCTTCACTGCTTTCCTACGGGGTGGGGATTGGAATCATCATCATGCTTTCGGCCGGGTCGCTGATACGCGAGCGGCAGACCATCCGTAAATATCTCCAGCCGTATGTACAAAAGGGATTGCTCACCGAACAGCAATGGCGGGCGGCGGCATCCATGCGCAACCGGTTGACAGCCGAATGGGATGCGCTTGGCAGCTTTAATTTTATAAAGTATAGAACGATCGCACGGCTGCATACCCTGTGCGCCGAATTGGCCTTCAAGGAAAAACAACGACAATTGTGGGGAAAAGATCCCAAAGTGGAGCAGCAGATTGCCAGATTAACGCTTGAAATCAGGCAATTACTGAATTCCGCCTCCCCCTGGAAAAAAACCGGTTTGGTATAATCGCCCTACGCCGAATGGAGAAAAAATGTCTAATACCAGTCCTCGACCTGCCACACCGAGTCGGATATGCCCTGCCTGCGGCACGCGGATCGCGGATACCGCCGCGCGTTGTGCCGTATGCGGGATGGTTTTCGAATCGGGCACCGGCAGGGCGGCGCGGCCTCCCGCGCGGATGACCGGCACCTCGTCAAATTTATCGCTCCCGGTTGGAGTAGTGATCGCCGCACCGGTGATTTCGGTCATTCTTGGCGCATTAATCATGGTCTTCCTGCTCGGCGGCCCAAAAACCCCGGGCGCCACCACCGCTCCAACGGCGCCGGCGTTGACCTCAACGATCACGCTGACCCCCCTTCCGACCGATACCCTCGCTCCGACTAATACGCCCTCGCCATTGCCGCCGATCGAGGTGACGGTCAAGTCGGGAGATACTTGCTTCGGCCTGGCCGCCCAGTATGGGATCACGGATATCAGCCTGATCAAAGATCAAAACGGAAAAACCGCCAATTGCGACAGTCTGAGTCTGGGACAAACTCTCAGAATACCCCAGCCGACTCCCACTCCCCAACCGGCCTCCACCGCGACCGCGGGTGCGGTCGCGCAGACCAAGGAAGCTTGCAATTTTGAGACATATACTGTTGAAGAAGGAGATACTTTAGGAAGAATCGCGGATCTGTGGGACGTACCCATAACGGCAATAAAAAAATATAACCCGCAGTATTCCTTTGCCAATGACGTGGTTTATGAGGGAATGGTGTTACAGATCCCGCTCTGCGAACGGGAGCCGACACCGGGACCGAGCCCGACCCCGACGACCCCGCCCCCCTACCCGGCGGCGAACCTGCTTACCCCGCGCGATGGGACGATCTTCTCAGTCTCCGATAATGAAATCGCCCTGCAGTGGGCCGCAGTCGCTTCCCTGCGCGAGAATGAAGAGTACCGGGTGACGATAGAGGATATCACCGGAAGTGAAGCGGTCAAGACCGTGCGCTATGTCAAGGATACGCGGCTGATCGTCCCGGCGGAATTGAAGCCGACCGATGGAACCCTGCATCTTTTCCGATGGAGCGTGATGGTTGTTCGCAAAACCGGCACGACGGATGCCGGCAACCCGGTTTATGTCGCCGCCGGACAGCCCAGCGAACGGCGCGTGTTTGCCTGGGGCGGGAACGGGCTCGCGGCGCCGACGTCGACACCTTAATCTTACACAAAGCCTGCCCCGGAGATCTGGCAGGGGAGCTCGAAAGGATAACCTGAAGGACACGAAGGGAATGATGATTGCCCTTCGTGTTTTTTATTCTCCTGTTCTCTCCCCACCGATGGGATTCATGGTAGGAGAGAAGACTCAGCCTTTGTCTATCCCAAGGGCCAGCTTAATGAAATCATCACCGCGCAGGAAGGGAAGGTTTCCGGTTTTGGCTTGTTCCTCGTCGAAAGAAGTTGTGTTGTCCGGCGTATCCCCAGGCCGCAGAATGGCCACGGGCACGGGGTCCCCGACGTGGATACCGGTGGAAACCGGGGTGGCGTGGTCCGGGAGCACGGCCACGACGGTCTCGAGCCCAAGCTGTTCCACGCCCTCGAGGATCGGACGCACCAGGCGGTCATCCAGCATCTCGATGCACTTGATCTTGAGTCCCAGATCTTTGGCGTGGCCCGCCTCGTCCGTGGCCTCCACATGCACATACACCAGGTCATGATCCTGAATCGCTCTCACGCAGGCTGCGGCTTTGCCCTCATAGTTGGTGTCCCAGAGGCCTGTAGCCCCCTCCACTCTCAGCACATCCATACCGGCGTACGATCCCAGCCCCATAATAAGATCCACCGCCGAGATCACGGCGCCGTGAATGCCGAACCGCGTCTGAAGCGTTTTCATTTTCGGTTTGCGCCCCGGCGACCACGGCCAGATCGCATTGGCGGGATCCTTACCCTCGGAAACGCGCTTCCGGTTGACGGGATGATTCTTCAGAATTCCATCCGCTCTTGCCATCAGCGAGCGCACCTTGACCTCGGTGGCCTTTGCCTCGTCGGAGGCTGCGGTGGGCAGGAGATCTTCAGCGCGCTGGCCCACATGGTCGTGCGGCGGGGCGCAATTTACTTTAGGCGAGGCGGCGGCGCCCCGTAAAACCAGCAGGTGCCGGTAGCTGACCCCGGCGCAGAGAACCACAGGCATTTCTCCAGAATCCTCGCCCAGCGCCGCATTCAAAGATTGAATGATCTGCCCCGCCTCCTCTGTGCTGATGTGCCCGGCGGAATGATTTTTAATGAGGCCGTTCTCGATGCAGCAGAGGTTCAAACGAAACGCCACATCGTCGTCGTCAAGCGCCACTCCCATGCTCGCGGCCTCGAGCACCGCGCGGCCGTTATACGTTTTCGACGGATCGTAGCCCAGAACGCTCAGGTTGGCCACGGCGGATCCTTTGGCCAGCCCTTCGGGCACGGTTTTAAAAAGGCCCATGCGTCCTTCTCTGGCAACACGGTCGATATTTGGTTTATTTGCGGCCTGAAGCGGGGTCTTTCCATGGAGTGTCTTAATGGGATAATCAGACATACCATCCCCTAGAATGATGATGGTTTTCATTAAGTGCTATTCTCCGTAATTGGCCGGTCGAGTAGCCCGCGTTCTCTCCGGGCGTATCCCTGGCCCAGCCCGCCAGGGCGGGCGAGACCGAGTTTAATTCCTTTACGTTGAGGGCGAATTCATGGACCAACCTGCCAAGCCGGGCGGGATCACACTAGATTCCCGGTGATCTCGATACGCAAAAAACCGCCGCCTTGGCGGAACTTGACCGCCTTCGATGTCGTCTTCAGCACCCTGCTGGAAATTGCCGCTATCCTGCAATTTCTTTTTCAATCGCGCCGGTGTTGCTGACATGCAGGATAAACCCCCGGGCGGCCAGTTTCTTCTCTTTGGCGGCGCCAAGCATGGCGTTTTGAATTTCCGAAAGTCCCGATTCAGCAAAAGCAATTACTCCGGGACCCGCTCCGGACAGGACCGCCGCCGCGGCGCCGGCCTGTTTTGCCGCTTGGAGTATTTCCGCCACTCCCGCAAGTCGCGCCAGCCGGCAGGATTGGTGCAAACGGTCTTGCATAACCTCGGCCATCAGCCGGTAATCCGCGCTGCGAAGCGCTTCCGCCGCCAGCAGCGCATTCCCCATATTGAAGACCGCGTCGCGCAGATCGACTTGCTCCGGGAGGATGGAGCGTGATTCGCTTGTGCTTTGATGTGTGTCCGGGACGATCACGCAAACCTGCATCTGCGGAAGCTCGTACCGGCGCCAGAGCACGCGGCCGTCCTCGATGCTGAGTATGACCAAACCGCCAACAAAGGCGGCGACGGCGTTATCCGCATGGGCTTCCAGCGGCAGGCAGAGTTGGATCAGGTTCTGGCGGGAATATGTGTTGCCGATGGCGGCGTTGGCGGCGACTAAACCGCAGACGGCGGCAGCCGCGCTGGAGCCCATTCCCGAGGAAACGGGGATCCGATTCGTACATGCGATCGAAAACCCGATGCCGGGGTCGCCCGCCTTCTGGAACACCTGGACCGCCGCTTGCGCGACCCGGTTTTTTCCGTCCTTTGGGAGCAAGCGGGCGCCCTCGCCGTCGACCGCAACGGCAACTTCCCCCGGAGTGGAATCGAGAATCACCTCATTCCATAAATCCAACGCCAACGCCATGCAATCGAACCCCGGGCCCAGGTTGGCGGAAGTGGCCGGCACGTGAACATGGGCGCGTTGGATTCGAAGTGTCATGCAAGGAGCGCTTTTTCCAAAGCCTGGATCTCCGGAGGCAGGAGCGGGATGGAGGGCGCCCTCCGGGTGATGATGTCCGGGTCTTTCAGCCCATGCCCCGTACATACGGTAACAACGGATTGCCCGTCAAGCTCCAGGTGGTTGGTCCGGACTTCGTATAAAAGGCCCGCCAGCCCGGCGGCGGAAGCGGGTTCCACCCACACGCCTTCGGTGGCAAGCATCGTCTGCATATCGAGGATGGTCTGATCGGTTACCGCGATGATCTTCCCGCCGGATTCCTGTGCGGCTTCCAAAGCTTGTTCGCCGCGGGCGGGCTTCCCGATCCGGATGGCGGTGGCAACCGTTTCCGGCTTTTCCACCGGATGGCCGAGCACCAGAGGAGCCGAGCCTTCGGCTTGAACGCCGAGGATGCGGGGCAGCCCAGTTTTTTTCAATCGATGGTATTGCCGGAAGCCCATCCAATACGATGTGATGTTGCCGGCGTTCCCGACCGGCAGGCAAAACATATCCGGCGCTTTGCCCAGAATGTCGCAGATCTCGAACGCGGCGGTCTTCTGTCCTTCCAGGCGGAACGGATTGAGTGAATTGACCAGCGCGATGGAATGTTTTTGGCTGATTTGTACAACCATGGTTAACGCGTCGTCAAACGAGCCTTCCACCTGTAAAACCCGGGCACCATAGGCGATCGCGCCCGCCAGCTTCCCCATGGCCACTTTTCCCTGGGGAATGAGTACGATGCATTTGATCCCCGCCCGCGCGGCATACGCGGCGGCGGAAGCGGCCGTGTTACCGGTCGAGGCGCAGATCACCGATTGGACCTTCCGGCCGGCCGCCTCACTGATGGCAACCGTCATCCCACGGTCTTTGAATGAGCCGGTTGGGTTCAACCCCTCGAATTTCGCGTACAGTGAAACCTCTTTTCCAAGAAGTTTCGCGACGGCAGGCAATGGGATCAGCGGCGTGTTCCCTTCAAGTAGTGTGACGACGGGCGCATGCGATGGGAGGCCGATCAATTCGCGATAATGGTCAATGACGCCGTTCCAAGACATTCTCATACCTTCCTTTTGCGTGATTTTCCCCCGAAAAGAATTTTACCATCGAGTTCAGACCATCGACCATAGACCATGGGCCATGGCCGTTAATCGCATGAGTGCCGTCTATTACTGTCGTAGAGACTTTCCATCGAGGATCCTTGAGTATCCATTCCATGCGAAGGTTCCCGGAAGGAAATCGTCCATGGTCCATCGTCGGTTGGAATGATCGATTTTTCGCGTACCATTTATAATGGGACGAGTCGATAAGGAAAGATCACCCGCCATGACGCGATCAAAAACCATCAGCACGACAAAAAATCTGCCAGCGTTTCTGTTCGGCGTCCATCGAAAGAACGATACTTCCATCCTTTCGACCGAGGACAGTCTTGCGGAACTGGCCGTCCTGTGCCAGACGGCGGGGATGAACGTGGTGGGCCGGGATTTCCAGCGTATCATAAGACCGGATTCCGCCACCCTGATCGGCTCCGGTAAGGTGGAAGAGCTTAGGCGATGGGTGGAGGAAACCCGGGCGGAAATTGTCGTCTTCGACGAGGAGTTATCTCCACGCCACCTGCGGGAGTTGCAGGATGCCTTGGGCGATACTATCCATGTTTTGGATCGAACCGCCGTCATCCTTGATATCTTCGCCCAGCATGCCCACACCCGCGAGGGAGCGCTTCAGGTGGAATTGGCCCAGTATGAATACCGGTTGCCAAGGCTTACCCGGGCTTGGACTCACCTGGCGCGGCAGGCCGGCGGAGCGTCCGGGCGCGGAGGCACGGGCGGTGTTGGGTTACGCGGCCCGGGTGAAACCCAGCTGGAAATCGACCGGCGGGAGATTTCCAGGAAGATCGTCCACCTGAAAAAGGAATTGGAGACCGTCCGCGATCACCGCAGCCGATACCGTGACCGCAGGCGCCGTTCCGGCTTATCGGTGGTGGCATTGGTCGGCTATACCAACGCGGGCAAGAGCACGCTTCTGAATGCGCTCACGAATGCGGGGGTATATGTTGCCGATCAGCTATTTGCGACCTTGGATCCCACCACCCGCCGGGTCCGCCTGCCCGGCGGGAAAACCATCCTTTTTACGGATACCGTGGGCTTTATCCAGAAATTGCCCACTTCCCTGATTGCCGCTTTCCGCGCCACCTTGGAGGAGATTTCCGAAGCGGTTGTATTACTTCACGTTGTGGATATCTCCCATCCCAACGCCAAGGAACAGGTCCGGGCCGTCCATCAAACGCTTCACGCACTTGGGGTGGAGGATATCCCGGTCGTCACCGCGCTCAATAAGGTCGACAAACTGCCGTCGGTCCATCCGGAATCCTTCCTGAAGAATCATCCCAATACCGTGCCGATTTCTGCGCTTTCGAACAAGGGTATCCCGGCGCTGCTCGACACGGTCGAACAGGTGCTTTTCAATACCATGAATTATGTCCGGGTGAAATTACCCTTTAAAGCTGGACGGTTGTTGAACGTGTTCCATGAAGAGGGAACGATCGAAAACCTTGTCCATCGTCCGGACGGCGTGCTCGTCAGCGGCCGGATTCCCGGTGCCCGTTTGGCGGAATTCCGTCCGTACCTTGTTGACGCCGAACACGGCGGCAAGCCAATCCCCTCATGACTCGGATGCGTTTCGGTTGCATCCTGCTTATTTTCCTGTGGGGTTGTGCCAGTCCCGCGCCTGGCACCGTTGCGGATTCCACCGCGCCAGGAACGACCTCGTGGGAGATTGCCACCGCGGGACAAACACCCTCCGCGCCCACTGGAGCCAGGGAACCTTCGGCTGCTCGGACTTCCGGCGCGACATCTGCCGCTAATACTCCCACCGCAACCCACACGCATGTGCCCGAGGCCGGCCCAAACGTGACATTGGCATTCGTGGGCGACATTATGTTGGGGCGATCCCTGGCCGATCGGATCGAACGTAGCGAAGGTGAAACGATTTTCGCATCGGTGGAATCGGTCCTGCAATCGGCCGATTTCACCATTGGAAACCTTGAATGCGCAATCGGTGAAGGCGGTACGCGGGCGTCAAAGGCCTACACATTCCTGGCGCCGCCGGAATCCGCATACCTCCTTGGTAATGCAGGATTCGACCTCTTATCCCTCGCGAACAACCACAGCCTGGATTTCGGCCCGGAAGTTTTCCGGCAAACGCTTGGATTGCTTGAGGAAAACGATATCCGTGTTGTGGGAGGAGGGTCCAATGAAACCCGGGCCCGTGCTCCGCTCCGGTTCGAGATCGGCGGCGTCCGGATTGCCTTCCTGGCTTATGTCGACGTGCCGACGGAATATTTATCACAATTTGATACTCGAATCTGGTCGGCAGGGCCCGACGTTCCCGGTATTGCATGGGCCGAGGATGAGAAGGTAAAGCGGGATATTCAGGCTTTGGAAACAGAAACCGATCTCACCATTGTTCTATTTCATTTTGGAACCGAAGGAATGGGAACTCCCGATAAACGCCAGATTCAGCTGTCCCGGCTGGCTGTGGATTATGGCGCGGAGGTGGTCGTGGGCACCCATCCGCATGTAATCCAGGATGTCGAACACTATAAAGACGGCTGGATCTTTTACAGTCTTGGAAATTTTGTTTTTGATGGGTTCGAAGGGCGAGCCAACCGCACCGCGATCCTCTGGATCACCGTCTCCGGTGAAAAAGAGATCACGTATTCATTGATGGCCCTGACTATCATCGACGGGATTCCCCGCATCGGAGAATGAAACCGCTCGATATCAAGAACCGCGACCCTAAAGAATGTAGAAGTATTCATCATCCCCCTCAGCGGAAAACCTCCGTCTTTTGGTGTATTGCTTGCCGAATGGCGCCGGCTGGAGGTGACGATCCACCGGACGGTATCGTCAGGAAATCTTCAGGGATCCCAATTTCTCCCCCAATTCGATGATTTGCCTTTGAAGATCCGTCGCGTTTTCGGCGGACATGGAGGTTTTCATCCCGGTAAGGAATTTTTCAACCCACGCCCACTGTCGACGGAAGGCGTCGGCCTTAAGCCAGTAATCCCGTTTCTCCCACGCCGCGGCCGTATGGTCGACCGAATCGTAAATCTCCTGCAAGGAGGCTGTCAGGGCGGCGCCGAGTGCAAACAACTCCGATTCGTTTTTCGGCGCCCGCAAGAACTCCCGGATGGCGGATACCATTTTTTTCAGAGCTGCAGTGCGCAGGCGTGTCGGGTTGGTGGTATGGATGATCCTGCCCAAGTACGGACTCCTGTATTGCGGGATGTGCAGTTATTTCGGCCGGGCTGCAATGGGCGGAATTATACACGACGATGGGGGCCGGACATAGACCAGGGATCAAGAACCTTCGTAAAATTCAATGATATTCCGGTCGTCATTCCGGCGTGATCGTAGCCGGGATACAGGACATCCTTGGCTGAAAACACTTATCTCATTCGTGGATGCCGGATGCGACCACTCCGGCATGAGGATCCGCTATCCTGAATTAACTGCCTCAATATCTTCCCAACCCCGCCAACCCACGACCATGGTCCATGGTCGTGGGTCTCGTTTTTAAGATAAAATTAGTCCCCGCTCAGTTTCCCGGGATAGTGGGGAACAGAGAGGATTTGGAGAAAAACCGTGGACGAACACGTCAAGGTGGTGGCCACCAACCGGAAAGCGACGCACGATTATGCGATCCTCGCCCGCTTCGAGGCGGGGATCGCGCTTTTCGGTTCCGAGATCAAATCCATCCGGGCCGGCCAGATCAACATCAAGGAGGGGTACATCCTGATCGAGGGCCGGCAGGCCTGGCTTTTAGGTGCCCATATCTCTCCCTACGACCCTGCCAGCGGGGCGAACCATGATCCCTTGCGGAAAAAAAGGCTGCTTCTGCACCGGAAGGAAATCATCAGACTTCTGGAAGCCCAGCAGCAGAAGGGGCTGGCGATTGTTCCGCTGCGAGTTTATTTGAAGAAGGGATTGGCGAAGATTGAAATCGGTTTGGGGCGGGGACTGAAAAAGTACGATAAGCGCCAGGTTATCGCCAAACGGGATGCGGAACGCGAAATGCGACGGTCTTTCGTCGGCCGCGGATAGTAGTGCTATAATTAGTTTGCTCCTGGGGATGATTGGCTTCGACGGAAGAGGCTGGCCCCGGATGGCAGGCCGAGAGGCGCCGACCTCGAAAAATCAGCGCACAAACTCAAGTGCCAACAATCGCACTTACTCGGCTCTTCCTGTTGCGGCCTAACCCGCACCATAGAGCCTGACCCTTAAGGGTCACGTCCGCCTCTCCCTAACTCCGGCTGGGAGAGATGCGGGCGTGAGAAAGCCGGAGTGCCGCATGCGAAGCCGTGGCGCATGTGAAAGAGGGCTTTCGGGCCTGAGCGGCTGGTCTATCGGTTTTCCCTGCCGGGCGGGCAGCTGATAGACGAGAAAAAATGTCCGGCTATGCCTGTAGAGGTCCGGTACCGAGTCTTCTCGGACGCGGGTTCGATTCCCGCCATCTCCACTTGTTATCTTCGGGAAACGGGAATCCGTTTCCCGATTCGTTTACACCCAAAGGAGATTAAGTATAGCTATTAGGTACTGGTTTGGCGCCGTTTTGGTGGCGGTCGGCGCAGGCTTGCTGGCGGACCAGTTTTTCCCCGCCCTGGAAGTCGGGCAATGGCTTGGAAAACTCTGGCCGCTGGCCATTATTCTGCTTGGCGTGACGGTTCTCCTAACCCGCACTTCCACTTGGATGGGCGGGGTGTTCATCCTCATCCTTGGCGGCATTTTGCAACTAGCCACCCTTGGATTAATAGGTGAAAACATTTGGGTGTTGCTCCTTCCCACACTCTTGATACTGGTCGGCATCCTCGTGATGTTCCGCCTGGGCAGGCCTGCGGGTGCGATAGGAAAAACCGGTGATGGTTTGGACCACTTTGTCATTTTCAGCGGAATGCAAGTTCGTCCCCGGATCTTGAATTTTCGCGGCGGATCGGTAACAGCGGCTTTCGGCGGAGCGGATATCGACCTTGGGGATTCCGTATTGGCCCCGGAAGGTGCCCGATTGGAGTTGATGGTTGCCTTCGGCGGAATAGAACTCATTCTGCCAAAGGATTGGCGTCTTGACATCGATGGAATCCCGTTGTTTGGAGGCTGGTCGAATAAAACTTTTCACCCCGCTTCGGCGGAAGGCCCTGTCTTGACAGTTCGCTGCTTGGCGATGTTCGGTGCAATTGATGTAAAAAATTAGCACATTTAGTTATCAAATCAAAAAAGCGCGAGTCTTCTCGCGCTTTTTTGATTTGATCGGAGCTGTGAGATTACATCATCCTGCAAACCAATCCCTTAAGGTAACTACCCTCTGGGAAGGTCAGCCGCACGGGATGATCCATGGGTTGGCCAAGTCGTTTAATGATTTGAACATCCCTGCCGGAGTCAAGAGCGGCTGAAAAAACGATTTTCTGAAATAGATCCTCACTTACCAATCCGGAGCAGGAGAATGTCACAAGAAGTCCTCCCGGACGCAATATTCGCATAGCTAACCAATTAATATCTTTATATGCACGTGAAGCTCGATAAAGATCCTTTCGCATTGATGCAAATTTCGGTGGATCGAGGATCACCACGTCAAATTGCCGTTTTTCATCTCGGAACTCTCTCAACACCTCAAAGGCGTTCCCGGATTGAAATGCACAGGGTGAATCTCCAAATCCATTCAAGGAAAGATGCTCCCGAATACCTTCTGAAACCGCTTGTGAAGAATCCACATTCAGGACGTTTATGGCACCTGCCGAATAGGCTGCTACGGCGAAGGCCCCGGTAAACGAAAACACATTCAGGACGGTTCCGCCTTGGGTGAACGACGATACCATTTCAAACAGGACCCTGCGGTTGTCACGCTGATCTAGATAGAAACCCGTTTTGTGGCCTTCGCGTACATTGACCAGGAACTTCCACCCGCCCTCGCGGAGAGTTATCTTCTCCGGCGGTTCTTTCCCCGACAGAAGGCCGACGAACAGTGGCAGATGTTCTTTTTCCCGGACATCGGCATCCGACCGCTCAAAAACCCCCTGGACGCCCTCCAGACGGCCTAGGAGCACCGTCAGCGTGCTTTTCCAGCGCTCTGCGGCGGCCGAAAGGAATTGGACGACGAGGAAGGTGCCGTATCGATCCACGATGAGTCCGGGCAAGCCGTCATTTTCCGCATGGATCAGCCGGTAACCGTTGGTATAGTCCAGCAGCGGTTTCCTCAACGCCTCCGCCTGCAGGATCATTTTTCGAAAAAAATCATCATTCACTGCCTGGCTCGGATCCCAGGTCCAGATTCGTGCGGCAATCTGAGAATGCGGACTGTATCCGGCACGGGCCAACCATTTCCCGTGCTGATCATAAACATCCACGGTCTGGCCGGATCCCGGGTCCCCCGATACTTTTTGCACCGCACCGGAAAAGATCCAGGGATGCCTCTGCCGGACGGATTTCTCGCGGCCGGGTTTTAGGAACAAACGGGTTTCGCTCAATCCTGTTTCTCCCCGGAAGCGGTCATTTTTTCAAGCGCCGTTTCATCCAGGATGGATACGGCCAGAGCTCTGGCCTTTTGCAGTTTGGATCCGGGATCTTCACCCACGACAAGGAAATCGGTCTTTTTCGAAATCGTTTCAGTGACCTTGCCGCCATGGGATTCGATTACCGCTTTGACCTGCGCGCGGGAATATTTCCGCAGGGTGCCGGTAATAACGAATGTCTTTCCCTCCAGAGAAACCGTTCCGGGTTGGATTGCCTTTCGTGAAAATTCAGGCCAGATGCCATGTTTGTGCAGCCGCGCCAGCAAGCGCTGGTTCGGTTTGCGCGAAAACCAATCCGCAATCGCTTCGGCGATATTCGGGCCGACGCCTTCGATCTGTTGCAGGCGTTCCCGGGATGCGTTCTGCAAACCATCCAGACTGTTGAATTCCTCCGCAAGATCGGCAGCCAATACCTCGCCCACGCCGGGAATGCCGATCCCGGTCAGCAGGCGGGGAAGATTCTGCCGTTTGGAAGCCGCAATGGCGTCCAGAAGGTTATGCGCTTTCTTTTCCTTAAACCCTTCCAGGGACAGCAAGTCCTCCAGGGAAAGATCGTAGATACCCGCCAGATCTTTTACCAATCCGGATTGCGCGAGTTGTTCGACGATTTTTATCCCCAAACCCTCGATATCCATCGCGCTTCGCGATGCGAAATGTTCCAGGTTCCGAACCAACTGGTCCGGGCACCCGGAATTGATGCAATAGTAGGCCACCTCACCCTCCGCCCGGCGAACGGGTTCCCGGCAGGATGGACACTGGACGGGCGGCGGGTAACGTTTTTCCTTACCGGTCCGGACATCCACGATCGGACCGATGACATACGGGATGACTTCCCCTGCCCGTTTTAGCATCACCCGATCCCCGAGACGGATGTCGCGCTCCTCGATAAAATCGAAATTGTGCAATGTGGCCCGGCTCACAGTTACGCCCCCTATGGATACCGGTTCCAGGACGGCATACGGCGTAAGCACTCCCGTCCGGCCGACGTTTACACCGATATCGAGCAGGGTAGTACTCACTTCCCGTGACGCGAATTTATACGCGATGGCGCCTCGCGGATCCCTCCCCGCGTACCCAAGCTCCGCCGCGAGCGGAAGGTTGTCAAGTTTAATGACCATGCCGTCGGTTTCGAATGGGAACGCATCCCGTTTGCCCTCGAAGACGGAACAGAATCGAATAACCGCATCGATGTTTTCCGCCCGTTCCGCCATCTCGGGGACAGGAAATCCAAGCCCCCTCAGGACCGCCAGTGTTTCCCATTGCGTTTGGGGGACACGCTCGCCCTCCCATACCATAATGGAATAGCATAAAAGGTCAATCGGCCGTGCCGCCGTTAAACGGGAATCCAGCTGGCGCAGCGCACCCGATGCGGCATTGCGGGGATTCACATACGTCTTCTCTCCCATTTGTGCCAGATGTGTATTTAATTTTTCAAACTCCGCTATAGGGAAAAAGGCTTCGCCCCGGACAACCAGCCTGCGCGGGATTTCGCCGGCATAATTCGGGTCCGCCGGAATGCGCAAGGGAAGCGAACGGACCGTTCGCAAATTCGGGGTGATATCCTCACCCGCCGTTCCGTCGCCGCGTGTTGCCCCTACCCTGAAAATACCATCGGTATAATGCAGAATGACGGTTAATCCGTCGATTTTCGGTTCCATTACAAAGGAGGCGGTTCGAACCTCCGCCGAAATCTTCAAAATGCGCTCATGCCAGGCTTTGAGATCTTCAGCGGAAAACGCGTTGCCGAGGCTGAGCACCGGCGACGGATGAGAAACGCGGGTGAATTTTTCGGAGACGGTACCGCCGACCCGCTGGGTAGGGGAATCCGGTGATTTTAACTCCGGAAATTCTTTCTCCAACTCAATCAACTCCCGCATCAACCGGTCGTATTCCGAATCACTGATGACGGGTGAGTTTAAATTGTAATACCGGTAATCATGGTAGAGAATTTCTTTGGCCAACGCCCGCATTCTTTCTGGAATATTTTTCACATCCATTCCGGATATACTCCTCCCACAGGGATACCGCAATCGGTAGAATACTGTATAATTCTACTCTAGTATATCGTTCCACGAGATAACGGCGAGGGGTCTTTTTCCTGGTAGATGTCTCCGGAGCCAACCCTATCCCGTGGAAAATTTCTGCTCCCACCCGCTAACCGCGGATTGCCCGCCTTTTATTACACAGGAGAATCTGTGAAGTTATCCGTCCAGTCACTGACGAAGATTTTCTTACACAGCCATCGTGAATCCACGCCTGCGCTGGAAAAAATATCGTTCGACGTGAAGGCCGGCGAATTTATATGCCTGCTGGGTCCATCCGGATGCGGAAAAACAACACTGCTGCATCTCATCGCAGGGTTGGAAAAAGCGGATTCCGGCCGTATTCTGGTGGATAAAAAAGAAATCACCGGCCCCGGACGGGACCGGGTGGTCATTTTCCAGGAACCGGCGCTGTTCCCCTGGTTAAATGTGATGGACAATGTATCCTTCGGATTGGATTGTGCGGGAATCCCGAAAAAGGATCAATCAAAAAAAGTAATGGAATACCTGCGGTTGGTGGGTCTCAGCAGCTTCCGTAAGGCATATACCCATGAGCTTTCCGGGGGGATGAAACAGCGCATTGCCCTTGCCCGAGCCCTTGCGTTGGAACCCGATATTTTACTCATGGATGAGCCGTTCGCCGCGCTGGATGCCCAAACTCGGGATATGCTCCACACTGAATTGCAGGAGATCTGGCAGAAGACCGGAACAACCATCTTATTTGTGACGCATAATGTGCGCGAGGCGTTCGTGCTGGGGGATCGCGTGCTCCTGCTCTCAGCGCGTCCCGGACGGCTTAAGAAGGCTTTTCAATGCAATCTTCCCCGTCCGCGCTATATCGAGGATTTCGCATTGGTGGAAGCAACGCGTGAAGTCCTTTCAGACTTGCGCGAAGAGGTCCTTGCGGCCAATAAAAAGGATCTGGATCATGAAGAATTGGCTGATTAGAATCGGGTTTTTCGGCCTGCTGATCGTCTGCTGGGAGATCGTAGTACGCTTGGAGATCTGGCCGAGTTATATTTTCCCGTCCTTTACCAGCGTGCTTACCACCATGTGGCATGGTTTTGCGGATGGCAGCTATCCGCTGGCGATCATGATCAGCCTCCGGCGCCTTGCAATCGGGTATGGGATTTCCCTGCTGTTGGGGATCACCCTGGGTTTATTCGTCGGCAGGATCCCGATTGTCCAAAAGACCATTGGATCCGTAATCCTGGGCTTACAGGCGCTCCCCAGTGTGTGCTGGCTGCCGTTGGCACTTTTATGGT
>Ga0315536_1000875_pt1 | contig 15246 bp, 13 predicted proteins | sample SalMarSW160230MG_FD_203093 | JGI IMG/M metagenome (GOLD analysis project Ga0315536, IMG submission 203093) | Salt marsh sediment microbial communities from the Plum Island Ecosystem LTER, Massachusetts, United States - Salt Marsh Sediment SW1602-30 ... | reverse complement strand
CAATGAACGGTCCCTATTTGATTTCTAATGTCTGTCGTGTCCGCTTCCCGGCGGGTGGCGCCTCTCTACTTCTTCTCTGGGCTTAAATCACAGATGAAAGTATGATGAATTAGGGGTGAGAAGAGAGTACTGCACTTTGTACTCAGGGAAATGACCCATTTTGAGAACCAACTTAATCACACTCTTTGCATCTAATGCAATAATAGCACAGTGGTAGGAGGGCGGACGTGATCACATGTCCGCTCCTTTTTTTTAAGGTCCACTTATCTTGTTAATGATTTGAAGAAAAATCAATATCAGAGATCATCATTGTGTCCGTGTTCTTCAATATCTTTGTGAACTTCTCTCTCCTTTTGGGATGGTTTTCGCCTACTCAACATTGAAGATAGTCTAATTCTAAATGGAACTTTGATTCTGTCATCAATAGTTGGAACTCGTACATATTTCATTACAAAGAACATGAAAACTTGAAAGATTGGTAATGGAATGTTTCTAAATGCATACCCAATAGTGAGTATAGAAGGAATCGCAACAATAAGAAATGAAAGAATCATTAAGATATAGACTCTTTTCTTGGTATCCTCTCCTTGGATGAATCTGAAAGCTGTGATTCCAATCATCAAATTAAGACTCCAAATAAGAATTTCCGAAATCGACATCCATCCTGCGGTGATAAGATAGGTATACGAATAGATTGTTGGATAGAATCCTCCACCAATGATGTACATGTAATCATGTTGTAAAACATAGAGCCCTCCTGATAGAGTGAGTACGTATGTGACTGAAGCTTCAGTAATATTGAGGTTACTCACCGTAAAAATCGCAGGCATGATTATCAATGCAATCCAAACAGCTGTTGCAGCATTGGGAAGAACCGCAGTGACTATGGCATTTCTTAGTTTCTTCATAGTACCTTCCTCTTCTTTATTTGCTCTCATTGTATCAGTTGGGGCCAAACATTATGAAGAAGCGGCCAGAAGACGAAGACGAATATTGCTAGAGATACAACATTTGGAACGACATTGAACATACTCCATCTTGGGTCAATGTAGCCATATTGTGGAGTGAATAGATATGCTATAATGCATGAGATGGAGATTGCTACAAAAGCTGCCCCGATACATTTCTTGTCAACTTGTTTCTGTTGATAAACAAATGAGAATATTGCTAGTGGTACGATAAAGAGTAATGCGATAAAGATCTGGTATGATTCCCAAAATACATCTGGGAATGGGGGAGCAAAAATCTCTCGCGGCCATTGACCCCAAGTTCCTACCATATTACTGATTGATGTGGTTCTTGTAGAACTGTTAACAAAATAGTAAGGAAAAATTACAATCACAATCATTTTGATTACTAATAGCAAGGATTTCCTAATTGTACTCACGAATTATTCCCCTAGCCACAAAATCTAATCAGAAAGATAAGTATTTTTAAAAATAATCTGTAAACGAATGAACTAGGAATTGACACTAGTCCCACAATCTCCTCTCTCCCTGGTGTACATCAAAAATTAGGCGTAGATAATTACGCTTTAATGTAGCACATCTAGTTTTCAAGATAGAGGAGATTTTTTTTGACTGTTCCAATTGTAAAGCGTATTGACGAAATTGAGGACAAGATAGCCCGTGAGCGAATTGAAGGTCTTGTAAAAGAGCCCCATGTTCTTGGGGTAATGTTATGGGGGAGCCGTGCGACTGGGTTTGGTTCACCAACAACTGATTGGGATGCACTCATCTACGTCACTGAGGAATACTATGATAACCTCGAACTCAAAGATACGATTTGGCTTGAGTTTGACGAATCGGTTGAACCTCGAAGGTTAGTGATAGATTTCTCTCCAATTTCTGATGCGTGGTTCAGACAGCAAATCGAATCCCCACTAGATATGGACCATTTTCCATACGTTGAGGGTGTAGTAATTCATGACCCATCAGGTAAATTAGAAGAATGGCGGCAAAAACTTGCTAGATACCCAGAAGAAGAGCATCTTGATAGGCTCAAGAACAAGTACTGCACAGTGATTGGAGCTCTCTACTATACAGACATCAACAATAGACGTGGAAATGTCTATGATTCTAAATTGAACGCCTTCAGGACCGTTGTTGCAGCTGCCAATCTTTGGTTCTCTATGCAGAAACAATGGACTCCACCTCTGAAGTGGTGGACCCCTCATGTGAAGAAAATGGGTATGTCTGATGTGATGTACAAATTATTCTGTGATGCTCTCAATGATCCAAAGTTCGAAAATATCGTCCCGTTGTTCCAGAAACTCAAACAGGATATCATCAACCAAGGATACGAATTTCCGAACGACTCGATGACAACATTCCTTGAAACGATTCATGTGAAAGGGCGTCCAGCCCAGATACGACACACGTACATCTGAGATTGCCGTTCTATCACAGAATTGCCTCTCAGAAAGACTCTCACGATATTCTCTCCTTGAATAGATATTGATACATCCTTGAGAGTAGTGCCATCACTAACAATCAGTATTTCAGCTTCGAGTAAAAGGTCACTCACGTTGTGTACCTCTGATAGTTCAGAAGAGAACCTGCCTTTGAGTGTAGTGGGATGGGTAAAGAACTAATCCTTACAATTTCAATCGAAAGACATACTCTTCATCTTGAATTGATAGTTTGCTTTCAACAACTTTTCCAGTTTTGTGGATGAAGCGAATCATAGGCTGATTCTGAGGATGCACATAAGCTATGAATGCTTCAACTCCCTTGCTTTTTGCAATTCTCATCAGATGATTCAAGAGATATGTTCCAATCCCTTTACCTTGATATTCGTCTTGAATCAATATTGCGAACTCAGCTTCGTTAGTACTTCTATTGAGAAGATATCGACCTGCACCAACAATGGTTTCATTCTCTCCTTCTTCACCTGATTTGATGACTGCTACCACGCTAATATCTCGTGATTGGTCCACATTGTAGAAATCTTGCAATGTCTGCCTTCGTAAGCTCTTGAGTGGAGTAAGAAATCTGAAGTAGATGCTTTCTTCACTAAGATCATAGAATAGTTCTTTGATCCTATCTGAATCATCTGGGCGAATCAATCTGAAATGAACATCAATTGGACCATCTGGCCCCTTGAATCTCTCCGTCATCTCGTATTCTGATGCAAAGTAGGTTCCCTGAACAAGGAATGGAACTTGATCTTCAAAGACATAATGCATTGATTTTGCTGCTTCCAGCAGTTCGTTTCGGAACTTCGGGTGTGCAATTGCTATGAGAGAGAGCACACGCTCCCGAATGGTCTTCCCTGCAAGGTTGGCGAGACCATACTCTGTTATCACTACATCCACGTCTCCGCGAGTAGTAACGACTCCCGCTCCTTCACTCAGACGAGGAACTATTCTTGAAACGCTTTCATCCATAGCTGTTGATGGAAGGCAGATTATTGCTTTTCCACCAGGAGACCTCTTTGCACCCCGAATGAAGTCCACTTGGCCCCCAATACCGCTATAGAATCTGTGTCCAATCGAATCGGCGCAAACCTGTCCTGTAAGGTCTACTTCAAGAGCTGAGTTGATTGCTATCATCTTCTTGTTCTGCCCGATAACATACGGATCATTTACGTATGAAGTGTCATGGAACTCAAACATTGGGTTATCGTTGATATGATCATAAAGTTTCTCCGAACCCATTGCAAAACTTGCTATAACTCTCCCTTTGTGGATTGTTTTCTTCTTATTCGTAACAATTCCTCGATCTATCAATGGAATAAGACTATCACTGAACATCTCTGTATGAATACCGAGGTCTCTAACCCCTATATCTAGAAGATTGCTACATACTGATTGTGGTAATGCACCAATCCCAAGCTCAAGAGTAGACTCGTTTTCAACCAGTCTAGCTACATAAGCACCAATCTTGTCAATGGTTTCTGTAACTTCAGCACCTTGGAATTCCCTCAATGGCTCGTTATATGGGACAAGGTAGTCGATTTCTCCAATGTCAATGAATGAGTCACCATGCGTGATTGGCATCTTTTCATTAACTTGCGCAATTACCATATCTGCGCTCTCAAAAGCTGCTTTTGTAATATCCACTGAGATTCCAAGTGAACAGTACCCATACCTGTCTGGAGTACTTACTTGGATCATGGCTACATCTAACGGCATTCTCCTTTGTCTGAATAATTCAGGAATATCTGAGAGCATGATTGGAGTATAATCTGCACGCCCCTCTGAAACTGCATCTCTAATATTTGCACTTACAAAGAAAGTGTTATGTCGAAATTGATTCTGGAATTGAGGATCGGCAGATGGAGTATCTCCAAGAGTTAAAAGATGAACAATCTCATTGTCTGCCATCTGGTCAGCACTTTTTGCTAATTCCTGAACAAGATGATATGGCACACCACATCCTGTTCCTAAAAATATTCTAGAACCCCTAGCAATCTTTTTGATGGCTTTTGATGCTGGAAGAATTTTTTTCTTGTATTTTTCAGTCCAATCAGTTACAGTTGCCAATGCTATCACCTCGGCCAATAGTCTTGTTTCACTCTTTTGCTATATAGGCGTTTACAAGTGGTATCACTATGACTTGAATCTCTTTTCATGAAATTAGACGGAAGGCTTTTAGTGGGGTATCTTTCGCCAGCTGTATAGTGTCTGACAACAAGATAGGTGTATACTATCATGTCTGAAGAAAAAATTGGAAATCGAAATTTAGTTGTCATCGGTGCAATTATCGTACAATTATGCCTTGGATCCATTTATGCATGGAGTATATTCCAAGGAGCTTTGTATGAATCAATTGCTGAAGGTGGCATGTATGGATGGGACAAGCTTTGGTCAAATCTACCATTTGCTGCGGGTCTTGCTTCATTTGCAGTTTTCATGATTTTTGCTGGCCGTTGGCAGGATCATGCGGGTCCCAAAAAAGTTGCAACTGTTGGTGGCATACTATTAGGTTTAGGAGTGATCCTTTCAGGATTAGTTGATATCCTAGGATTTGGAAATGATATGGTTCAAGGAACTCTCTATTTAGTAATCACATACGGTATTATTGGTGGTGCCGGAATTGGTTTTGCATACGTCTGCCCTATTGCTGCTCTTGTGAAGTGGTTCCCTGACAAGAAAGGACTGATGACAGGAGTCGCAGTTGCTGGTTTTGGTGGTGGTGCGCTGATCTTCAATTATGTCGAACAGTATCTCATCGGTAATTTCCTTGATCAAATCGGGATGCCTTTGATTATCCTTGGTACAATCTACCTCATCTTTGTTGTAATTGGATCACAACTACTTGTCAATCCTCCAATTGGATGGCTTCCTGAGGGTTTCACACCTCCAACCACGACAGCTGATGGTTCTGGTACTGGGATGATACCAAGTGAGATGATTAGAACTAGTAGTTTTTGGGTTCTTTGGCTTATGTTCGTCTTTGCTGCTACTGCAGGCTTAATGACACTTGGAAATGTAGTGTCCGCAGCAAAGGGAATTGACCCTATTGTTGGCACTCTTGAGCTTGGTGCATTGATTGCAGGAATTATGTCTATCTTCAATGCTGCTGGTAGAATTGTTTGGGGATCAATCTCAGATAAGATTGGAAGAATCTCAACATTCATACTAATGTTCATAGTCTTGGCTATTGCAATGTTCGCATTCGGATTTGTTCCAACTGGAACATCTTGGATTGTGGTAACAATCATTGCTTCAGTAGTAGGTTTCTGCTTCGGAGGTAATTTTGCATTATTCCCATCGGCAACAACAGACTACTTCGGTTCTTCAAACGTTGGAAAGAATTACGGTGTTGTGTTTACTGCTTATGGTATTGCAGGCATAGTAGGTGCTCTTGTTGCAGGTACATTTGGACAAGCTTTTGGATATTCAACGGCATTCATTGTAACAGGCATTCTAGCAATAATTGCAGTATTCCTGACTTTGATACTTAAGTCCAAGCGTAACTAATTTACAAATTGTGAGGCCAAGGAATTCTTTCCTTGACCTCTCATCTCTTCTTTTTTCAAACTTTGAAAGGTCGACGTTACAAACAAAATCTTCATCAAAGATTGTTTTTAATAAAAAACAGTAGATTGGACAAGCTTCATATAGGGCCTCTTTGTCGGACGGCCAAATCATCGACTGAATTTGGTGACCGATTTTGTCAGAAGATAAAAAGATTACAGTTTATAGCCAAGAAGAAAGGCGATTCGAACCTCCTAAGAGCTTCGTTGATAAGGCTTATGTAAAAAGCCATGAAGAACGAATGAAGATTTGGAAGGAGTCTGTCGAAAATCCTGACGAATTTTGGCTTAAAGCAACCAAGGAACTTTGTTACTGGAAGAAAGAGCCAACTAAGGGATTTGAATGGGAAGATATGGCGAACATTAAATTTTCCTGGTTCAAAGACGGTGTAACCAATATGGCTTACAACTGTCTTGATAAGCATGTCGAGGCAGGCAAGGGCGATCAGATCGCTTTGATCTGGCAGGGTGAACCCCTTGATGAGTCAAAGACTTACACATTCAGTGAGCTCCTAAGCGAAGTCAACAAAGCGGCAAACGTCCTGAAGAACCTCGGTGTGAAGAAGGGCGATAGAATTACTATGTACCTACCTATGATTCCTGAGCTCGCAATCATCATGCTTGCATGTGTCAGGATTGGTGCAGTACATAGCATCGTTTTCGGTGGTTTCAGTGCTGACTCAGTCAAGGATCGAATCATTGATTGCGAAGGTAAAGTGCTTGTCACAGCTGATGGATACTACCGTTCTGGTAAGGTAATCCCACAGAAGAAGGGTGCAGATAATGCAGTTGCAGACCTAGATGTTGTTGAGAAGGTTCTTGTTGTCAAGAGAGTCGGAATCGACGTTCCATGGACTGAAGGCAGAGATGTCTGGTACCATGAAGAATACGCAAAAGTCGATGACAAGTGTGATCCTGAGTGGATGAATGCTGAGGATCCATTATTCATTCTCTACACATCAGGATCAACTGGTAAGCCCAAGGGTGTTCTTCACACAACTGGAGGATACATGACCTATACCACACACACCTTCAAGTACATCTTCGATTATCACCCAGGTGATGTCTACTGGTGCACTGCTGACATTGGTTGGATTACTGGGCACTCATACATTGTCTACGGACCCCTTTCAGCTGGTGCAACGACCTTGATGTTCGAAGGAACTCCCAGTTCAGAAGCTGAGAACATGGAACGTTTCTGGCTAGAAGTCCAGCGATGGAAGGTTACCCAATTCTACACTGCTCCTACAGCAATCAGAGCAATCATGAGATTCGGTGACGAACCAGTCAAGAAATACGACCTGTCCAGTCTGAACTTACTCGGTACCGTTGGTGAACCTATCAACCCCGAAGCTTGGATGTGGTATCACGATATTGTCGGTAAAGGAAAGTGCCCGATAGTCGATACGTACTGGCAGACTGAAACAGGTGGTGTTATTCTTACACCTCTACCTGGTGCCAATGCTACAATTCCTGGTAGCACTACCTTCCCGTACTTTGGAGTCAATCCTCTTATTGTCGCAGAAGACGGTGTCGCTGTTGGTGCTAACGAGGGTGGCTATCTTTGCATGAAGAAACCTTGGCCTGGTCTCATGAGGACGGTCTACGGTGACCACAAACGATTCATTGACACCTACTGGGTCCAGTTCAAGAATCCCGAGAACGGTGAGCCAATGTACTACACTGGTGACGGTTCCCGCTTCAACGATGATGGTTACTTCTTTGTTATGGGTCGACTTGATGACGTTCTCAAGGTATCCGGTCACAGACTCGGTACTGCTGAAATTGAGTCCTCACTAGTCAAACATCCTGCAGTAGCAGAATGTGCAGTCGTTGGATTTCCGCATGAAATTAAGGGTGAAAGTATTTACTGCTTTGTTACCCTCAAGATGGGTGTAGAGAAGACCGAAGAGCTTCGTCAGGAGCTTAAAACCCATGTTCGTAATGACGTAGGTCCAATCGCAACACCTGAGAAGATTCAGTGGGCTGATGCGCTACCAAAGACTCGTTCAGGTAAGATCATGAGAAGAATTCTCAAGAGAATTGCTGCTGGACAGGTCGACGATCTTGGTGATGTTACTACTCTAGCAGATCCAACAGTCGTAGAGAGCTTGGTCAAGGAACGCCTTTAGAATGTAAATTAGTTCAAGAGAGACCTGGAAGGGTCTCTCATACTCTTCTTTTTCTTATCATCCTGTTAATTTCTAAAATTGGTCATAGAACAATATACAAAACTACTACATTGCGTGATTCGATGAGTGAAGACCATGCTTCAAGACGGAGTTAATCGAAAGAAACTTCTGGGTGGAATTTTTGCGACTTTCCTCTTTGTCGTTTGGATCTTTGTTGACATCTACATATTCCCTCTTTTTGGTTTGACTTCCTATACACTCTATGAAGTACTTGCTTACGGTTCTTGGATAATCATCATACTCATCTGTTTTGGGATTTTGGCATGGACTGGTTGGTTTCCAATGCGTGATGAATCCCCCGATTTAGTTGAGAAATGAAACAGAATACTTTTCTCTTGCAATTATCTCATCAAGTGGTTACGAGTTTGGTGATTTCTATGCGAGTTCTTGAGATTCTCATCATACACTACCCCAAACTCATTCTTACATAAACGCTTCCACTGCTTCATACTCAGCTTGGTAATCTGAATGTCCAGTAACATTCTTTCCGTCAATAACATCTGCAGCTGCTAATACCCTGACAGCGCGACACCATGCAGTTACAATGAGATTCCCACTAACTGCATTACGAATAAAGTCTAGAGATGTTTCATTCGTTCGGAGTGCATCGTGTGATGAGCCCGGCATGATGGTAACAATATCATATTCGGTCACATCGCTAATTTCAGTCAGTAGGATGTCAACATCTAGCACATAATTGTTAACATAATTACAACTGGTCAGTGATTCACTAAGAACAGTTGTCGTAATCTCCCATCCAAATCTCTCGAAGACAGTTCTTATGGCTCCATAGCAATATCCAAAGTCCTCATCCATTACAAAGAGAATCTTAGTTAGATCTTCTTGGGTGGTAGCTTGAGCAAGAAGCGGGGTAGCGACTCCCAAACTAATAGTCAGATTAAGAAGAAAACAGACTCTAATTTGCAGTCGGTGAGTTTGGTTTCGTTCAATATATGAACTAATCATGATAATTGTACTGCGCCATATCCTACTGTTAACTTCCCTAATATAGTATGGTGGGCGCAAGTTTTTCAGAACATATAATTTATAAGATAAATAACTATTGTTAATTTAAGAGAGTGATATTGTGTCAGAAATAATTGATGAAGAGATACGTCAGACCACTCTTATTCGTGCAGCACCAGAAAAGGTCTATGACGGAATAGCTAGTGCAGACGGATTGAATGCGTGGTTCACATACAATTCGGAATTGGATCCTCGTCCTGACGGCGATATAGTTTTCCGTTGGAAAGATTGGGGTCCCAATAAATACACCCAAAATTCTCCTGGCAAGGTAGTAGAAGCAAAGCGACCTGAGAAATTTGTTTTCCAATGGAAAGCTGATAATCCAACCTATGCTACAACTATTGAGATGATCTTTGAGAAAGTTGATGAAGGAACTGTAATACATCTACGGGAGTTTGGATATCATAATACTCCCAGTGGGAGAACAGCTATGTTGGAATGTGCAGCTGGTTGGGGTGAGGCACTTACATTGTTGAAATTCTATATTGAGCACCATATTCTGTATTGAAAATCAGTTCCAGACTTCTCCATACTTCTTCTTGAAGTTCTCCGCTTTCTCATGAAAATTGTACTTGACCCAAGCAGTGTATGCTATATCAAAGGTTTCTCGAGCTAATTTGAGGTATTTTTCACTTTGTAGCTTCTTCCAAGCATAGATTAGTACTTCAATGAGGGGACTAGCCATCATTGCTACCTCATAGTCATATTTTTTGGTATCTTGCACTGCAATTCTATTTAGTGCAATGATTTTGTTTGTTACCTTTTCTAGCTCTGTATCATCGAAACTATCCAATACTAGTGTTGAATGAAAACTTGCAGTTATTATATCGTCTCGACAAATTACACCTTTGGATACAAACCATTCCTGAATGTCTAAGATAATCTCTACACATCTCTTGAGAACTATGCTTCGCTCCTCTCCTTCCAATATTTGAGATGCTATAGACGTCAGAGTAGATATTGTATTTCCAAAGTAAGTTGCATACGTTTCAGGTTTCGTAATCTGCGAAGCATCAACAGTATTGATATCGAGCAAGCGCATCGCTAGGTACACCATTCGTACCGCAACTTCTGGCATTGCCTTAGCTCTAGTCAGTACAGGACATAGAGAATTTGCAACGACAAATAATGAGAAACGAACTCGTGACTTCGGCCACTCTTCATCTATCACATTGAAAATATCTGAAACAAATTCGATAGAGTGGCCCATATGCTGATTACGAATCTCACCTGTAGCTAAGAAATAGTACTCCGCTTGAGCAACACTCATACTCTGAAAAACACTGTCTAAAGTATATGCAAAGAGTGGAATTTCTGACCTCATTAGACCTCTAAAGTAATCCTTGTAGAGCATTATCACCTCTTCGAGTACCTCTCTTCGCTCACCAATCGTGAGTACTGGCGATTCGGCAAGTGCGGTGAGTACTGCAATATAGTTTTGGAGTTTGAGTGACGCAGTTATTCCTATCTCTATACCTTTACCTTCTTTATTTAACTCCCACAGTAAATCAGAATCCATTACCCAATTGATATTACCTAGAATACTTGTGATATTTGACTTGTATACACCCAATTCATCACGAAAACCATCATAGCTCGTAATCGAATAGACTTTCTCGAATAATTTACCTCTCTCATTCATTGCTTCGATAAATGAGCATACAATTTCCGATTTACCTCTGTAATAATTTATCAAATCTGATGCAAATTTAGGATAATCTACAACATGAGCATCAAGAAAGAGGATGCCTAACATCAGATGTTCTACATCGTCTACAAATTCAAATCGTTTGATTGCTTCCCGAAACGCACGAGAATAATCTGCTGGAATCTTTCCACCTGATATGTAGCCAACTAGTATCCTTGCTATATCTGTGAACGGATAATCATCAGGGAGTTGAGTAGATCTATCTATCAATTCCGCTAAGGCTGGTGATACAGATTTCGTCATAGAGTGGGTCAATGCTCCCATTTTGATGCTGAATACTCCCGCAAGTGCCCCCTCTATTCCCATAGCTATTGCACATGCACGATCGAATTCACCTTGAAGAGCATACTCTAGAGCTTCTTCAAGAGAACCGCTTACTTCTGACTTGAACTTACTCCATTTCTTAATTTGCTCAGATCTTGTAAGTAGTATTTCTACTTCCCCTATTGTCTTTGACAGTTTGTTATCATTTTTCATTGCCTTAACTATAGGCTCCCAAACCATCGCCAGAGTTTCTGGGAATCCTGTTTCAATATGGTCTCTTACATAGGTTTCAACAATCTCATCGATGATACGTATGTGATCATCATTTACAACTCCATTTGCTGTGGCAATATCAGATTCATCAACCGCATCAGAAATAACTCTGAGAAGACTATCCATGTATTCCTCTGCTTTACTAACAAGTGCAACAATCGTGTAACCTTTGTGTGATTCAGTAACGATTAGTGTATTATCCTGAAAACCAAGTTTCCTGACTTCTCCACTACCCATGACGTTACTTAGTGCTTTTGCTGCTTCTATAAGTGGGCCAAGAATAAGCTCCCCCTCGGCATCCATCGAGCTCTTGACCTTTATTGGAACTCCACCATGGGTAAGGACACCAATCAGTCTGATCATTTAGGGATTCCTCGATGCTCTCTTTATGCTAAATCTTGGAGAAAAAGATTATGTGTATTGTTTGAATGGTTACTTACTTTTTCGAGTTCTTCTATCCGTAAAGAAGTATATCACAACTGAGATGATAATTACTGATACACTCATTCCGAGAGAAAGTATTCCGAGAAAAACAATGCTAGGTATGACTATTATACTGAATGAACTGGCATTCAAACTCATTTGTATTGTATCATTTTCATTTGCTTCTACATTTTCTTCTATAGTAATTCCTGAAATCCTATCCGTGTATGATATTATGTAGTGACTACCACCAGTGATAACAAAATCTCCACTTTCAATCTCAATGGTAGTAGGACCCGTAGCATTCACCATCATCTCAATTTGGGAATTATCGTATCTATCTACAGTAGATTCCCAGAAATGCTTACTTTCCAATCGAATCCCTGTTTCTTCAACATCTCCAATATCAAATATGGTCGCTAAGGTAGTAGCACATTCCCATCTTCCAAGTTCATCAAGATTATACAAAGGCTCATTGGAGTTAGCCCTCTCGTTTATGATATTAGCATCCCCAGCTAGAAGGTTTCGAGAAAGAACTGTGATAATGGTACCACCTGCCGCAGGGTCATAGCTATGTTCATCATCGAAACCGAATGGGGTTAGATATTCGTTTTCGGGTCGATGGAACAGAGTAAAACTTACCTTACCTGTTGAATCAAACTGTGGCTCGGAGGATAAGACATACCAGTTTGTGGTATTGATGAATTTCACTGAATCATTTCTATATAGTGAGAATAACAATAATGCATCCCAAGTCCAATCGTGTCTTAGGTGATTAGATAGGATATCCGTTCCTTCATGAACTACGATATTCTGTGAGAATTCCCATGGACAGAAACCCGAATAGCTCTGATTGATTGCTTCCGCATATGTATCCAGAAGAATTTCACTATTGATTTTTCTAGAATGATTATACAATTGAGAAGACGCAATTTCCGTGATGACGCTAGGTTTGTGCAATGCCCCTCCGGGATTGAGCATACTATCATCAGAGTAATGACATAATGCGATATAATCCGTCATACTTTGCAATCTTTCATCATAATTAGGTGGAACCAATCCGGTAGCCCACCAATCCGCATCATAATCTAGAGGCCAACCATCACTGATCGTAACAAAGTGGTCTTCATTTACAGATCTAATCCCTTCTGCGACAGATGCGAGAAAATTGAAGAGCAAAGTAGAATCAATCACTAGACCAAATCCAGTTGTGGAGTCAGAGAGATATTCTGTGAATCTTGAAAACCCACCAACGAGTTCCCAAGTATGAATAACATTGCTTGTTCTATAATACTCTGCAAAACCAGTCATTGCTTGACCTAGATTGAAGAGTGCTGATGGATTCATTTCAGATGTTTCATTGAACATCAGGAAATATTTCATGAGAGATGGATGCTCTGAATATGACCACAAAGGTCCAAGAAACGAAATAGTCAGAATCATTCCTCGATTCTTTACTTCCTCTAGGAATGTGTTGAATGCATTGATGACTGATGCATTTAGCCCATTACTTCCAAATTCATCATTCCAGTTCAGAAACTGGAATATTAACGCTGAGATTTTCAGATGTCGAACACCCATTTTCTGTAGAGCATATAAATCCGCTCGTACAATATCAAGATCAAATCCATACTTGAACCAATATGGTGTTACATCTTCTTCTACTACTGTGTCGTTATTAAGAGTGAACTGAACTTTCTGGGTACTTGTATACCAAGCCATATTGATTCCACGCATTAGAAGGTCCGCCGCAGCAAGCGGAGCAACTGACATTTTCGGTTCATGTATATCTGGAATTCCTGAAGAAATGTAAGGTTGAATGGGGTCCACAATAGTAGGTGAAGTGCAGACGATTGGTGTTGCTCCAATCAACCATACGATTGGGATTACCCACGCAACACTCAATGGACCTATAGATACAGTTGAACTCGGGAATTGTAGTTGACACATATACTTCGGCCCTCCGTAGTTTTACCTGAAACATATAGGAGTTAATAGTTTTGGCTCAAATCCTTTTCAGACACAATACGGGACTCTTAAATATTGCAAGTAAACCAATAATATATTCTACAATTCCGTAGGTGATATCAATGTGCGAGTGGTGCTTCAAACATGGCGACGGCGGCAAGTGGTACAATAATGCAAGACTCTATAGAAACGAGCTGGCTGATGAGTACAACTGCAGTGAATACCTCGAAGAACAATGGAAGAACATGGAAACTCTATTTATCCGCAAAATCATGGGATTCAATTCTATCGGTTTGGGATATAAGATGAAGATGCCAATCATTGGCAAAGTTATTCGCAAAGTGGTTGAAGGTCAAATCCATAGTGAGAAGAAGAATAGAAATCCCGTTCGGGCTGATGGACACTTTGGTCAAGTTCTCCCCCTTGAGGATGCACAGCACATCATTGGAAACCTAGCTGCTGAACCTATTATCAAGAACTACTGCGTCTGTAGATGGATGCAGCGAGGAGTAAAGGACGCAGTCTGTATCAACTTTGGTCAACTTTCAGAAGTTATCGAAAAACATACTCGATATATCCCGGAGGGTGTCAAGTACAAACTTGACCGTGAAGAAGCAATTCAGGCACTTCAGGAGCAAAATGAGAAAGGATACATCGCATCAGTGTGGTTCCAACCTGTCCCATACATTAATGCTATCTGCTCATGTGAAACTCCTGAATGCGGTGGTCTTAGGCTAAGAAATGATTTCGATTTAAGAACAGTATACAAGGGTGAATATGTTATCGATATTGACATAGATAATTGTCAAGGCTGTAAATCCTGTGTTTCTATGTGTCAATTCAATGCACTGCGTTATCTTCCATCCATAAAACGCGTCATTGTAGACCTAGACAAGTGTTTCGGGTGTGGTGTCTGTAGACATGCTTGCAAACATGATGCGCTCAATCTAGTTCCAAGAGAGGATGTACCAGGCCAAGCAGGAAAATACTGAGGCGGTCAAAATGGTAAAGAAAACAAAAATCATGGTTGACCATTCCAAATGTCATACAGGAGCAAGTACTGACCCTCGTGACTGCAGGAAGTGCCTATTCGTCTGCGACCCTGCAGTATTTCTAATGCACCCTACCCTTGAAGATCATCCCGATCCCCACAATCCTGAGATTTGGAGAATTGATCCAATCTGGCTATCAAAGTGCACTGGTTGCATGAAGTGTGTAGAAGTCTGTCCTGAACAAGCAATTACTGTTGTTCCTGGGGTTACGCTTCATGAGATGAAGGCACGTTAAGTGTAGTTATTGGTCTTGACTGAAGAATTACAAGTAATCCATCTGGACGAATACACCATTCGATATCCTGAGGAGATTCCATACCACTCTCAATTTTCATTCCAACTTCTGCAATATCAAACA
>Ga0315536_1000874_pt1 | contig 15256 bp, 16 predicted proteins | sample SalMarSW160230MG_FD_203093 | JGI IMG/M metagenome (GOLD analysis project Ga0315536, IMG submission 203093) | Salt marsh sediment microbial communities from the Plum Island Ecosystem LTER, Massachusetts, United States - Salt Marsh Sediment SW1602-30 ... | reverse complement strand
TGCCGATTATTCAGCGCCTTCCCGGTCGTTTGACGGGTGAGGCGCTTTATTATCCAGGGGATAACAAGCCTGCGATTGCGCGTAAATCCGTTGAGTTATCCTGAGCGATCCACAGACTAACCGGAGATATCCATGTGGCCATTCTTGCTTGTGCTGGGCGTTGTTATTCTGACTCTCGGATTGCTTTTATACCGTCCGATTTCCTTTGAAAAACTGGGTTCCCGGCCAAATCCCGCAGGGGATTACCAGGAAGCCGAACGAAGGATTTCCGCGATTCACGGCCGGGAGACCGAACGGATCATTCCGGACGCCCGGTTGCAGTTCATGACCCATGGTGACCGGACCGATGAGGCGATTGTTTTCGTGCATGGGTACACCAATTGCCCCCGCCAGTTTGTAAAGCTGGGCGAACTGTTTTTCCAACGGGGGTACAACGTCCTGCTCGCGAATTTGCCCCGCCATGGGCTGCCCGACCGCATGAACGACGTCCAGGCCGGACTGACGGCGGAGGAACTGGCGGCGTACGCCGATGAAATAGCAGACATTGCCCACGGGGTGGGACGGCGGATAACCTTCGCCGGGATTTCCTGCGGCGGAGTGGTCAGCGCCTGGGCCTGGGCTAATCGCGCGGACGTCTCGGCTGCCGTCCTCATGGCTCCCGCTTTTGGGTTCCGGATGATTCCATGGCGGCTGACCTTTCCCATCGTTCATTTGCTTTCCGTGCTTCCGAATTTTTATGGATGGTGGAATCCGATTGAGAAGAACCGGGGGCTGCCGGAACACACGTACCCGCGCTACGCCACGCGTGCGCTTGGGCAAATCCTGCGCCTGGCATATGCCGTCCGCAGCCAGGTGAAGAAAGCCCCTCCCATCCGAAAGGAACTGATTGCCGTCACAAATCCGAACGATTGGGCGGTAAGCAACGTCATGATCGCGGGGGTGCTCCGTGGATGGCGTCAGCTCGGCATCCCGGTCACGCACCGGCAGTTCGAGGCTACCTGGAAACTGGATCACGACTTCATCGAGCCGGCCCAGCCCCATCAACCGATCGACCGCACGTACCCGCTGCTGTTGGAATGGATCATCGGGAGAAAATAACAGCCGGGGAAAAACGGCGTCGCAGAAAAATTGCAGGCCCGTAAAAAAATCACCGCATAGAAATAATGCAGCCGCGATCGCCAATCGCGGCTGCAGGGGTAAAGGTTGCGGTTGTTTTTTCTATTCATTCTGCGATCAGCGATCGCAGCTGCCGGGATGTGCGCAGTTCCGAAGAATCAGCGGTTGAACATCCCCGCCAGGTACAGCTCCACCGGTTTGCCGTGGATCGACGGCGATCCGTCGCGCAGCGCCGCCGGCGCGTAGTATCCCCAGGCGAAGAATCCGGATATCCAATCGCGTTCGGCGGCTGCCAGAAGCAGCGCCTGATACGCCCGTGTCTGGGCGTCAAAATCCGGCGCCAGCGTGAGCGCCAGGTTTGTTCCGGAAAGGATCGAGGAAACCGTCAGGCAGGAGCCCATCGAGTCACGCGGGCAGCCTGCATCCGCCCCATTAAGCGAAGCGTAGGCCGGCGCGAGGAAAATCGGTTTGCCCAGGGCGCGGAGGCCGGCCAACTTCTCGTCAAGCAATGCGCCGGCGGCGGCTTGCATCTCTTCGGGGGAATTATTGCCCGCCGTGAGGGGGCCGCTCGTGCGAATCAGAACCTCGTCGATCTCATCGAAGAACTGGGGAACGGCGGGGAAACCGTCGGTGAGCGGAAACTCCACCGCGAGTTTCCCGGCGTAGCGCAAGCGGACGTTCCGCACCAGCACCCGCCAGCGCGTTTCGATATCGGTTGGCGTGCCCGGCAAACCGGGCATCGCCTGCAGCATATCGGCCCGCGCGATTACCAATTCCTCCACGCCGTTCTGCTGGGCGATGTCGGCGTAGGTGAACAGGAAATTTGCGTACGACAGGAAGAAGGAATCCCACCACGCCGTGTCGCGCGGTGCGGTATCCCACCAATCGGAGGTGAGCCCGGTCAGCGCGCCGACCGTCGGGGAGAGCGCCGGCCGGATGCCGGCGGCTCGCAAGTGCGCCAGCTGGTTGATCACATCCTGGTACAGCGGGGTAGCGAGTTCCGGGAGATTGCGGATCTCCGGCAGCGGCGCGTTCGCGCCGAGATACCACTGCGGGCTGAGGAAGACCGTTCCGGCGCGTAGTGCGACCAGATCGGCGATGGTTGAATCAAACGGCGGCGACCAGCGCGCGGGGGAGAACACGGCGCCGAACCGCAGGCTGGTTCGGGCGGAGGCCGACGGAGCGGGGATCACGGCGGCCGATGTGTCCGGCCAGACGGACCAGCCGAGGACCGAATCCGTGATTGTCTGTGCGGCATTCGTTACTTGGAACTGCCGTCCGACAGCTTGATCACCGGCCGTGGCCAGATCGTCGGCCAAGCCGCACAACCCGTTCCGGCAATACCGGTACGCTACGGGGCCCGGCCATTCCAGCGGGCTTTCCAGCGTATACGTCCATTGCTGGGGGCCGATCATCCACATCGGGATCGGGCGCATCCAAATGCCCTGGAAGGGACTGAATTGGATATACACCTTTTCGGAGGAAGGGGTGCCGGCGGGAGTGACCGCGTTGAAGGTGACCGGGCCGAGCGCGTTGGTTTGCCAGGCGATCACCCCGTTCTCGATGATCGTATCGTGTTCGGGGACGATCATGTCGCGCAGGACGAGTCGCCCCTGCGCGTCGCGTTCGGCGTTCCAAAAGCCGTCGCCGAGGGTGAACTTGTAGCGGACGTGGGTGCCCACCGGCAGGGAAAGCGAGACGACGAAGGTGCCGTCGTTGAGCATCGTCATCAGCGGCGCGCGCGCCGGTTCGACCATCGTCGATGCCGCACCGGGCTGGAAAGTGTTCCCGAGCATGAGCAAATTGCCCACCATCCGGATCTGCGCGCCCGGGGGCATCTCCGCCTGCGGCGTATATAAATGGAAGGAGACCGTAACCCGCGGAGCAGGGGATAGCGCCAGATTGGCGGGAGTATCCTGTCCGTCGGCGATGATCGCCTCCTGGATGAACGGCCGGTAGCCGCCGTCCATATCGAATGCGATCAGGGTTTGCTTGCCGGTCGGCACCCCGCTGAGCATGTAATATCCGTTGGTATCGGTAATGACGCGCAGGCCGGCGGTTCCGACCACCAGGCCCGGGATTGCCAGGCCGGTGACCGCGTCGCGCACGAGGCCGCGGATCCGTCCGGTGGTCCCATGAAATTCCGATCCGGTCCAGTGCGCGATGGAATCCTCGACCTGATTATTCCCCGATGCGTAATACGTGCGGTAGTCCACCATCCCCGAATCCGCCCCGGCTTCGATCTCGCCGCTTGCAAGGCTGTAGCGGTAATGGATCAGGGCATTCCGGGGGAAATCCAGCTGCAACTGCCATAATCCGCCATCCACCTGTTTCATCTCATAACTCGTCGGGTTGAGGGTAAGCCCGGTCACCTCGTCGAGGATATTGAGTACTACCTTTACGCCCGCCGGGGAATCCGCGGGCGCACGCACCTGGAAGGAAACCGAAAATGATGGGAGCGGAAGCGGTGTGGCAATCGGATAGGGCAGATTGCCGCCCGTCCCGCAGCCGGCAAGGATCAAACCGGCTAGCAGCGAGACGATCGCTGACCGGAAAACGGCGGATCGGATCCTCATAAGCCTCCAGAAATTACCGTAGTGCTTGGAATGGAAAACCATGCGCTGATCACCTGCCTTGTTCTCGTAAATGATACCCGAGATCGTGGAATCCGGCGGATTTTCAATCTTCCCGGACCCTAAGGGTAGTGGAAGGTGGACAAAGGTTGTCTCCACCCTCCACCCTTAGGGTGGCAAATAATCCACCGGCATTTTCATGCAGAGGCGGGGATGCGGTAAATAGGAAGATCGGGGGTATGCCGTGCGGAAAATCGGCGATGCATCGCGCGGATCTGCAAGCACCCGACGGGAATGCGTTGTGCCGGCCGGATCACTTCCCCGCCGTGCGTTTCCTGTGAATCCAGCGCGGGAGGACGAAGGCCGCTAACCCGGTGAGCAGGCAGGTGAGGAGCATGCCGATCACTGCCGTGGCGAATCCGTCCTGCCAAAAAGCCACTGGGAACAGCCGGATCAGCGTATCCGAGTACGGGAAGAGCCACGTCTCGCCGCTGAAGAAGACCCTGTGAAAGCCCACGAACGCCCAATCCCAAGCCAGGGCGACGGTGATGAGGATGAGGATCAAAAAACCGAATGTGCCGATGCCGGCCGTGACGAGTGTTCTCCGCAAAAGCTCCCGGTCTTTCCGGAAAAAAAACGCCCCGCCGGCCAGGTAGAGGATGCCCAGCACGGTGAAAATCACCATCGCCTTCTGAACGATGACATGCACGTCGACCATGTGCTGGACTTCGCGCTCGTTATACAACGGCGAACCGTCCGCCAGATGGTAGGCCGCAAAGAAATCCTCTCCGGCGTTGGAAAGAAGGTACTGGCGTGAAATATTCGCCCACCGGATGCGCTCTTCGGTGGTAAAGCCGAACGGATCGGCGGGGAAACCGGGCCGCCGGTACTCCCACGCGACGAACGTCGGCAGCAGCATGATCCGCACCCAGGCCAGGAGCACCAACAGCGGGAAGGCAGCAATCAGGAAAATGCGTACGATCGATCTCATGGGGAACCTCTTTCTCATTGCGGCGCCAGCATGGGCAGCCGGCCGGAAAGCACGAATTGGATGACCATGGCGTTGGTCAACAGTTCGATCGGCGCACGGTCGTCGGTGTATACCATGCCGTTCGCCGGGGTGGGCTGGAGGTTTTGGATGGTCCATTCCAGGACGGTCAGGAGCTCGAGCGGCGTACTGCCCGCGGTTTTCAGCGATGCATAGTTATCGAGCAGATTCTGGATCGTCGAGGGCTGGACGGTCGCAAACAGGATGCTGTTCATGCTGAAGGGGACATCCGTCACGTACACGCTCGGGAACACCGCCTGCAATGTGGCGGCCAGGCCTTCAATCAGGCGGCGGTCGTCCGGAAGCCGGGCAACATTGATCGTCACCACGCCGTCCGGCGCCAGGCGCCCGCGGACGGTCTGGAAGAACTCGAGCGTGGTCAGGTGGGGTGGGATGTACGGCGGGCGGTAGGCATCGATGGCGATTACCGAGAACGTGCGCCGGCTGTGGGCCAGCCCCCAGCGCCCATCGACGGCCAGCGCCGAGAGGTTAGGTTCGGTCATCCCGAAAAATTCGCGTCCCACATCGATGATCACCGGATCGATCTCATAGCCTTCAATCGGGATCGGCCCGTAGATTTCCGTGTATTGCCCGGCGGCGGTCCCGGCCGCCAATCCGACGATGGCGAGGCTTTCCACCTGTGCCGGATTGCGTGGCGGCGCATTGAAGAACGGCGCGGCGAGGAAATAATCCCACGTTCCGCCGGTCAGCAGGAGCGACGGCGCGTACACCGAGTGCATCCCCTCGCCTTCATTTAATCGCAGGTAGCGGACGCCGTCCAGTTCCACGACCTGGATGTAGTTGTAAGCGGATTCCCGTTCATAGATCTGGCCGGGAGTGTTCTTGATCGATAATCCCGTGCCTATGGCGTACAGCCCGAGAAGCGCCAGCGGCATCCAGAAATGCATCAAGGCCAACCGGCGGTCTGTCCGCCAAAGCCCGATCAGCGCCACCAGGAGGAGCAGTGCGGCGAAGACGAAGAACGTGCGAGCGGTGCCGATGGCGGGGATCAGCCATAGCACCGGGAGGAAAGTGCCGATGATCGACCCGAGCGTGGAAATGGCATACAACCGGCCGGAGATGTTGCCGGCGGCGTGAACATCCTGGATCGCCAGCCGGATGGCGAAGGGCGAGATGCAGCCCATCAGCGTCACCGGGACGGAGAAGAGGATCAGCACCGCCCCGAAGGATCCGAGCACGATCGCCGCGTCGAGTTGTTCCACGGCGGCCGCCGCTCCCAGCAGGACCGGGCGGCTGATGACGGGCACCACGGCGGTGGTGAGCGCCGCCCAGGCCATGATCCGGTAGAAGACCGCCGGGTCCGGATGGCGGTCCGCCCAGCGCCCGCCGATGAAGTAGCCGGCGGTGAGGTAGACCAGGATCAGCCCGATGATGTTGGCCCATACCAGGTTGGACGTGCCGAATACGTTACCGAGCAGGCGCGAGGCGGCCAGCTCCACCGCCAAGGCGGTCATGCCGGAAACGAAAACGGCCAGCTGAAGAAATCGCGATGAGGGATTCATGCCTTCTCCCATTTGTTAATCCGGGTGATTATACCCTTCCCCTCCCCCTCAAATGCATGTTCCCCCTCTTGCCCTCTTTGTTTTTTATTTTCTCTTAAGGGGCAAATGGGGGGACTATAGGGGGGAGAGCGGAGGTTATAATCCTCCGAATGGCGCTTTCCACACTCACCCGCCGGGACCACCGGTTCAATTGGCTCGGCTTCATCACGGATTACGTCTTCTTCAGCATCGGGTTGACCTTTGCCGGAATGAACACCATCCTGCCCGCCTTCGCCTCCCGGCTGACGGACAACCCCATCCTGATCGGTCTGGCCTATGCGCTTTGGCAGGGCGGGTGGCTGTTGCCGCAGATATTCGCCGCGCATTACCTTACGACCGCACCGCGCAAACTGCCGACCATTAAATTCTTCGCCCTGATCGGCCGCCCCATTTTCCTTGTGTTCGGGATTTTTCTCTTCCTCGCCGGATCGGTCTGGCCGGCGGTATTCCTTCTGGGAATCTATTTTTGCAGTTTCTTTTTCAGCTTCACGGATTCGATCGCCGGCGTGGCATGGTTCGATCTGCTCGGAAAAGCGTTCACCCACCGCGAGCGCGGACGGGTGATTGGCATCGGCCAGGCGGTTTCGGGCATTCTCTCGATCGCCGCCGGCGCCATCATCGGCTGGATTCTCGAATCGTCCGGGTTGGTCTTCCCGGATAATTATGGATTGATCTTTGCCCTGGCTTCCGTTTGCTTCATCATCTCCCTCGGCGGGATCTACCTGATCCGGGAACCCCTCGAACCGGTGGCAGCCGAGCGGCAGAAAATGCTCGAATACCTGCCCGGATTGGTGCGTCTGATCCGGGAGGACCGGACTTTTCTGCGGGTGAATGTTGCGCGCTTGTTGATCGCGACGTCTGTGATGGCTTCTCCCTTCTTCGCCGTGTATGCCATCCGGGATTTGGGCATCCCCGAGGCCAGCCTCGGCGGGTTTGCCATCGCGCAGACGATTGGCGGTGCCCTGGCCGGGCTGCTCTTCGGCTGGGTCGCCGACCGCTTCGGATCGCAAATTGTCATCCGAATTGTGGGAGGGGTCTACCTCCTGGCACCCTGCCTGGTTCTGGCGGCGGGGGTGACCGGTGTGGGCGGGGTGTTCCCGGTGATCCTGGTGGCCGCGGGATTCCTGTTCCTGGGGCTGGGCGACGGGTCGATCATGCTGGGATTCATCAATTACGTGCTCGAGATTGCGCCCCCGGGCCAGCGGCCGGTGTACGTCGGGTTAACCAATACACTGGTCGGGGTGATTGTCCTTTTTCCATTCATCGGCGGAACCCTGGCGGATTGGGGCGGGTACCGGATCGTGTTCCTTTTGGCCGCAATGGGAATAGCCGCCGGATGGTTCATAGGCGCATCGCTTCCGTCCCGGGCGGCGCATTTTGCCGCCGCCCAACAGCCGCCGCAGGAACCCAAAACGCCGTATAATACAGGATAGGACCGATCCGGCGTGCCGGGAAGCGGAACGGCCGCGATTATTTTTGTTGTCATTATCTTCCACATGATCTTCGGCGCGGGGTGGATCTTCGGTTTGGCCGGGTGGGTCCGTAAGGGCATCCGCACTGTTCGCAGGGCCTGGGATGCCGGGAAGGATTCCACCGTCCGGTAAACCCCCGATCCAAAGCATCTCCCAACACCGCGATCCACTGTCTGTCCGGTGCGAGCCTGCTCAATACGGATCGGACAGCGGGAAGGCAGGCGGTCGCGCCGGCCGATTACGCAGGCATCTTCTACAACAAGCGAATACATGGGGAGAACGCGTTGCGCGACTGTAAAAGCGGTTGAGCTGCGCGAAAAAAGGTTTTCCTTCCTATAGTACAATCGGATCGTCGGCCTCCTCCAAGGAAGTTTCGGAGACCGCATTTTTTCAGCGGAGTCGGTTTTCCGCATGGCTGCAACTCCATCCAAAACCGGAAATATCCGTCAAGCCCTTCCGCGGGTGCTCGTGCTCGCGGATATGCCGGAATCCGGGGAGTGGCTCGTGCGCGAAGTCCTGCTCCCCAGGGGTTTCCCGGCCGAAGTCGCCCGGCCGGATTCGCCTCCGGCGGATGTGTTGGCGATCGACCTGACCCAGCTGCAGGGGCTGCAGGTCACCGGACTGCGCCAGCGGCGCGAGCAGGGGCAAACCGCCCCGGCGATCGTCATGGCCAGCCGGATCAACCCGGAACTCGCGCGGGATCTTTTCCGCCTCGGCGTCAAAGATTTTCTCCTCAAGCCCTGCAAACCCGACGATATTGTCCAATCCCTGCTGAATGCCTTCCGCCTATCCACGGTCCAGGCCGGCGAACGGCAGAGCGTCGATGAACTGCGTGCCAACATTGAACAGCTCCGGCGCCGCAACGAGGAACTGCGCTCCCTGCTGGATGTCGGCCGCGCCGTCACCCAGACCCGCCAGGCGGACCTGCTCCTGCGTCAGATTGTGGAAGCCGCCGCCTACCTGACCGGAGCCGAGGATGCGGGCATCTACATGCTGGAAGAAACGTCCGGCGATATTATTCTGCGCGCAAGCAAGGAAGCCCAGGGCGGCCGGGCAATGACCAACCGCATTTCTGTTTCCGACGAATTTGTTAATCAGGTGATAAAGTCCGGCCAGACGGTCGTCCGCCAGAAGAGCGGCCAGGTCAACCTGAAAGTAAAAACCGGCTACATGGTCCAGACCCTGGCCAATGTGCCGATCTGGGTCGAAGGCCGTATCGGCGGGGTGCTGGGGGTGTATAACCGGACCTCGCAAGTTAACTTCAGCGAGCACCATGTGCAACTTCTGCGCGGATTGGCGGCCTGGGCCGGAGTGGCGCTGGAACGGTTGGCGCATGCGGGCGGCGCCGAAGCGACCGCGGTGACCGGGACGGCGCCGCTGCCCGCGGCGGTCTCGCCCGCCGAGTTCCGCCAGGCGATGATGACCTTCATCGCCGAAGTGGCCAAGGTGGTCGGCACCAATCCGAATCTTCCAAACCGCGCCAACCTCTGGAAGCTGCGGGCCCAAGTGGAAGAATGGCTGAAGCGACTCCCGGCGGAACCGAAAGTGGCGCCGACCGCGTTTGCCGGGAAGGAAGTTTTCCAATACCGCAAGGCGATCGGGGATGCGCTGATGGCGGTGCGGTCGGCGGCCGAAATGAAGAAGGTCCCGATCCTCACCCAAATGGCCGGAGACTTCCCCAACGTCTTCGGCAATTCGGAGGCGGCCCAATCCGGGCTGCAAACGCTGTTCGGCTGGTCGATCGCGCGCAGCAACCGCACGCCGATCGATCTAGTCCTCTTCCGGCTCAAGGGCGGGGAGCCGAGCGGACCGTTCGCGATCAACAATGCCGATAAGCTTCCGCTGGGCGAATGGGTGGTGCTTTCGATTGTCGATTCCGGCCCGGCGCTGACCGGCGCGGAGCTGGCGGAAATCCGCAAACAGACCGCCCAGATTCAAATGGTCTCCCCGATGGGAGCGGCCAACCGTCAAATCCGCGCGGGAGGGGGCCTGCTGTGGGTGGAAGGGAGCTCGGAACCGGTGACAATTTACGTCGGGTTCCGGGCGGCCGCATGAGCGGGAGGAAGGGATAGCCCATGGAATCCAGGATGCCGCGCGACCTCGTCTCCGCCTCGATCATCACGCAGAACTACCGCGTGAACGGGATGATTTCGGTGACGGCCGCGGGATTGGTCGGCCTGCTGAGCGATCCGACCGATTCCTACATCGAAGTCGAAAACGCCTCGCTGGTCCGCCTGCACCGCCCGCAGGAGATCGTGGCGCAGTTTAATACCTGGGGGATGGTCAAGGCGCGCATCATCAGCGTGTTGTGCGAGCGAACCGCCGACCTGGGGCGCATCACCGTCGCCCGCGCCGGATTCCAGCGCCTGATCTCCTACCGCATTTGGGCCAGCCTGCACGGATTCGAAATGTTCGGGATCCTGGAGAGCCCGGGCAAGTTCGATTTTTCCGCGCAGATGTTCCAGGGCAACCGCCAGTTCACCGCGCTGTTCAACGCCACATTGATCCCGGTGTATTTCCCGCAGCTTGTCACCCGCGCACCGGCGATCCTTTTCAACCGGCAGATGGTCGAGGGAATCGGGGTGATCTCGGAAGTGGAGGAGCAGACCGCCGCCGAGGAAAAGCGGATCGGCCAGACCGGCCAGTTGGGACGGCTGGGGACCGGTCAATTGGGACGAACCGGGACGGGACAGCTTTCCCGCGGCACCGGGCAATTCCCGCGCACCGGGACCGGCGCGCTGGGGCACTCCGGGAACACCCAGCCGGTCCGCGGAAGCACCGGACAATTCCCGCGCGCGGGATCGAGGCTGTCCGACCCCGAGGATGAATCCGTCTGATCCACACTCTCCGCCCGGTCGAACGGCCGGGCACCGAAGGAATGAAGGAGGCCACATGAAAGGCGACGCGAAGGTAATCGAGCAATTGAATTTACGGCTCTCGGAGGAACTGGCGGCGATCAGCCAGTACATGGTCCATTCCGAGATGGACGCGGATTGGGGATACGCCAAACTGCACGAAACGGTGGAGAAGCGGGCGATCGACGAAATGAAGCACGCCGAAAAGCTCATCGGCCGGATCCTCTTCCTGGAAGGCATCCCGATTGTCAGCAATCTGGCGAAAATCACCATCGGCGCGGATGTCCCCAAGCAGATCCAGAACGATCACGATGGCGAGGCCGGCGCGATCAAGGCCTATAACGAAACCATACGGCTTGCGGCGGAACAAGGCGATAACGGCACCAAGGAACTGCTGGATTCGATCCTGCAGGATGAGGAAGTGCACATCGACCTGCTCGAAACCCAGGCCGACCAGATCGCGCAGATGGGCCTGCAGAACTTCCTCGAAGCGCAACTGTAAACCTTCGAAGACCGTCAAACACCAACACCCGAAGCGCCGGAAACGGCGCTTCGGGTGTTTAAAATCCTCCCCTATTTGCATTGAAAAAACTATTTGAAACCTCTGAAAAAGCATGTCATGCTGAGCGAAGCGACGCATCCGCTTCTGCTTTTCCGGACCCCTCGCTGCGCTCAGGGTGATATTTTCTGAAATTTAGATTCCCCGTTCGAAATTGTTGGCGAGTAAATGGGGGAGAAAGAACTTGCCCTCGGAGCGATGAGCACCGAAGATGGACCGGTGCGAATGCTCCCGTGAATGAGGGGAGAGGGCGATGTGCCTATGGCATTCGGTAATTTGACATATAATTAATCCAGTAGTAATGCCCCCAGGGAGGATGCCATGGCCAAGAAAATCCACATGGATATCGACAGTGTCCGGGCGGTCATAGGATTATTGGGAAAAAAAGAAACTGAACTAAAGGCTTTTATCGCGGAACTGACCAGGGCGATATCGGGATTGGAGGAGATGGACTGGATCGGAGAAGCTCCAAACCAATTCTATTGCGAGTACGAAGAACTGCGCGGGGAATTGATGAACCAAGTGGACTACATGGAAACCCTGGCCGGCCGGCTGAGTAGGGCGATCGCGGATTTCGAGGCCGCGGCCGCCAAGCTGAGTTGAGGGGAGGACACGATGCCGACAATTCACATGGATGTCGATCAAGTCACAGCCGTTTTGACGCTGATGACAAGGACTCAGGCTGCGGTTCGCGAGATTACAGGCAATCTGAATAATGCTGTCTTGGCTGTTCACGACACCGAATGGAAGGGGAACGCCGAATTGGAATTCTACAAGGAATATGAGGACTTGGATACCAAACTGAAGCAACAGATCGGCGCAATGGAAACGCTCATCGAACGACTGCGGCAGGAGATCGCAGAGTGGGAAGCCATGGCCGCCAAGCTGGCTTAAGGAAGGATTCGGAATCCCATGGAATCATGCCTTTTGTGCTCGGCCGGCGGCGCGCAATACAGGGAAGGGAATTATGGCGGACATCATTCATATGGATTCGGAACAGGTTAAGGAAGTAGGCCTGATGCTGGGCCGGATGGCGGACAAGATCCTCGACGTGCAAACGGAGGTCAGCCGCGCGGCGCAGGGGATGGATTGGGATGGATCGGGAAAGGATTATTTCCTGCAGGATGTGGAAATCTGGGCCGGGAAAATGTACGGTCTCGCCCAAAGGTATACCGAAAAAGGATCGGCGGTAACGAAGGAAAAGCAGGAGTGGGAAGCCGCGGACAAAGAGTTTGTTAAGCGATACGCACCCGTCGTAAAAGGAGACGGGGACAAGTACGCAGCGGATATATCGGATATCTACCAAGGGGCCTACGGAGACTGTTTTTTTATGTCATCCATGGGCGCGATTGCGCGGGAGCATCCCGAATTTATAGAGAAAATGATTGACGACAACGGGGATGGGACGTATACGGTGACATTTTATGACCCGCATTGCTTTACGCCGATCGGGCCGTGCTTCTACGCGGAGCATAAGGTCACCGTTGACAACATTTTCCCTGAACATCTCGCCGATCCGATGGATGCAACCTCCGGAGGCACCCAGGAAGCGTGGACTCTGATTCTAGAGAAGGCCTATATGCAATGGCAGAAGGAACACGGATGGGATCCGGCAGTTGATATTAAATCACCCTCGATCGCGATGAGTGTAATGACCGGAAAGGACTGCACCAACAACCTATCGGAACTGATGACGATTGATAATCTGTATCAGAAGTTCCAAAACGGCGATGCGATAACCGCCGGCAGCAGCGGGACTTTTGTGCCAGACCGCCCTCCGGAATATTTTGGCGACACCGCACTCCCAGGTCAAAATATTCCGGAAGGTCACGTATTTTTTGTCACCGGTGTGGATCCTGTTAACAATACCGTGACCGTACAGAATCCATGGGGGCCCGATCATGTGCCTTATATCCTCACCATATCTTTTGAAGACTATCAAAAATGCTTTTGGTTAACAACAACCAATCCCGTGGAATAGACGAGGAGAAGCAATGCGATGAATAATTCATTTGCATTCAAACGATCCACCGGAATAACTCTTTCGGCAGTTTGCTTGATCCTTGCGGGGTGCGTCCCTTGGCATTCTGATCCATTAACCTACTCGCGTTTTCCAAACGGCTTAACAATCCAAGATAATGGAAGAGCGCAATATACTTGCGAAAATGGGGAATTGTCGTTCACCGGGTATAGTTCCTCCGAGAAGGAATTAATTGATCAATTCGGAATCCTAAGAAAAGAAAGGTCGTTCGGATTGTGGATCGCTAAATCAGGGGAACCGGACACTCATCTTTTTTATACTGCCTATGAGGGCTTGACGATTTATTATTATTCATACAGGTTTTATAACTTTACTGTCAGCTATGATTCATCCAATTTAAGTTTCGAAGTCGAATGCGGAGAGGCAACATAGCCTTCATGGGGAAATTCCATGTTAATCTGTGTGATGGGCAATTTTAGGTATTTTCTCAAAAAAGGTTATCTTGGTTTTCGTTGCCCGGAGGAGGAGAAATGAAGCATTTTCATAAATTTGTGGCGTTGTTCATGTATTTCGCGTTTTTTCTAATGACCGCAGCCTTAACCGCGTGCGTTCCATCCACCGTTTCTTACGCCAAGGTCACACCGATGAGGCGCGATAGTATGGTGATCTTCGCGTCGATGACGAGAGAATACAATGGAAATCACGGAAAATTAAATATATATGTTGGTGTAAACGACTTTCCCAATTCCCTGACTCATACACCCCCTTCCGGGGAGGATGAAAAAGAGCCGATGGCGACCTTGTGGCTCGTCATTGTCTCCCGGTCGGAAACTTTCGCTTCGTTTCGGGTGAAGCCCGATCAAACGATAGATTTCGAGGGATATCAAATCGAAATACTTCGCATAGAGAGAAGCGATCAGGGGATCTATTTTGTGGAAATCGAGGTAACCGAACCATAATGGGTGCCGCTTAGAATATGGGGCAGAAAACGGTGTGGAGGTGAACGGCATGAAGACCAATGCGGTTATGCTCCCGAATAATGTGCCCATAACGTATCCGGGCAAGGAAGGGATCATGCGGCTTGCGGCGACCAACATCGTCTTTGGAAAGTACAAGGACGATCAGGGAAAAGAGTGCAGCGGCTGGACGGCGGCCCTTTCGATGATGATCGGGGAAGACCGGGAAACATATAAAGCGTTTAAAGTCTATGCCGGTAAATCCGTGAAATTTGGCCAATTCGCCGTAAATGTTCTACGGATCGTAAGTAGTCCGTTCGGGATGCTCGTCCAGGCCGAGGTGGCTTCAGCGGAATGACCCGGAATTGGAATCGCGGCATTTTCCTGCGCTCTTTGGGAGAGAGTAATAATGGCCTCTACAACCTTAATCCTCTACGACCGCAAGCATACCGATTACCGGAGCGAAGCCGGCGTATTGGAGATCGCAACCGGGAATTTTGCCAGCGAAAGGTATACCGATGAAAAGGGAAAGGAAACGCGAAGAGCGGCGGCCGGATTGTGGCTCGTCGTTCGCGGACGTACGGACACCAGCGCCTTTTCGCAGGTCCATGCCGGCCAGCAGATCGATTTCGAAGAGTGCCGGATCCGGGTGCGGACGGTCGGAAGCGATCACCGCGGCATGTATGTAAAAATAGAGGTCGAAAATTCCAAATAATCACAATAGGATGCCCGATCCCAAGGGAGGTTGCCATGACGATAATGCATATGAACGTGGAGACGGTCAGCGAGGTACAAGCGAACATGGACAAAGACCAAAGAGATATTGAAGAAAGAATGACAGCCCTTACTGCCGCCGTTTATGGATTGGAGGAAGGCGCCTGGGTTGGCTATTCCGCTTCCCAATTCTTTTATGAATACGAAATGATAAAAAGAATAATGGAGCAGCATATGGAAACGATGAGAGAACTTGCCGGACGGATGAAGAAAGAGATCCACGAATGGCAGGGAGTGGCTTCCAGTATGGGTGACGATCCCGCGCGTCTTTGGGTATGAAACTGAAAAAATGGAGATGTACTCTGTTGCTCGAGGTGTCATACACCCACATGATTAGAAAAGCCGCCGGATGGATTATCC
>Ga0315536_1000869_pt1 | contig 15308 bp, 15 predicted proteins | sample SalMarSW160230MG_FD_203093 | JGI IMG/M metagenome (GOLD analysis project Ga0315536, IMG submission 203093) | Salt marsh sediment microbial communities from the Plum Island Ecosystem LTER, Massachusetts, United States - Salt Marsh Sediment SW1602-30 ... | reverse complement strand
CCAGATGGTGGTGGAGACCCTGGCTGATGTGCTGGAGGAATCCGAACCGGAAGTGCAGGCCGGCCTGGTGAAGCACATGCCGGATGAAAAGGTGGCGGACGTGCTTGAGGAGATGGCGCCCGACGAAGCGGCCGATCTGCTGGCCGAGCTGCCGAAGGACCGCTCCGAAGATCTGCTGGACTTAATGGATCGCGAAGAAGCCGAGGATGTCCGGAAGCTGCTGACCTACCCGGTGGATTCAGCCGGTGGATTGATGAATACCGATTTTCTGGCTATGCGGCCGGCCCTGACCGCCGCCGAAGCCATCGCCGTGCTGCGCCGCGAGGGGCCGAAAATACAGAATCTCTTTTATATCTACGTGACGGATGAAGGGATGCGGCTCATGGGGGTGTTTTCTTTGCGGGATTTGGTGCTGGCGGACCCTGATACGAACGTGACGAAATTCATGCATTCGCGCGTATTCACCGTCCGCCCGGAAGACAGCCAGGACGATGCGGCTCACGCGATATCCAAATATAACCTGCTGGCCGTGCCGGTGGTGGACGAACAGAACCGCCTGCAGGGGATCATCACGGCGGACGACGCGCTGGACCAGATCATCCCCACAGCCTGGAAGAAGCGCATGCCGCGCCTGCACCGGTAGGGGTAAGGGGCGTCGGGGCGCAACGCCTTGCGCCCCGACGTACGGGCGAGGCCGTGCCGCGCCCTCCTAGAACCAATCCAACTTTTTCAGAATAAACACAACCGTCAACGAGAGCAGGAACGAAGCTCCCAGGATGATCAGAAATGCGGCGGGGTGCTGTGCCAGCGGGACGGCCACGTTCATGCCGAATAAGGCCGCCACCAGCGCCGGGAAGCTGAGTACGATCGTGATCGAGGTCAGCAGCTTCATCACCTGGTTGAGATTGTTGGAGATGATCGAGGCGAAGGCGTCCATCATCCCGCTGAGGATGTTGCTTTCGATGCTGGTCATCTCGATCGCCTGCATGGTCTCGGTGATGGCATCATCTAAAAGGTCGGCATCGTCCGGGTACTTCTGAAACAATTGGCTTTTCTCCAGGCGCTCCATCATCAACGCATTGGCTTTCAACGCGGTGGTGAAGTAGGTCAGGCTTTTCTGGTAGCGGAGGAGTTCCAGCACTTCCCGGTTGCGGATCGACTGTTGCAGGCGGTCTTCCAGCGCCTCCACCACGCGGCTGATCTCGCGCAGGTAAGCCAGGTAGCGGATGGCGGTGTTGAGCAGAAGGCGCAGGACGAACCGATTGTGCTTGGCGGTGGAAAGATCGCGCACCCGTCCGGTGACAAACTCCTGCAGCACGTCGTTGTTCATCTGGCAAACGGTGGCGAGGTGGTTGGGAGTGAACAGCACCCCGAGCGGCATGGTGGCGTAGGGCACATCATCCACCTCTCCCCGGAAGTAGGGTATGCGGATAAGGACCAGCCAATCCTCGCCGTCGTGTTCCACGCGCGGCCGTTCATCCGGATCCAGCGCATAGGCGATGCTGTCGCCGGAGAAGCCGAGGGAGGTCAGCTGGGCGATCTCGGAGGGCGACGGGTCGACGGCGTGCAACCAGCAGCCGTTCACGGGTTCGGATAATGTTTTCAGACCCTGTTCGTCGTTGCGGAAGATGAGTAACATGGATCGGCCCTCGAACTTTCGGGGAAATTGGCCGCGCCGCTTTCGGAAGCGCACGGCCGCCGCCTGAATTTTACCCCCGTTCACCCCCTGAAAAATGTCCGGAGGGGGCATCGGCTTCGCGCCGGGAGGCGGTCAAAAAAATCCGCCGCCCGGTTTTCGTTGACGGGGATTTTTGATGGTGCTACACTACCGCGGCGCTGTCGGCCGATCCCTTCACAAATCGTCCGTGCCCCGTCCTCCGGGGCATTTTGATATCAGAGGTGACCCATGCCCTATATCAGCCAGCTTCTCGGCAGGCCCATTGTCGATGTCGACGGGGTGAAGTTCGGAACGCTGCGGGATATTTTCGCCGCGACCCGCGCCGATCGCACGCACCCGGAAGCCGTCGCCCTCCTGGTTCGGTGCGGATCGGGAGAGCGGATCATTCCCGTTTCGGAGGCGGCTGTGCTTGTCGCGCAGACCATCCCCCTGACCAAATCCGCGGCGGAGGTTTCCGAATACCGGCCCGGCGAACAGGACATCCGCCTCGAGCGGGACGTGCTGGACAAGCAGATCATCGATATCGACGGCGTGCGCGTGGTGCGGGTGAACGACCTGGAGCTGACCCGCATTCACGGCGGCTATTACATCGCCAATGTCGATGTCAGCTCCAGGGGGCTGATGCGCCGGTTGCTGCCCTCCGGATGGATGCGGCTGTTTCCCGAGCCGATTCACGGCAAACCCCAAAGCGGGATCATATCCTGGGAAAACGTGGAGCTGCTGGCGGGCGGGCAGCCCATGCGTCTTAAAGTGCCGGGAAAGCGGATCGCCGATCTGCATCCGGCCGATCTGGCCGAGATCATTTCCGACCTGTCCAAACCGGAGAGCGACCATCTGCTGCAGACGCTGGATGCCAGTACGGTGGCGGATACTCTCGAGGAGGTGGAACCGGACTTCCAGGCAAGCCTGCTGGAGAATATGACCGACGACAAGGTGGCCGACGTTCTCGAGGAAATGGCGCCCGATGAGGCGGCCGACCTGCTGGGTGAGCTGCCGGCCGAACGTTCGCAGGAACTGCTCAAGTTGATGCACCGGGAGGAAGCGGACGGAGTTCGCCGGCTGCTTACGTTTCCGGAGGATTCGGCCGGCGGCCTGATGAACACCGAGTTCTTCTCCGTTCCGCCGGGTTTGACGGCCGGCGAGACGATCGCCCGGCTGCGGCGCACCGCCCACGAAGCCGAGACCATTTACTATATTTACGCGACCGGGCCGGATGGAAAGCTGGCCGGGGTTTTTTCGCTGCGCGAACTTGTGCTTTCGGATCCGCAGCAGCCCGTCTCGGCGTTCATGCACAAGCGGGTGGTTTCCGTGCTTCTGGACGCGCGGCAGGACGCCATCGCCCAGGCCGTCTCGAAATACAATCTGCTGGCGCTTCCGGTGGTGGATGAACAGGGGAGGATCCAGGGCATCGTCACCGCCGACGACGCGCTGGATAAGATCATCCCCACGGCCTGGAAACGGAAATTACCCCGCCTGTATCATTAGCTTTTTTCGGAGATCCCGCCATGCGCCTGTGGATGCGATGGAAACCGATCCGCGTCCGGCTGATGCTGCTGCTTGCGGTCGTCGGCCCCGGAATCATCACCGCCAATGTCGACAACGACGCCGGCGGCATCACCACCTACTCGGTGGCCGGCGCGAGTTTCGGGAACACACTGTTGTGGATGCTGCCGCTGGTTGCGGTCGCGCTGATCATTGTCCAGGAGATGAGCGCGCGCCTCGGCGTGGCGACCGGCAAGGGGCTGGCGGATCTGATCCGCGAAAGCATGGGCGTGCGCGCCACCGCGGTGATCATCGGCATCGTCGTGGTGGCGAACCTGGCCAACACCGTCAGCGAGTTTGCCGGCGTGGCGGCCAGTATGGAGATCTTCGGCGTTTCGAAGTACATCGCGGTCCCGCTGGCAGGGATCGCGGTTTGGCTGCTGATCGTGAAGGCCAACTACAAAGTTGTCGAGCGGGTTTTTCTAATTGCCAGCGCCATATACCTCGCCTATATCGCCTCGGGGTTCATGGCCCAACCGGATTGGGGCACGGTGGCAAAGGATTTCGTCACACCGCGCTTCCCGCTGCAACTGGGCTACGTCACCATTTTCGTCACGGCCATTGGCACCACGATTGCGCCGTGGATGCAGTTTTATCAGCAGGCCTCGATCGTCGATAAGGGGATCAAACCCTCGGATTACGCCTATGAACGGATTGACGTTGTCGTCGGATCGGTCTTTGCGGTCGTCGTCGCGGGGTTCATCATCATCGCCTGCTCTTCGACCATCCATGCCGCGGGTAAAGAAATACAATCCGCCAAAGATGCGGCCCTGGCGCTCGAGCCGCTGGCGGGAAAATATGCCTCGGTTCTTTTTGCCCTGGGGCTGCTGAATGCCAGCGTCTTTTCCGCCGCCATCCTCCCTCTCTCCACCGCTTACGTGGTTTGCGAAGCGTTCGGCTGGGAAAGCGGCGTGGACAGGTCCTTTTCCCAGGCGCCGATTTTCTTCGGCACCTATACCGCGCTGATCGTGCTGGGCGCCGGGATCATCCTGCTCCCGATCCCCTCGCTGGTGCAGGCGATGATGGCCAGCCAGACGCTCAACGGCGTGGTCCTGCCGATCATCCTGATCGTGATGCTGCGGCTTATCAACGACCGCCGGCTGATGGGTGATTTCGTCAACGGCCGGATCCTGAACATTATTTCCTGGTTCGTCGTCATCGTGCTGATCGTTTTAACGATTCTTCTCATCGTGCTGGGGGGACTGGAGGCGCTTCGGAATTGGAGCCCGGGCGTATTCCCTGCCTGATTCGATTTAAGGAAACATCGGTTTTTTGTTTCTGAGTTTTAACGTGGAAGTTTTATGCGGCCATAATTTTGTTTTTCAAATAATAAGATTATAACTATCCATAAAGTATTATTATTGGAGTATTTACGAAAACGGGACTATACAAGTCAGCGCCTAAATTATATAAAAATATATCTCAATATATTACAAATGAGCCCTCTGCTCACCACGAAGCAAGTTCAGGATTTCTAAAGGTGGAACGCATCACGGTCTACCGGATGGTCAATGACGGCTGCAGGAAGGGCGATAAAAATTGGAAAGGAATGGCGCTTCCACCGGCTTTAGATTGAGCAGATGCTTGGAAAGCCGGAGATTGCCTCCCCCGAAAAAGACTCCGAGGTCGTTCTGACCGAGTTTCCAGTTGGATGCGTGGAGAAGGTGGAAGACCTCCTGGGGGGATACTCGGCATCGGCGTCACGACGGTCACCCTGACCGGCGGACCGCTCAATGCGATCGTCCATCCCAACCCTTTTTGCCAATGCATACTTTCCAGCGCGTCCGGCCGTCAGGCTTGCCAGGCCGCATGGGGGAAACCCGCCGACGGATACGGCGGCAAACCCGCTTTTCACGACTGCCACGCCGGCCTGACTTTTCTGCGCTGTCCAATTGATCTGGACGAACGGATAGTGGCCTGGGCGATCTCCGGTCAATTCCAAACCGCTGGGCCGAATCCGATGAAAGATCCCGTGGCCGTCGAATCCCTGGCGAAGCACCAAAAGATCCAGCTCCGCCCGTTGGAAGAAGAGTTGCACAGCGTACCGACGCTTTCCAGCGACCATCAAGACCAGGTGGGAGCCTGGCCCCCCGCTTATCAAAGACGATCCAATCCATCCTTCAGGAACGCCAGAAGCTGACCGACCGCCTGCAGCAAATCTCGGATCTCAGTTCCATGCGGCCGGTGTTCACCGGTCCCGAAAAGGGCGGCTGAATAGTCGTTTTGCATTTTCCGCAGATTTCCGTTGCGGGTTTCCAGGGAATCCATCCTGGTAATCGAAGCGTGCCCGGAAGAAAGGAATGCAAACGGGATATTAATAGTCCATTTAGTATGAAAAAATCTTTTCCAATTGATGAGAATGTTACTCGGGAAGCAATTCCTGTATTTTGATATGAAAGCAGACAAATGCCTTTGCCGCGCCTCCATTGGCGGTTTATCAAGAGGATCGAGCAGGCGGTCTCGATCCGCAAAGAACGATGTCCCGATCCACCGGGTTTAATTCGACCGCCTTTTCACATTGCGTGAGGTCCCCATGTCGATCACATCCGACCAAACACTCGATTGCAGTGGAATGGCCTGCCCGATGCCGATCATTAAAACCAAGAAGGCGGTCGACAGCCTGCAGATCGGGCAAGTGCTGAAGCTGATCGCCACCGATCCGGGTTCGGTCAGCGACATCGACGCCTGGACCAAGAAAACCGGCCACGAACTGGTCGGCTCCGAAAAGTCCGGCGACAGCTATATTTTCTTCATAAAACGAGCGAAATAGCGCAAAGGAAGAATAATGTCGGAAAAAAAGCTCATCCTCGTAACGCACGGAACGAATTCCCCGGAACTGGCGACGATCCCGTTCGTCATGGCGACCGCCGCGCAGGCCTCGGATATCGAGGTGGTGATGGGTTGCCAGGGAAACGGGGTCACCCGGCGAAAAAAGGGGGCAGTGGATTCCATCATGGCGCATAATTTCACTCTCTCAAGCCGCACGTACATCGAGACCGGCGGCAAATTGCTCGCCTGCGGTCCGTGCGTGAAATCCCGATCGATTAATCCGGAGACGGATTCTGTAAAAAACGCGACGGTGGTTAACGCGGCCACCTTCGTCAAAGAATCCACGGAAGCAAAAAGCACGCTGGTCTATTAGAAGGAGACTCCCATGGCAAATGAACCCAGCAACCGCCTGGCCATCATCGCCCTGCACGGCACGATGGACCTGGCCTATCCGCCGTTTATCCTCGCCACGGCGGCGGTCGCGATGGATATGAAAGCGGCGATCTTCTTCACCTTCTACGGGCTGAACATCCTCAAGAAGGGGTACATCGACAAGCTCCAGGTGGCGCCGATCGCCAATCCGGCGATGCCGATGCCAGTCCCCAACGTCATCGGGATGATCCCCGGCATGACCGCCATGGCCACCTGGATGATGAACGGCTGGATGAAGAAGGCCAAGGTCGCCAAGCTCAGCGAACTGCTTGAGGCGTCCCTGGAAGGCGGCGTGCGGATGATCGCCTGCCAGATGTCGATGGATGTGATGGGCGTCAAGCGGGAGCAGTTGATCGACGGGATCGAAATCGGCGGCGCAGCGACCTTCCTGGAGTTCGCGAGCCAGAACGCGATCACCCTGTCGTTCTAATTCTTTCCGAAAGGAAAAATCCCATGGACGATAAAGTCCTGATCATCATGACGAGCGGTCCGGATACTCCACGCCGTTGTGCCACGCCGTTTTTCTTCGGCACCCTCGGCGTTGCGATGGAATACGACGTGGCCATGTTCTTCACCATCGACGGGACGCTCCTCCTGAAAAAGGGCGTGGCGGAAAAGATCTATCCGAAAACTGGCGGAAAACCGGTTTCGGATTTCCTCAAGGAAGCGATGGAAGCCGGCGTTAAGTTCTATGCTTGCACCGCTTCCACCGAACTGCACGACCTGAAACCGTCGGATCTGATCGACGGCGTGAAGATGGTGGGCGGGGCCACAATGTGGCAATTGGCCGAGGAGAGTAAAACCGTTCTTACGTTCTAGCGAAGGGAGGGATCATGACGACCGTTCACGGATGCAATTTACCGGAGGATGTGTACTACCTGATCGAGAAGCACGTCTGGGCAAAACCGGCGGAGGGCGGGGTGATCCGAGTGGGCATGACCGCCGTAGCCGCAAAGCTTTCCGGCGGGAAGCTGGCCGCCGTCACCATCCGGAAGAAGAACCTCGGCCAGCCGGTGGCGCAGGGAAAGAGCGTCGCCACCGTCGAGAGCAGCAAATATGTCGGCCCGGTGGCCTCTCCCCTTTCCGGGACGCTCCTGCGCGGCAACGATAAGCTCGAGACAGACCCCAACCTGGCCGTTTCCGATCCGTACGGCGAGGGATGGATCGCGGAGATTCAACCCGGCGCGTGGGATACCGAAAAGGGCGGCCTGGTGACAGGAGCGGATGGCGTTGCCAAGTATCAGGCCAAGCTGGAGGCGGACGGAATTAGCTGCGAGTGAACCCCCTCCCTTCCCTCCCCTGTTTAGCGACTTACGGTAAACGGGGGAGGATAGAGGAGAGGGAAGGAGGCTGTTGTGCCCATCGAAACTATCGCGGAAGAATTGCGCCGGAAGGGTATTTCGCGCCGGGAATTCATGAAGATCAGCGGGGCGATCGCGGGCGTGATCGGGCTGATGGATTCGCCGGTACGAGTGTTGGCGAAATCCATCGATCCGGTGGAGCGCGTCCTGAAAGCGCTCGAGACCAAACAACGGGTGCCGGTGATCTGGCTGGAGTTCCAGGATTGCGCCGGGTGCAGCGAAGCGCTAACCCGCTCGCAGGCGCCGACGCTGGTGGATCTTGTCCTGAATACTCTGACCATCGAATACCATGAAACCCTCTCCGCGGCAGCGGGTTTCCAGGCGGAAGAAGCCAAACAGGCCGCGATGAAGAAGTATGCGGGAGCGTACGTGCTGGTGGTGGAGGGGAGCATCCCGACCGCCGACGGCGGTGTGTATTGCACGATCGGGGGCCGCACTGCCGAGGACCTAATAAATGAAGCATCCGAAGGCGCGGCGGCTGTCATCGCCACCGGCAACTGCGCTTCCTTCGGCGGCATCCCCAAAGCCAGCCCCAACCCGACCGGAGCGCGCAGCGCGATGAGCGTCCTCGCGAAGGATAAGCCTCTGATCAACATTCCCGGCTGCCCGGCCATCCCCGAGGTGACCACGGGAGTGATCGCGCAGTACATCCTGTTCGGCGTTCCGGAATTGGATTCCCTCAAGCGGCCGATCGCGTTTTACGGCAACACCATTCACGACCGCTGCCTGCGCCGGCCGTTCTACGAAGCCGGCAAATATACCGCCTCTTTCGACGATGAAGGCGCGCGCCAGGGCTGGTGCCTCTATAAGCTCGGCTGCAAAGGACCCACCACTTACAACGCCTGCGCCACGATTAAATGGGACGCCGGACTTTCCTTCCCGGTGCAATCCGGCCATCCCTGCCTGGGTTGCTCGCAGCCCGACTTCTGGGACGGCGGCGGGTTCTACCAGGGGCAGAGCGCTCCGCTTTCGCGCCCGGCCATCGCAGCCGTCGCCGCCGCGGCCGGGATCGGAGCGGCGGCCGGGATCGGCGCCGCGCTCGTGAACCGTTCGCAAAAGAAGCATCCCGCCCCGCAGGCGCCTGCCCAGGCCGGGGAAGAGAAGGAGGCGAAATGAACTGGAACAACGCACTCGAATTCGTCCGCGGTCCGCTCTTCAATGCGGCCTTGATCATCTTCATCGGCGGGATGGCCTACCGATTGGTGCGCGTGCTGCTGCTGGGATGGCGGTCGGACAAGGTTCCCGGAAAAGGGAGCAAACTGGGCGGGGTGATCCTCTCCTACCTCAAAGGGCTTGTCATCTGGCCGTTCATCCCCTGGGTGCAGAACACCTTCATGCGCAATCCGCTGATCTACCTCGCCGGCGGCCTTTTTCACCTGAGTCTGTTCATCGTGCTGCTGCTGGGAACCGCCCACATGCTGGTGTGGAAAAGCCTGCTCGGGTTCGGCTGGCCGACGCTTCCGCTGCCGATCGTGGACTGGATGGCGGCCGCCGGGATTGCCGCGATGATCGCCCTGGCGATCAACCGGCTGATTCATCCGGTGCTGAAGCTGCTTACCGGCGCGGCGGAATGGCTCAACCTGCTGTTCGTGTTCCTGCCGATGGTCAGCGGGTACATCCTCACGCACCACCTTTTCTTCCCCTATGAAATGGGATTCACCATCCACATGGCGGTGGTCGACGCTTTGCTTATCTGGATCCCCTTCAGCCGGATCGCGCACTTCATGTTCTATTTCTTCTCGCGCACGATCCACGGCGCGCAGTTCGGCAAGCGCGCGGCGACGCCGTAAGGAGGCCGACGATGAATACTCAAACCGCGGTACAGACGTTCGTTTCGGAAACCGGCGGATGGGTGGCCTCCCAGCTGGAAGCCTGCACCCGCTGCGGCATGTGCGCCGAAGCCTGCCACTTCTACCAGGGGACCGGCAATCCCGAGTTTGCGCCGGTATGGAAAATCGAGCTTTTACGCCGGGCGTACGAACAGCGCTTCACGCTCTCCGGGAGGGTGAAAGTCGGCCTGGGTTTGGACAAACCGATTACCGACGCCGACCTCTCCCGCTGGAGTGCGATCGATTACGAAGCCTGCACGATTTGCAACAAGTGCGCGCTGGTGTGCCCGATGGGGATCGATCTCGGATCACTGATCTACGAAGTCCGCGAAGCGCTTTCCGCCGCGAAAGCCGTTCCCGCCGATCTGATGGCTGCCGTCGAGAAGCAGGTGACCGAAGGCAGCCCGCTGGGCGTGACCGACGCGGTCTTCGATGAGCGCATGGAGTGGATCTCCGACGAGTGGGAGGTCAAGCTCCCGATCGACAAGCCGGGCGCCGAACTTCTGGTGGTGTTCACCTCGATCGAGATCATGAAATTCCCCGGCAACATCCCGGCGATCGCGAAGATCCTGAATGCCGCCGGCGAAAACTGGACCATAAGCCGGAAGGGCCGCGAATCCGTGAACTTCGGCTTCTTCGAGGGCAGCCCGGAGCGGACCGTTCTCTTCCTGAAGCGCGTGTTTGATGCGGCCAAGGAACTCGGGGTGAAACGCATTATGGTGACCGAGTGCGGACATGCCTATGAAGCGCTGCGCTGGACCGCGGCGAACATGATGGAAGTCCCGGCCGGGATAACGGTGACGCACATCGCCGGCGAGATGTGGAATTACATCCACAGTGGACGAATCAAGGTGCGGCATGGCGCGCTCGACGGGGACGGGATCATCACCTTCCACGACGCCTGCAAGATTCAGCGGCGCGGAGGTTTCATCCAGGAACCCCGTAAAGTGCTGAGGATGCTGGCGCCGAACGCCTTCCGCGAGATGACGCCGAATAAAGAACAAGCCATCTGCTGCGGGGGCGGGGGCGGAGTGATCGCCATCAAGGAGGCCGATCCCAACCGTTATGCGGCGTTCGAGCTCAAGATGGATCAGTTGCGCGCGACCAAAGCCAAGGTCGTCACCATGACCTGCTCCAACTGCCGCCTGCAGTTCACTGATTGCGTGGCGCACTTCGGACTGGATGTGAAAGTGGCTGGCCTTTCGGAAATGGTCGCCGACGCGATGGAATAGGAGGTGTCTGATGGCATCATTCACAATCACCCCGGTGGAAAAGGGAATCATGCGCTGCCGGCATACCGGACCCTACAGTCATGAGGATGTAAGGGCGATGGCATCCTTTTTTTACGATTACCGCGGGAAATTGCTGATCGACTTGACGGGATCCACCGGGGAGGAATGCACCCGGAACATCCGCAACTTTCGTCCGATGATGCCGACGGCGGCAATCTTCGGGGCGAAAATCGATTCGGCCATTCTGGTGATCCCGGAGAGCTATTACGCAAAGGAAGTCCGCTGGTTCGAGACCGAACAGGAAGCCCTTGTCTGGCTTCGGGAACAATAGGAGCTCCTATGACTCAACGCATCGTCATCGACCCGATTACACGCATTGAAGGCCATCTGCGGATCGAAGCCCAGCTCGATTCCAACAACGTGATCACCGAGGCCTACTCCTCCGGCACGATGGTGCGGGGGATCGAGAAAATCCTCCTCGGCCGCGATCCGCGCGACGCCTGGGCGTTCACCCAGCGCGCCTGCGGCGTGTGCACCACCGTGCACGCTTTCGCCTCGATCCGCGCGGTGGAGGATGCACTCGCGATCCGCATCCCGCCGGCGGCCAACCTTCTGCGCAACCTGATGATCGCCCAGCAGTACGTGCACGACCACGTGATGCACTTCTATCACCTGCATGCGCTGGATTGGGTGGACGTCACGGGAGTCCTCAGCGCCGATCCGCAGGCTACCGCTTCCCTTCAGCAGTCGCTTTCGGCGTGGCCGAATGCCTCGGCGGGGTACTTCGCCGGCGTGCAGAGCAAAGTTAAAGCGATCGTCGACAGCGGCCAGCTTTCGATCTTCGCCAACGGATATTGGGGGCACCCGGCGTATATCCTGCCGCCGGAGGTCAACCTCCTGGCGGTGGCCCATTACCTCGAGGCGCTGGATTGGCAGAAAGACGCCACCAAGATCCACACCATCCTGGGCGGGAAGAATCCGCACCCTAATTTCGTGGTCGGCGGTGTGCCCATGCCGATCGACCTCAACGGCGAGCTCACCCTGAATGCGGAACGTCTTTCGATAATCGGCGAGTCGATCGGCAAGCTGGTGACGTTCGTCGAACAGGTATATCTACCGGACCTTCTCGCGGTGGGCGGGCTGTACCTGAAGGATGACGCATACTTCACGACCCATGCGCTGCTCGGCGAGGGGTTGAAAAACTTCCTGACCTGGGGGGAATTCCCCGGCGACGATTCGCTGGACACCAAGAGCTATCTGATCCCGCGCGCGATGATCCTTAACCGGGATCTGGCCAATGTGCAGGAACCCGACCCGCGCGACGTGCAGCGGATGCTGGAGTACGTCGCGCACTCCTGGTACACCTACTCCAAAGGCGATTCGGCGGGTTTGTATCCCGGGCAGGGCGAAACGGTCCTGAACTACACCGGACCGCAGCCGCCGTATGATCTGCTGAACGTCGGGGAAAAATATTCCTGGTTGAAGGCGCCCCGCTACGGGGACCAGGCGATGGAAGTGGGGCCGCTGGCGCGGGTGCTGGCGCTGTACGCTTTCGGCCATGCCGAAACAAAGGAATTGGCCGGCCAGGCGATCGCGAGGCTGAACCAGGTTTCGGGCCGGTCGCTGCCCTTCCCGGATGTGCTCTTTACCACGCTCGGGCGGACGGCGGCGCGCTGCCTGGAGACGGTCGTGATCGCGCATGCGCTGCAGTCGATGTACCAATCGCTGCTGGAGAAGATCAAAACGGGGGACACCTCCACATTCAACGGGGAAAAATGGGAGCCGATCACCTGGCCCGCGCACGCCGAGGGTTTCGGATTTTGCGAAGCGCCGCGCGGCGCGCTCGGGCACTGGATCGCAATCGACGGCGGCAAGATTGCCAATTATCAGATGGTCGTCCCGACCACCTGGAACGCCTCCCCGCGCGATGCGACAGGGGCGCCCGGCGCTTACGAGATGGCGCTGGTGGGAACCAAGCTGGCCGATCCGGAAAAGCCGCTCGAGGTCCTGCGCGTGATCCACTCCTTCGACCCCTGCATGGCCTGTGCGATCCACCTGGTGGATGCGCGCGGGGCGGATCTGGGCGAGGTCGGAATCGGCCTGAACGTGTGCGTGCGGTAGCCGCGGATGGCGAAGGCGGTTTCCGTTCTGGGCGTTGGGAATCTCCTGCGTACCGACGAGGGTGTGGGCGTGCATGCCGTGCGCGTGCTCGCCGGGCGCCGCCGGGACGATTCGCCGGATGTGGATTTCCTCGACGGCGGTACGCTGGGTTTGAATCTGCTCCCGTATGTTGAAGAAGCCTCCTCGTTGCTAATTCTCGATGCGATAGATGGCGGATATTCTCCGGGGACCGTAATCGAACTCGCGGCGGATGCCATCCCGCTGTTTGCGGGGATTAAATTATCCGAGCATCAGGTGACACTGCAGGAAGTGCTCGGCTTGGCTCGCATCCGCGGACGGTTCCCGCTGCGGTTGATGCTGATCGGGATGCAGCCGGGGGACCTGGCGACCGGGGATGTGCTGAGTCCGATTGCCGCCGCCGCGCTGCCGGAGATGGTGGCAAGAGTGGAGAAGGTATTGGCGGAGTGGAGAAAAACTTCAATCGAATGAATAGAGCGGAAGGTTAACCCTCCCTCACCCCTACCCCCCTCTCCTGGCTTATGCCAGGAGAGGGGGGTAGGGGTGAGGCGGTGGTGGCAAGAGATGGGGTTAGATTTAAGGCGAAATCTCAAACGCATCAGGATAAAAAATGGATCTCTACAATCTCGGGACCCGGCCATGGCAGGATACGCAATCCATCTATCACGCCCTGGCGCACCTCGGCCGGGAGGCGATCTGCCTGATCGAACCGGCAAGCCCTTACGTTTGTCTGGGGTATCACCAGGACGCCGCCAAGGAACTCGATCTGGATTACATCGCGCGCGAAGGGATCCCGCTTTTCCGCCGGGAAGTGGGCGGCGGAGCGGTATACCTCGACCGCGGCCAACTCTTCTACCAGTTCATCCTCCGAAAAGACGATCCGCGCATCCCGCCGGACAAGGCGGCATTGTTCGATTTTCTCCTAAAACCGGTAATCGAAACGTATCGGGAATTCGGAGTCCCGGCGGAGTACAAACCGGTCAACGACATCCTCTCAAACGGGAAAAAGATCTCCGGCAACGGCGCCGCGGAAATCCAGGAGCGAGTCGTTGTGGTGGGCAATTTCCTGCTGGATTTCAACTTCGAACAAATGGCCCGGGTCCTGCGGGTTCCCGATGAAAAATTCCGGGATAAGGTGTTCAAGACGCTTCAGGAAAACCTGACCACTCTGCCGCGCGAAACCGGCCAGCCGGCGCCATCCCTCGAAGAACTCAGCGCGGATTTTATCCGCCGGTGCGGGGAGGTGTTTGGCGAGCTAGTTCCGCGCGAAGTGGACACGGAATTGCGCGCCAAGGCGGATGCGCTGGCGGCCGAATATTCCGCGCCGGGGTGGGTGCTGGAAAACGACCGGCGCGAGCAGGCCGGGCGCGAAGTGAAGATTGCCGAAGGGGTGAGCGTGATGGAGCGGGTCGCCAAGCTGCCGGGCGGGCTCGTTCACGCGTCGGCGGTCAGCTCAAACGGGAAGCTGCACGATATCCATCTGAGCGGGGATTTCTTTTTCTTCCCGGCCGCACGGCTGGTGGATCTGGAGCGGGCGCTCGAGGGAGTCGACAACCAGGTTGATCCGCTGGCGGAGCGGATCGAATGGTTCTTCAGAACGTATGGCATCTCCGCCCCCGGCCTTCAGCCCGGGGCATTGGCGCAGGTGTTTTTCCCGCAATAGGGGCGACCCGGCGGGTCGCCTCACGGAACAAAAAACGCCAAGCAGATGCCTGGCGTTTTTTGTTCCGTGAGGCGACGGTGGGATTCGAACCCACGGTGGGGGTTTTGCAGACCCCTGCCTTGCCACTTGGCGACGTCGCCGGAAAAAGACGCCCCGTTTCCGGGGCGTTTGTTCAGAGCGGGCGAAGGGATTCGGACCCTCGATCTTCTCCTTGGCAAGGAGACGTTCTACCACTGAACCACGCCCGCAATTGTCCGCTTCCGCGGAGGTGCCGAGACCCAGGATCGAACTGGGGACACCGCGATTTTCAGTCGCGTGCTCTACCAACTGAGCTATCTCGGCGAATTATAGGCTGAAAAAGCCGTGCATTGAAGCGCAGGAATTCTACCTGCCGGGAAAGAGAATGTCAAGGAAAAGGCTTCATGTCGAGTGACAAAAAGTTGATCCTATCCTCCAGGAAAAAACCTGTAAACACCTTTTCTTCTTTTTGCCAACAAATCCGGATTTGTCGGCCAATTACGTTATTATTTGTGCCTTGATTTTACTGTCATACCCGGCCTGGAGGAGCTTGCCCGCAAGAATATCGATCGTCCACTGACCGGCGTAGGGTGGAGCATGCAGAACCACGTTGTAATACGCCTGCACATGGGGCGTGATGGAACA
>Ga0315536_1000864_pt1 | contig 15320 bp, 19 predicted proteins | sample SalMarSW160230MG_FD_203093 | JGI IMG/M metagenome (GOLD analysis project Ga0315536, IMG submission 203093) | Salt marsh sediment microbial communities from the Plum Island Ecosystem LTER, Massachusetts, United States - Salt Marsh Sediment SW1602-30 ... | reverse complement strand
GTTAATCCTGATGATCTGCCTATTTTGCTTGACTACCTTTTATTTACTATTGGATGATTGTATAGTATCATGGTCGGGGAGACTGGGAGAATGAGGGCCGAATCGTCTGTTGCCCCTGTTATCCAGGGTATCATTTTCATGAATCTTTCTGTTGTGTCTTATCATTTCCTGGCGTCTTTCTTCCATTTCTTTCAGACGGGCAATCTGTTCTTTAGTCAGGTTTAAGTCAAGCTCGTTCCTGAAATCCTTCATGTTGGCGTCAAGTTTTTTCCGAAAACTATTTTGCAATTCGCTGTTTAACTTTGCATACTTGTCAAGTACATGATCAATCTGTGCTTTTTGCTGTTCATCAGGTTGAATGGCCTGGTAAAACCCTTCCCTGAACCTGTCTTCTGAAAAAAAGACTCTTACCGGTTTAAGTTTATGGTACCTTATCTGAGCAGATGTCAGCACGCCAAGTACAAATCCTATAATGAGCGTTATTATAATAATCAATATTGGTTTTGCTTTCATTGTATTTTAATTTCCGGTTAACAGGCTAACAATACTCTCATCATAATTATCGTGTATCCCCAAAAAAGAGTTAAAGGAAAGAGAGCCTTCCTTCAGATATATTGATATAAGCAATAGAACAATTGCAGCAATTCCGGTAAGTGCTATTCTGTAAAATACAAAATTAAGAGTTTTAAGAAAGTCCATCTCATGGCTTATTGCCAGTCCTGCTATAAATATCTTATCCAGTACTTTTTCACTAAAGTTTTTGCTAAAATCATATGAGATCCCCTCCTCTTCCAGTAAGCTGGAAGTTTCAACCAGATCGGCATCACTGTTAAGTGAGCTGATTAACAAATTTTTAATCTCTGACGAGTTCATAATATTTATAATTTTTTCAATATTTTTTTTAATTGTTCCTGTGCCCGCGATAATCTTGAAAGAACTGTTCCCAGAGGGAGGTTAAGGATTTCAGCGGTTTCCTTTGTGGAGTAGCCTTGCAGCATTCTCATTGTAACTATTATGCGAAACTTTGGATCCATAGTCTGTAACGCCTTGGCAACAATTTCCGATGCTTCTCTTCTTTCTTCATTATCATGATCCGGAACTTCATATTCATACAATTCGTTGTTTCCTTTCTGAGAAAACATAGAAAAAAACCTTTTTCTTCTTTTCATCTCGTTCAGAGTAAGATTCACTGCTATCCTTTGAATATAGGTTGACAGTTTAGCTTCACCCCTGAATTCAGATAATGAATAATACAATTTAATAAAGACCTCCTGACCTATGTCTTCTGAATAAACGGAATCACCCAGCATCCCTTTAACCGTACGAGCAACCATTTTCTGATAACGGGTCACAATAGCTCCAAATGCCTCCTTATTTCCATCCAGGGCTGCTTTGACAAGTTCAGAATCTTCAGACACATTGTACGATTCTTTAATCATACTTCAACAAATAGACAATTTAAACGATGCTAATATTCCCTATTGTTAATTTTTATTAACACAAAGGCTGCCAGTTCAACCTGGCTTAGGTTTTCCGCAATCATCTCCGGTCAAAAGGGTCATCTTCATCAACCAGTTTAACCTCATAATCTTTGGTGAATCTGACAGGAAAAAGTTTCTGATTCTCAAATCCGTCACCAGGCCACTTTTTCACAAACTCGTATTCTGTCTGTAAAAGATCCGGATTATGCATTTCAGGATGAGTGATAAATTCTTTTCCTTGCAGAGCCAACCCGCTTATGAAGTAATATGCAATGTCGTATCCCTGCCAGGCATAACTCATTTCGGTAGGTTCAGTGAGAAATTTATTTCGATAAACAGAATTAAACCTCCTTATGTCTTTCCTCGAGTAATCTATCCAGTAAGGTGAATAGACCAACATATCCATACCGAAAAGTTCTTTCAGATCAAGATTATCCAGATCCCTGATCACCGGATAACCGAAAACCTTTACTTTGAATTTTTTTGAAAGCGTATAAATATCATCGATGGTCTCGCTGATAACAGGTGCCTTCTCGGAAGCTATTATAATGATATTTTCTGACTGATCCGAAAGAGCATGGCTCAGCCTGTTGATCGAGTCATTATCAAACATAGAGCGGCTGTAAAAAATAAATTCCTTGAATTTTATTTTATCATATTGAATCTTATAGTTCAGCTCACTGAAGATCATATTTTTAAATCTTCTTACATCTGCATCATTCTCGGTTGAATCGGTATGGATAAAGACAAAATTATCGCTGGGAAATTCACTGACTTTTTTAGCGATTGTTCTCTGGGCCACTTCGAGGGAAGAATTTGGCATGAAAAGAGTCGGATTACCGCTTAAAAGTGAGTTATTAATGAGGGTTACGGGAGAAACCACAGGGATACCCTTATTCTTTGCATAAGCGGCAACTATTGAAAGGTTATGAGAATAGACCGGTCCGATAATAAGATCCATACCATCAAGTTTTCCCTGGCTAATAAGTTTTGACAGTGCAATTGTATCGCTTTTGATGTCAAATGCATAAAGGTTAAGATTAACGCCAAGTGAGCGTAATGTATCCGCAGCAAGCAATATACCGTTATACATTTCAATATAACCAAGACTACCGGGATAAATCCAGTCTTCTTTTCTGCTATTCGCCTTATATATCTTTTTACCTTTAACCACTTGTGATGAATCTATTTCAATTCTGACAGAGTTTTCCTTAAGGTAAAAGGGAAGAAGAACTGCAACATTCAAAGAGCCCTGAAGATCTTTTACAGGTGTAAACCCTTCTGGTCTCACATAGTTAGTCAAAGGCTCTTCAGCAACAACCACAGCAGTATCAATTTTAATCTGTTCTGCATTCTCAGTAACCGGTTCAACCCCCGGAACCCTGACATAATCCCCTACCCCGGGAAACCTTAGATCCCTGTTCTCTCGCCTTAATATTCTTACCGGAAGCCCGTACATCCTTGCAATAGATGAAAGTGACTCACCTTCAATGACTTTATGATAAAAATATTTCGTCTCCTGGTCATCAAACTTCTGTCTTTCAGTCATGAAATCTCTCCGTGGTATCGCAATCTCAGTACCAACAGATAATTTGGTTATATCAATTCCGGGGTTACTCTGAAGAATCTCGTTTTCAGAAACCCCATAATATTTTGACAGGTAAAAGATTGTTTCACCCGGCTTGAGACTATGGTATATGAATTTAGTTTCATCTTTAGGCTGTTGTATCAAGGGTGCCATTTCAGTCTTTTTAATTTCATCAACCAATGCTACAGGTATTCTCAATGTCTGTCCCTCTTTCAAACCATAAATGGCGGGTGGATTCTCCTTTGTAAGATCTTCAACCGTTATTCCATAAGCTCTTGAAATTGAATACGCCGTTTCCCCTTTCTTTACCTGATGTATAAAATACGGAACTCCGGAGATTACTACTTTGTCCTTTGATCGCTCAACAACAACCTGCGAATAGCCTGATTCAGCAATTATCAGAATTGTAAATATCAAAAGCGTCTTGATGGGGCTGAAAATTTTCATTCTAAAGAGTAATTATTTATTTAAGAGATTTGAGGAAATTTCTGCAGTTAATTTCGATTCTTTCGGGGACATTGGTTATATCTGCCCTTATAAATTTGTCGCCTGTAATATTCTCATAAAGTTCAATATACCTTTCAGATACTTCATTTACGAACTCATCGGTCATTTCCGGCACTGTCTGCCCCTCTTTTCCCTGGAATCCATTAGCCATCAGCCATTCTCTGACAAACTCTTTCGACAGTTGCTTCTGAGGCAGCCCCTCATCAAAACGTTTCTGATATTCATCCAGATAAAAATAACGCGATGAATCGGGAGTATTGATCTCATCAATAAGATAGATCTTACCATCTTTCTTACCGAATTCATATTTGGTATCAACAAGTATGAGCCCGTGCTGCGATGCTATTTCAGAACCGCGCATAAATACTTCCATTGTGTATTTCTCAATCAGTTTATATTCATCTTCAGGAATCAGTCTGCTGTTTATTATCTCATCGCGGGAAATATCTTCATCATGTCTGCCCTGCTCAGCTTTAGTTGTGGGGGTTATAATTGGTTTCTCAAAACGCTGATGCTCCCTCATTCCATCAGGTATTCTTATTCCACATATCTTCCTGGCCCCACTTTTATATGTTCTCCACGAACTTCCTGTAAGATAAGCCCTTACTATCATCTCAACAGGGTATGGTTCACATTTATGACCAAAGGTCACTGTCGGATCAGGAGTTGCAATTTTCCAGTTTGGTACAATATCGCTTGTTGCATCCAGAAATTTTGAGGCTATCTGATTAAGTACCTGTCCTTTATAAGGGATACCCATTGGAAGAACCACATCAAATGCAGAAATTCTGTCAGATACTATCATAAGGAGATAATCATCGTTAATATTGTAAACATCACGTACTTTACCCTTATAGAGACTCTTTTGTCCTGGAAAGTTGTAGTTTGAGCTTAAAATTGTCTTGACCATTTTAAAATACTAATTTTGAGTTTTGTCAGCTTCATTTTCTTCATTTTCATAAGCCCTTACAATTTTTTTAACAAGCTTATGCCTTACAATATCCCTTTCATCGAATTTAATGATAGAGATCCCTTCAATATCGGCAAGTATCCTGATAGCCTGGATCAGTCCTGATTCGCTTTTCCTGGGCAGGTCAATCTGAGTTGTATCTCCGGTCATTATGAACTTTGAACTCACTCCCATTCTCGTAAGGAACATTTTAAGCTGACTTATGGTAGCATTCTGAGCCTCATCAAGAATGACAAAAGCATTTTCAAGGGTTCTTCCGCGCATAAAAGCCAATGGCGCTATCTGTACAGTACCATCTTCGAGCCAGGTCTCAAGCTTTTTGAATGGGATCATATCATGAAGTGCATCATACAACGGCTGAAGGTAAGGGTCGAGTTTCTCTTTCATATCACCCGGGAGGAATCCGAGTCTTTCCCCTGCTTCAACAGCAGGCCGGGTAAGGATTATTTTCTTAACCTCTCTCTCTTTCAATGCTCTTACAGCTAAGGCAATAGATGTATATGTCTTTCCTGTTCCGGCTGGCCCTTCAGCAATTACCAGGTCATTTGTTTTGTAATCGTTAACCAGAAGCACCTGGTTTACCGTACGTGCCCTCACAGGCTTACCGCTGGTGCCAAATACTATTACATTTTCAAATTCACCATTCGATGCAGATTTCATATGTCTGGCATCAAAAAAATATTTTTCAATATCCTGCTCATCGAGCCTGTGATACTTCTGATAATATTCGATCAATTCATTGAACTTCTCGGCAAAAACCGTTATCTCACTTTCCTCTCCCATACATTTTATCTCATTGCCTCTGGCCATGATTTTAATTTTAGGGAAAAAACTACGGATTTTATCTAGCAACGAATTATTAGTGCCGAAAAAGATTACAGGGTCAATATCCTCAAGAAAAATTATTATCTCTGTCATTAAACTTCTTAAAAATTAATGATCTCCTGTACTGATAGTCAGAAATTTCAGGAAACAGGGCAAAAAGTTTATAAAATTTTTCATTGTACACTACAAAGTAAGCTTATTTTTTCTTTAGAAGATTATCTTTGTTATAAGTTTTTTCATATGCCGGTAATTACATTAACAACTGAGTGGAAGCCCGATGATATCTATTATGGAATCATAAAAGGAAAGCTTATCACTATGTGCCCCGAAGCGATCATTATAGATAATGCCGGAAGTATACCTCCTTTTAATATCTCACTTGCTTCATTTATTATAAGGAATACCTACAAAAATTATCCTGAAGGGACGATTCATATTATATGTGTACATTCAGAAGCGATTAAGGATCAGGACCATCTATTAGTAAAAGCCAGGGGGCATTATTTTATAGGAACAGATAACGGCATATTCAATCTGATTCTTAATGCCGATCCTGATGAGGTTATTAAAATTGATCATGATAAAGACTCCGATGAACTGGAGATATTTGCTCAGGCCGCGTCGGGTATTATGAAAGGGAAAAAACTTTCCGAAATGGGCAAATCATTGAAAACCCTGAGCGAGAGAGTACCGCTTAGGGCAACTATTGATAAAGATGTGATAATAGGCAGCATAATTTTTATCGACTCTTATGGAAACGCAATATCCAACATCACAAGGGAAGTTTTTTACAGGGTATTTGAGAATAAATCATACCGGATACTAATTCAGAGCAATAAAAATTATACTGAAAAAATTTCAAATAAATACAGCGATGTACCTGTTGGTGAGCTGCTTGCACGATTTAACCAGCTGGAACTCCTGGAGATATCAATTAATGGGGCAGATGTATCCGAGCTTCTCAGCCTTTCAATAGGATCGGTTCTGCGTGTCGATCGGGCTGATAAGGCGGCATCCCCAAACCGCTTATTCTAACACATACTACTGATGAATGACAGGAAAAAGAGTCTTGAAGAGTTCAACAGGCTTCTTGACATAATTGATGAACTCAGGACAAAATGTCCCTGGGATATGAAGCAGACAAACGAAAGTCTTCGAAAACTGACTATTGAAGAAACATATGAATTAGCAGAGGCAATATTCTCGGGCAGTGATGAAGGAATAAAAAATGAACTTGGCGATCTTATGCTGCATATAGTCTTTTATGCAAAGATTGGCTCTGAAAATGGTTCATTTACAATGGCTGATGTCCTCGAAGGTATCAACAATAAGCTTGTATACCGGCACCCGCATGTATTTGGAAATGTGAAGGTTGCAGGAGCCTCGGAAGTAGAGGAAAACTGGGAGCAGTTGAAAATCAAAGAGGATAACGGGTATAAACCTGTTCTTTCCGGGGTACCTGCATCATTACCTGCAATCGTAAAAGCCAATCGCATACAGGAAAAGGTCAGGGGAGTAGGTTTTGACTGGGAAAAGCGGGAACAGATTTGGGATAAGGTACTGGAAGAGATCTCTGAGCTAAAAGTTGAAATTAATAACCATGATATTGAATCGCTGGAATCGGAATTGGGTGATGTGCTTTTTTCTATCATAAACGCGTCGCGATTATATGGTATCGATCCTGAAGCAGCATTGGAAAAGACCAACAGAAAATTCATCAGAAGATTTAACTATCTTGAAAAAGAGACCCTGAAAAAGGGCTTATCGCTTCATAAAATGAGCCTAGATGAGATGAATGTAATCTGGGAAAAGGCTAAGAAAGAAGACTAGGGGATTTGCCCTACAGGGCATGGTTGCGACCATTGCCTACAAGGCAAATCTGTAACTCAACAGCTGATAAATTATTTTTGCAGCAATGAAGTCGGGTGATTTATTGGTAATTGAAGGGCACAATTCCACAACATCAAAACCCACAACATTTCTCTCCTTTATCACATCACGAAGAAAATGTATAATCTCATAATAATCAGGTCCGCCCGGTTCAGGAGTTCCTGTTGAGGGTATCAGCGAAGGATCAAAAACATCAATATCTATTGTTATGTAAACATTTTTGGAAAGCTTTTCAATTGCTTTTGTGTATAAGCTTTTATCATAGTAAAGTTCATGGGAATAGAAAATCCTTTCATTATCCACATACGGAAGTTCATCTTTCGACATGCTCCTGATGCCAACCTGAAGAATGGGAGCAAATTCGCGTACTCTTGCCATGGCACAGGCATGGTTAAACACTGAACCCTCATACTCCTGTCGCAGATCTGAATGGGCATCAAGCTGAAGGATTGTAAGATTATCAAAGTACTCAGCAAATGCCTTTACAGCTCCTATAGGAACAGTATGATTACCTCCAATTATTACGGGAAATTTTTTGTCATTTAAAAGTGAAAGGACCCTTTTATAAACAGCACTCACAAGTTTCTCAGGGGATTCTTTCTCAGTGACAGGGTCAACAGTATGTATACCTGTCAGATGAGCCTCAACAGCAGTTTCAACGTCATAAAATTCGAGGTTGACAGAGGCTTCAAGAATAGCATCGGGACCTTTATCAGCTCCCCTTATCCATGTGCTTGTCTCATCATATGGAACAGGTAAGATGATTATTCCCGATTCTGCATAATCATATACTACCTCATCTCCCCCAAAGTTCATATTTCACGGAGTATTAGCCTTTGATTATTCAGTCTTTTTTTTAGGGGTTGTTTTCTTCTTCTTCTTCTCAGCAGCCGGAGTTTTTTCTGTTTTTTTATCTGTCTCATCTCCTTTATCTGCGCCTGCCTCTCCCTCAGTATCTACTTCAGGCTTTTCTTTTACAAGCATATTAAGATTATGAAGAATGTTATACCAGTGAGCTACTTTCTTAATATCGCTCAAATAAACTTTGTCTCTTGAATAGTCGGGTAATATCTCTTCAAACCATGCTTTAAGCTTAAGCGGATCAGTTTTTGGATCGATTGCAGGACCGCCGTTTACTTTTTCGTAAATCATGTCGAAAACTTTTCCAAGAGGTAAATCTTCCTTTTCTGTAAAAATAGCAATATCCTCGAGTGAACTGACTTTAGCAGAACCATAAGCGCTGCTCCTTTTCTTAGTCTCGAGATGTTCAACAATAATTGCATTTTTCCCCTGGGCAATAAATTTGAAAAGCCCTGGTTCACCTGAAATTGCCAGAATATCTTTTAATATCATTTTTTTTAACTTTTGCGTACAAATTTAATTTTTGTTATGTTACGATTGTTTTAATGATGATACTTTTTACTGAATCAGAATAATTATTTTTTTGTATTAGCTCCTTATTGCAAAAATGTTCAGGCAATGTTCCTCTCTTTCTTTATCCTGTTATAAGCTTCATTTACCTTCCTGAATTTCTCATCGGCTGTTTTTCTGAACTCTTCGCCAAGTTGGCTTACTTTATCAGGGTGATACTTCATTGCCATTCTCCTGTAAGCCTTTTTAATATCTTCATTTGATGAAGAGGGATCGATCTCAAGAATTTTATATGAGGAATCTGTTTCAGGAATAAACATGTTCTTTATTGAAAGAAAATCATTTGAAGCTACACCAAGGTAATTTGAAATTTTTTCGATGATCTCAATTTCGGATTTATGTATTGCAGTATCCGCAAGAGATATATTAAACAGGAGGTGCAATAGCTGCAGCCGGGAGGAATAATCCATGTTACCCTTTATCTGCAAGCACACATCCCTCACAGGAATATCCTGCTTCAGAATATCTTTGAGCATCAGCAGGGCCTGTTTTGCAGATTCCTGCCCAAATTGTCTTATAAAGAACTGCTTAACATAGTCAAGTTCCGACCTTACCACTTTCCCATCGGCTTTCATCACCGCTGCAACCAGAACAAGCAGGCTCATTCCAAAATCACCCTGACTGGTTCGTGATGGTCGTGTTGTGTAACCCGAAGTATGAACTGTTGTACTATCAATCATCGATCCGACGAGAAAACCCAAAAGCCCCCCTATCGGCCCTCCCATTACAAAGCCAAGGCCCCCTCCCAGCCATTTGCCAAAAATTCCCATAATCAGTTTACAGTATTAATATGTTTCAGGATATCCTCGTGAATTTTCAGAATAGCCGGGATAATCATATCATTTTCAGAATTATGAATCACATAATCAGATATACTAATACGCGTATCATCATCCATCTGGTTCCGCATTCTATCAAGGACCTGTTCCCGTGAAAGTTTATTTCTGTGAATAACCCTTTCGACTCTTTCCTCCACAGGAGCTATCACCGACGCGACTCTATCCACAAGTTTTGATGCGCCGCTTTCAAAGAGTATCGCAGCCTCCATTATAACATATACGGCATGTTGTTTTAATTCCCATAATCTGAAATGATCAAAAACAACAGGATGCACAAGTGAATTTACTTTATCGAGGAGTTTGCTGTTATTAAAAATAATATTTGCCAGCTCCATACGGTCAAGGCCTCCATTTTGATACATATCCTTGCCAACAATGGTATTGATCTTACTGATTATAACAGGGTCGTTATCCATAATATCCTTTGCCTCGGGATCAGCTGAAAATACAGGTATGCCAAGTACATTAAACACCCTGCATACAGATGTTTTGCCGCTTCCGATACCTCCAGTAATGCCAAGTTTCATCCCTGATCTTCTGATTATGTCCATATCGTCGCCTTTAATCGGAAGATAATTTCTTTTCATTCTTTCCGTTTGCATTGCCAGGCACCATGGCATTTGATCTTAATGCAACCTTTCCCATTGAGAAAAAAAGAGTATCGGGTTTTATGGATGTTATTTCACATTCCGACCGCAACTGAACTGAAAGGCTCCTTGTCAGGCCAGATGTTAAAATGAAATAATCAAGATCATCACTTCCATCTATTTTAACGCAATTGACTTTTGAAATATCAATTATAACCGGTGATTTTTCCCCCATCACTTTTAACTTCAGTACTGAATAACCTGGACCTTTAATAAATAAATTAAGCTTCAGAGAAGGTTTACCAATGACTGATCTTTCTTTCGGAATATTGACAAGCTTCACCGGAACACTTATTTCTGCTTCTATCTCTTTTCCCAGAGAATTCAGGTACCAAAAAATAAATGAGATAAAAAGAAAGAAAGAAAAGCCAACAATATTCCTGTTGAATCCACTTACTTTCTCTTTTGCAAGCTCCGGCCGTTTCTCATTAATTACCTTCACAAAAAAACAATTCCGTTAATCGGCAGATGGATCTTTAAGAAGGGCATTTTTATCGACTTTCAGTCTGACATCTCCCCCAACATCCATGGTTACATAATTGTCTTTTACTTCGTATATCCTCCCATATATTCCTCCTGTAGTAATAACCTTATCTCCCTTTTTAAGTGAGCTCCTGTAGCTGGTCATCTCTTTCTGCTTTTTCATCTGTGGTCTGATCATGAAAAAATAAAAGACAACAAATACAAGAATAAGTGGAAGAAAAGTAACAAGTGGGTTAGACTGCCCGGTACCACCGGCAGGTTGACCCATCAAAAACAAATAAGCAAAATTGGTCATCGTTTGAATTATTAATTATTATTAATTTAATTGTGTTTCTACTTCTGCAGTTATCCTTAATAATACTACCGGGGTGGAGGAATTTGACCTGACAGTGATGGTTTTAGTCTGTTTCCCGCTTCTACCTGAAGTATCAAAAATAACTTCAAGATTACCATTTCCGCCCGGAGGTATAGGCTTTTTATCAAATTTCGGAACAGTGCATCCGCAACTTGTTGATGCTGATTTTACAACCAGATCAGCATTGCCTTTATTCTCATACGTAAATATATATGCAACTTTTTCCCCTTCAGTAACTTTTCCAAAATCATGCTCATACTCTCTGAAAGCTATCTCTCCGGCACCCTCTTTATTAGGATTTACCTCGGATTTACCGGCTGCATTACCGGATCCTTTCCCACAATTTGATACGATGGCAGCAACCAGCACAGTGCATATTATGATATATTTTTTCATACTAATCAATAATATGAGAATTTAAAATTCCCTCATGTTAAAGCTTCCCCGACTAATCCCCTTCCGAATTTATTAAAAAGTCCCTCGTCACGAATCTCTTTTACAATATTATCGAGAATTCCATTCACAAAGGTACTGCTTTTAGAAGTACAATAGTATTTGGCAATCTCAATATACTCATTAAGAGTAACCTTAACAGGTATTTCCGGAAATTCAAGAATTTCAGTTATGGCAAGCTGCATAACCAGTATATCCATTAAAGCAATACGTTCTACTTCCCAGTTTGTGGTATTCTTATCAATTAATTCCGAACATCTTTTGGAATGGATAATAGCTTTCCTGAATAGTATTTTAACAAACTCTTTATCCTCTTCATTTTTGAATAGTGGCATCAGTTCCATATCTTCACCTGAATCTGTCTTGAACTTTTTCAGGGTTTTTTCTACCATTGCAGAGATATATTCCATGTCATCATTCCAGAAAATACTTTGTTCTTCAAGATTAGTCTGAAGGTCTTCGGAATATGAGAACAATATAGTAACAAGCTTTATGATAAATTTTTTATCTGCCTGATAATTCTGATTTCCTGACGACATATACTCATTATAAGCATCCCAGACAACCATCTTATTGTACAGAATGCGAGGTATGTGCGAGTTATTTACCCAGGATAACTTATTGGATGTAATATATTTATTGAAAGCTGTATTTTTTCTCAGCTGAGATATGACCTGATTATCAACAAACCTTCGTTTGGGATTCAGATCAACAGGCGATGGAATCCTTTTCTGAAGTGCCTGATCGATTTTTTCCATGGCAATGTCAGCTATTTCAAGAATAAGCAGCAGCAGATAATGATAAAGATCATAAGTCTTACCTATGCTGAACATAAGTTCCGACTCGGCCTGAACCAGGTTTTCATCATCCCTGCGGTTATATGCATAAAGAGCCATCAAGGCTTTTATACGTAGTAATCTTCTGCTTATCATCTGTAAAGAACCTCAAATTTCCGCAGCAAAAATAATCTTTTTCCCTCAGCCTCAAAACAACTTTGCAAAATTTAGGATTTCCAACTAATTATTAAAACACTCAAGAATATTATATATAGCTAATATTCAGCATAATAATGCTGATTTGATCCGATCAGGAATTTTGATTATCCTTTCAGACAAATATTAATCTCCATTTTGATTTGATAAAATAATTGTTACATTTGACAATATAAAACAAAACCCTAACACTAACTGACTTAGAAATGGAAGAAGAAGCCGGAATAAAGGAAGTCATGAACGGGCATGAAGAAAAGATCGTAAAGGAAGAAATTTTCACCAAAATTGTGCGTGCTGGTAAAAGAACTTATTTTTTTGATGTTAAGGCCACACGCAAGGATGATTATTATCTTACGATAACTGAAAGCAAAAAACGTTTAGGCAAAGAAGGAAAAATATTTTATGAAAAACATAAAATTTTCCTCTACAAGGAAGATTTTGAAAAATTTTCTGATGGTTTAAAAGATGCCGTTACTTTTATTGGCAATGGCAAAGATGAATTAACAGTCCATGAGGCTTCTTCCGAAGCAGAAGCCACGGATGAAAAAAGCACTTTTACAGCCGAAGAATTTACAAACGTAGAGTTTGAAGATCTCGGGAAAAAGTAAGAGAGCTTTTTTATAAATTCATTTTTCTAAGGATATTTCTAAATGTCTGATTATCTACTCCTTATATTAGGAATACTTTTCATGATCATGGGGATAATAGGTTGTCTGGTTCCAGTCCTGCCCGGACCGCCTTTTAGTTTTCTGGGATTAATATTTCTTCATCTCACACATTTTGGTCATTTTTCATATACTACCCTTATCACTCTGGGAATAATCGCAGTAGCAGTTACACTGCTTGATTATATTGTTCCCATATGGGGTACCAGGAGATTCGGAGGCTCTAAATATGGAACAAGAGGGGCCACAGTAGGATTGATCATTGGTTTTTTCCTGGGTCCCTTAGGCATAATATTAGGGCCATTAATAGGCGCTTTCGTTGGCGAAATGATTTTCAAAGATGATATAAACTATGCTATAAAAGCTGGTTTTGGGAGCCTGCTGGGATTTATGACAGGTATAGGTCTTAAACTTGCTGCATCATTTATTATGACATTCTATTTCGTAAAAGAGTGGATTGCATAAGACACTGGACACTAGACACTAGACACTAGACACTAGACACTAGACGCTGGACTCTGTGCTCTGCGCTCTGAGCTCTGAGCTCTGCGCTCTGTGCTAAAAAGATCCCAGGGTTGCCACCATAACAGCTTTAATAGTATGAAGCCGGTTTTCAGCTTCATCGAAAACAATGGAATGGTCAGACTCAAAAACATCTTCGGTGACTTCCATTCCATCGAGGCCGAATTTCTGATATATCTCTTCGCCAATTTTTGTTTCCCTGTTATGGAATGCCGGCAGACAATGAAGAAACTTCACATGGGGATTTCCGGTTTTATTAATAACATTCATATTGACCTGGAAAGGTTTTAAGAGTCTTATCCTCTCCTCCCATACAGAATCGGGCTCACCCATCGATACCCATACATCAGTATAAAGGAAATCCGCATCTTTTACTGCCAAATCAACATCATCGGTAATGGTGATCGTGGCACCAGTGATTTTGGCAGCTTCACGGCATTGGTTAACCAGGGCCTCGGCTGGCTGATAATTTTTTGGAGCAGCAATTCTGAAATCTATCCCCATTTTGGCTGATCCTACCATCAGGGAGTTGCCCATGTTATATCTCGCATCGCCCAGATAACAGAAGACCATCTTATTCAGTGGTTTTCGGAAGTGTTCTGTCATTGTAAGAAAATCTGCAAGTATCTGAGTCGGATGGAACTCATTGGTTAAGCCGTTCCAAACAGGCACCCCGGCGTGCTTTGCCAGTTCTTCAACAATATTCTGACCAAAACCACGATACTCTATGCCATCATACATTCCACCCAGTACCCTTGCCGTATCCTTCATCGACTCTTTTTGTCCGATCTGCGATCCTGAGGGCCCGAGGTATGTAACATGTGCGCCCTGGTCATATGCTGCAACCTCAAAAGCACATCTTGTACGTGTTGAAGCTTTTTCAAAAATTAACGCCAGGTTTTTCCCTTTAAGATGCTGTATTTCAGTTCCATCTTTTTTTGCTTTTTTAAGATTTGCAGCCAGTTCAAGCAGATACTTTATTTCCTCAGGTGAAAAATCAAGAAGTTTCAAAAAGTTACGGTTGTATAAGTTAGTAGCCATTATTACTCTGTTTTAAGATAAAAGACAAAATTAAAAAGATAAAAGTAAAATTCTATTTAACCTGCAATAAAGTAATCTATACTCTTCCTGAAGCCTGTACCCTACTACCTACTACCTACTACCTACTACCTACTGCCTACTACCTACTACCTACTACCTACTACCTACTGCCTTCTGCCTTCTGCCTTCTGCCTATCGCCTTTCATCTTCATACTCCATGGTAATTTTGGAGCCGAATTTTTTGTCAGCAAGTTTAAATGCCTCTGTTATCACGCTCTTTTTACCACCATGCTTTATAAAGTCAAGGCAGGCCCTAATTTTAGGTGCCATGCTACCTTTGGCGAAATGTCCTTCATTAAGATATTTGAGAGTATCAGCGTAATTAAGGAATTCCTTGATCTGCTGGTTTGGTTTCTTATAATTAATATAAATATAGGGAACATCTGTAAGAATATAAAATTCATCAGCTCCGATCCGGGTTGCCAGCAGCGAGGAAGCCATATCTTTATCTATAACAGCTTCTGCAGGCCTGACATCATTCTTCTCATCAATATAAACCGGAACACCGCCACCTCCTGCTGCAATTACTATATTTCCTTTCCTCGCCAGTTCATTAATGACAGAATCGTTT